>Ga0116142_10005742_pt1 | contig 11004 bp, 5 predicted proteins | sample AD_UKC033_MetaG_FD_89785 | JGI IMG/M metagenome (GOLD analysis project Ga0116142, IMG submission 89785) | Active sludge microbial communities of municipal wastewater-treating anaerobic digesters from USA - AD_UKC033_MetaG | ecosystem: Engineered > Bioreactor > Anaerobic > Digestate | place: USA... | reverse complement strand
TGCAGCCTGCGGCCAGGGGGATGGCGGCAAGGCCGCGCAGGGCGGCGGCGCACGCCAGATGCCTGTGCCCGAAGTGGGCGTGCTGACCGTGCAGCCCGGCGACGTGGGCTTGCAGACCGAACTGCCGGGCCGCCTGGAGGCCTCGCGCGTGGCGCAGGTCCGGGCGCGCGCCACGGGCATCCTGCAGCAGCGGCTCTTTCAGGAAGGCAGCGACGTGAAGGCCGGGCAGGTGCTGTTCCGCATTGACGCCGCACCCTACGAGGCCGCGCTGCAAAGCGCCCAGGCGCAACTGGCGCGTGCCGAGGCCAACCTGTCGCAGGCCCGTGCGCTGGCCGGCCGCTACCAGCCGCTGGTGGAGGCACAGGCCGTGAGCCAGCAGGACTACGCCAACGCCGTGGCCGCGCAAAAGCAGGCCGAGGCCGATGTGGCCGCAGGCACCGCCGCCGTGCGCAACGCGCGCATCAACCTGGGGCACGCCACGGTGACATCCCCCATCGCAGGCCGCGTGGGCCGCGCGCTGGTAACCGAGGGCGCACTGGTGGGCCAGGGCGAGGCCACGCAATTGGCCGTGGTGCAGCAGGTCGATCCGCTGTACGTCAATTTCACGCAGTCGGCGTCCGAGGCGCTGCAACTGCGCCGGGCGCTCGAAGCGGGCCAGCTCAAGGCCGCAGGCAAGGGTGCGGCCGAGGTGCGCGTGGTGCTGGACGATGGCAGTGAACACCCGCAAGCAGGCAAATTGCTGTTCACCGACCTGACCGTGGATTCCGCCACCGGCCAGGTCAGCCTGCGCGCCGAACTGCCCAACCCCGGCGGGCGCCTGCTGCCGGGCCTGTACGTGCGCGTGCGCCTGGAGCAGGCGCGTGCGTCCAACGCCATCACGCTGCCGCAGCAGGCGGTGATGCGCTCGGCCCAGGGCGACGCGGTGCAGATCGTCACGCCCGAAGGCAAGGTGGAGCAGCGCCGTATCCAGGTGGGTGGCCAGCAGGGCGGGCGCTGGGTGGTGCTCGATGGCCTGAAGGCCGGCGAGCAGGTGATGGTGGACGGCTTCCAGAAGGTGCAGATGCTGCCCCCCGGAACGCCCGTCAAGGCCGTGCCGTGGCAGCCGGAGGGTGCCGCCGCCGCCGCGCCTGCCGCGCCTGTGGCATCGGGCGCGGCCCCTGCGGCCAGCCGCTGAAGGAGCTGCTCCATGGCACGATTCTTTATTGACCGGCCCATCTTTGCGTGGGTCATTGCGCTGTTCATCATGGTGGCGGGGGGCGTGGCCATCACGCAGCTGCCCATCGCCCAGTACCCGCCGGTGGCACCGCCAGCCATCGTTGTCTCTGCCACCTACCCTGGGGCATCGGCCAAGACGCTGGAAGAAAGCGTTCTGTCCGTCATCGAGCAGGAGATGAACGGCTCGCCCGGCCTGATCTACATGGAGGCCATAGCGCAGGCCAACGGCACGGGCTCCATCACGCTGAGCTTTGAAACCGGCACCAACGCCGACCTGGCCCAGGTGGATGTGCAGAACCGCCTGGCCCGCGCCACGCCGCGCCTGCCTGCGGCGGTGACGCAGCAGGGCGTGCGCGTCGAAAAGTCGCGCAGCAACTTCCTGCTGGTCACCGTACTGTCCTCCGACGACCCGGACTGGGACCCGGTGGCCCTGGGCGACTACGCCTCGCGCAACGTGCTGCCTGAAATCCAGCGCCTGCCCGGCGTGGGCCAGGCGCAGCTGTTCGGCACCGAGCGTGCCATGCGCATCTGGATCGACCCGGCCAAGCTGCAGGGCTACAACCTGAGCGCCACCGATGTGACGGCCGCCATCCGTGCGCAGAACGCCCAGGTGTCGGCCGGTGAGATCGGCGCGCTGCCCAACGTGGCCGGGCAGTCCATTGCCGCCACGGTGGTGGTCAACGGCCAGCTCAGCACGGTGGAGCAGTTCGGCAACATCGTGCTGCGTGCCACCACCGACGGCGCCACCGTGCGCCTCAAGGACGTGGCGCGCATCGAACTGGGCGGCCAGATGTATGCCACTTCGGCGCGCCTCAATGGCAAGCCGTCCACCGCCATCGGCGTGCAGCTCTCGCCCTCGGGCAACGCCCTGGCGACGGCGCAGGCCGTGCGCAACAAGATGACCGAGCTGGAGCGCTACTTCCCCAAGGGCATGCAGTGGGCCGTGCCCTACGACAGCTCACGCTTCATCAAGATCTCCATCCAGCAGGTGGCCATCACCCTGCTGGAGGCCGTGGCGCTGGTGTTCATGGTGATGTTCCTGTTCCTGCAGAACTGGCGCTACACGGTGATTCCCACCATCGTGGTGCCTGTGGCGCTGCTGGGCACATTCGCGTCGCTGCTGGCCATGGGCTTCTCGATCAACGTGCTGACGATGTTCGGCATGGTGCTGGTGATCGGCATCGTGGTGGACGATGCCATCGTGGTGGTCGAGAACGTCGAGCGCATCATGAGCGAGGAAGGCCTGCCACCCCTGGAGGCCACGCGCAAGGCCATGGGCCAGATTTCGGGCGCCATCGTCGGCGTCACGGTGGTGCTGGTGTCGGTGTTTGTGCCGCTGGCCTTCTTCAGCGGTGCGGTGGGCAACATCTACCGCCAGTTTGCGGCGGTCATGGGCGTGTCCATTTCGTTCTCGGCGCTGATGGCGCTGATGGCGCTGTCGCTCACGCCTGCGCTGTGCGCCACCTTGCTCAAGCCGGTGCCTGCCGGGCACCACCACGAGAAGACCGGCTTCTTCGGCTGGTTCAACCGGGGCTTTTCCCGCACGGCCAAGGGCTACGAGGGCTGGTTGGCACGCTGGTTGCCGCGCGCCGGACGCACCATGTTCGTCTATGTGGCGGTGGTGGGGGCTGCGGTGGTGGTGTACCAGCGCCTGCCCACGTCCTTCCTGCCCAACGAAGACCAGGGCACCATGATCGTCAACGTGCAGTTGCCCCCGGGCGCCACGCGCGAGCGCACGCTGGCCGTGATGGAGCAGGTCGAAGGCTTCGTGCTCAAGCAGCCCGAGGTGCAGAGCATGGTGGGTGTGCTGGGCTTCTCGTTCTCGGGCCAAGGGCAGAACGCGGCGCTGGCCTTCGTCACGCTCAAGGACTGGTCCGAGCGCCCTGGTCCCGGCAGCTCGGCGCAGGGCCTGGCGGGGCGTGCGTTTGGTGCGCTGTCCCAGGTGCGCGACGCATTCATTTTCCCGCTGAGCCCGCCGCCCATCCCTGAACTGGGCTCGTCGTCGGGCTTCACCTTCCGCCTGCAGGACCGCGCAGGCCAGGGGCGCGATGCGCTGGTGGCTGCACGCAACCAGTTGCTGGGCATGGCCTCGCAAAGCAAGGTGCTCACCCAGGTGCGTCCCGACGGCCTGGAGGATGCACCCCAGTTGCAGATCGACATCGATCGGAACAAGGCCCAGGCGCAGGGCGTGGGTTTCGATGCCATCAACGCCGCCATTGCCACCGGGCTGGGATCGGCCTATGTCAACGACTTTCCCGCCGCAGGGCGCTTGCAGCGCGTGGTGGTCCAGGCCGATGCACCCGCGCGCATGCAGCCCGAGGATGTGCTGCGTCTGACGGTGCTGAACAACAAGGGGCAGGCCGTGCCGCTGTCGGCCTTTGCCAGCACGCGCTGGGTGACCGGCGCCATGCAGGCGGTGCGCTACAACGGCTACCCGGCCATGCGCATCACCGGCAGTGCCGCACCGGGCTACAGCACGGGTGCCGCCATGGCCGAGATGGAGCGCCTGGCCGGCCAGTTGCCCCAGGGCTTTGGCTTTGAATGGACCGGCCAGTCGCGCGAGGAAAAGCTGGCGGGTGCGCAGGCGCTCATCGTTTATGCGTTTGCCATCCTGGCGGTGTTCCTGTGCCTGGCGGCACTGTACGAGAGCTGGTCCATTCCCTTTGCCGTCATCCTGGTGGTGCCGCTGGGCGTGGTCGGTGTGCTGATGGCCACGCTGCTGCGCGGCTATGCCAACGACGTGTACTTCCAGGTGGGCCTGATCACCATCATCGGGCTGACGGCCAAGAACGCCATCCTGATCGTCGAGTTCGCCAAGGACCTGCAGGCCCAGGGTCGCAGCGTGATCGAGGCCGCCCTGGCCGCCGCCCACCTGCGCCTGCGCCCCATCGTGATGACCTCGATGGCCTTCACGCTGGGGGTGTTGCCGCTGGCGCTGGCCACCGGGGCAGGCTCGGCATCCCAACGTGCCATCGGTACCGGCGTGATCGGCGGCATGCTCACGGGCACGGCGCTGGCGCTGGTCTTTGTGCCCTTGTTCTTTGTGCTGGTGCGTGGTTTCTTCAAGGGCAGCGCACGCCAGCGCCAATTTGATGCGCAGCATGCGCACCAGACCGGTCTGGAGGACCCCCATGCGTGATTCCTTGTCTAAGCCGATGACCTCGCGTCCGGCGCCTGTGGCGGCAGCGCTGGTGGCTTTGCTGCTCGGCGGCTGTTCGCTGATGCCGGTGTACGAGCGACCCGCTGCGCCGGTGGCCGAGCACTGGCCGGGCCTTGCCGCGCCCCAGGGCGCCAGCGCCCCTGTGGCCATGCCGCCCTGGCAGGACTTTGTGCTCGATGAGCGCCTGCGTGCGCTCATCACCCAGGCGCTGGAGCACAACCGTGACCTGCGCGTGGCCGTGCTGGCCATCGAGCAGGCCCGCGCCCAGCACCAGATCCGCGCCGCCGACCTCACCCCCACCGTCAACCTGGGCGCCACGGGCAGCCGGCAAACGACCTCCCAGGACAACATCAGCAGCGCCTACACCGTGGGGTTGACCTTTGCCTCGTGGGAGATCGACTTCTTCGGCCGCATTGCCAGCCTCAAGGAAGCTGCGCTGGCCCAGGTCCTGGCCAGCGAGGAAGCGCGCCGTGCGGTGCAAACCAGCCTGGTGGCCGCCGTGGCCAGCACCTGGCTGAACCTGCAGACCGACGAAGAGCTGCTGGCCTTGACGCGCAGCACCTTGGCCACGCGCGAAGAGTCGCTGCGCCTGGTGCAAATGCGTTACCGGCAGGGCGTGGCCTCGGCGCTGGATCTGCGCCAGGCCGAATCGCTGGTGGCCACGGCGCGTGTCGCCCTGGCGCAGCAGGAGCGCCAGCGCGCGCTCGACACCAATGCACTGACCCTGCTGCTGGGCAAGGCGCCGGCGCTGGCGCTGTTGGAGAGCACTGCCAGCCCGCACGCTGCGCTGGCCGACATTCCGGTGGGGCTCCCCTCCGACCTCTTGGTGCAGCGCGCTGATGTGCGCCAGGCCGAGCACAACCTCCGGGCCGCCAACGCCAACATCGGTGCGGCGCGTGCTGCCTTCTTCCCGCGCATCAGCCTGACGGCGAGCGCGGGCACGGCCAGTGGTGCGTTGTCGGGCCTGTTCAAGGACGGCACCTGGGGCTGGTCGCTTGCGCCCCAGGCCCTGTTGCCGATCTTTGATGCTGGACGCAACCAGGCCGCGCTGGAGTCGGCGCAGGCGGCGCGCAGCATGGCCCTGGCGCAGTACGAAAAGGCCATTCAGACGGCCTTCCGCGAGGTGGCCGACGCGCTGGCCGGTCGCGCCACGCTGGCCGACCAGGTCAGCGCCCAGCAGGCACAGGCCGAGGCGGAGGCCGAGCGCCTGCGTTTGGCTGACCTGCGCTATCGCAACGGTGTGGCCAGTTCGCTGGAGGTGCTGGACGCGCAGCGCTCGGTGTTCACTGCCCAGCAGGCGCTGGCCCAAACCCGGCTCGCGCTGCGCCAGAACCAGGTCGCGCTGTACAAGGCCCTGGGGGGTGGCTGGGCCGACCAGGCGCCAGAGACCGACTGACAGGCGGATCAGGCCACCAGCGCGTCGGCAGTTTGCGGGGGCGCTGGGGCTGCCAACCCGCTGTCGGGTGCCGTGGCCGGGCAGGGCAGCACGGCAATGCCGCTGCGCGACTGCTTGGCTTCGTGCTTGGCACGGGCGGCCAGGTTGGCCACTTCCTCGGGGTGGCGAAAGCTCCCCGGCAGAATCTGTGCCACGCCCAGCGACAGGCTGGTACAGGGGAAGAAGCGCTGCACCCCGTGGCGGTCTTCGGCGTGGATGCCCCCGGCCTTGCGGCCTGCTTCGTCGTACAGCAACCGGGCTTCGTGCGCGAAGGCGTCCACAATCGCCTGGCAGCGCAGCAGCCAGTCGTCGCTCTGGAACAGCACCACAAAATCGTCGCCGCCCACATGGCCGACAAAGTCGCGCCGTGCATCGCAGTGCGCCACCACCAGGCGGGCAGCCAGGCGGATCATCTCGTCGCCGCGCCAGTAGCCATAGTGGTCGTTGAAGGGCTTGAAGTCGTTGAGGTCCGCATAGCAGGCCACAAACGGGTTGCCGCTGGCCAGCAGGCGCTCGATGTGCATGCTGATCGGAATATTGCCCGGCAGGAAGGTCAGCGGGTTGGCGTGGCGTGCCGCCTCGATGCGCGACTCCGTCACGGCGCGCACCAGTTGGTCCCCGGTACCCAAGCCCACGTAGCGCCCGTTGTCGGTCACGATGAAGCCATCGCTCAGGTAGCGCTGGTCCTGTGAGGTGAGGATGCCGATGAGCTGGTTCACGTCACAGTCCAGTTCCACAATGCGCGGCGCATGGTTGGCCAGCGTGGTGCAGGGCTTGCGGCCGTGCACTTCGCGGAAGTACAGCGCTGCGTAGTGGTTGAGGAAGTCGTGGCGGTTGATCAGCGCTACCGGCCGCGCACCTTCGATCAGGCACAGCGCATGCAGGGCGTTGTGCTGCATGAACAGTTGCGCCACTTCATCGTTGGTGGTGGCCGGGGTCACGGTAGGGGCTTGCACCACCTGGAGGCCACGCAGAATGCCGGGCCGGATGGATTGCTCCAGTTGCGGCAGCACGGCCACGCGGCGGTCCTGCAGCACTTCCAGGGCGCCCGCTTCCAGCTTGGCGCGTGGTTGCAGGGCCGGGCGCCCGAGCAGCCAGCCCTGGCCATAGGCGATGTCCAGATCGCGCAGCGCACGCAGGTCTTCGGCCGTCTCTATGCCTTCGGCCACCAGCTGGGTTCCAAAGATCTCTGCAATTCCCTTGATGGCGCGCAGCATCTGCAGGCTTTCGGGGTGTTCGGCGAGGTCGGCGATGAAGTACTTGTCGATCTTCACGTACTCGGGCTTGACCTCGGACCACAGGCGCAGGCTGGAGCGCCCGTCGCCAAAGTCGTCCAGTGCCAGGCGCATGCCCGCTCGGTGCAGATGCTGTACCGCGTCGCGCAGGGCGGTCATGTCGGTGACGCGCTCGTGCTCGGTGATCTCGAACACCACCATGCGTGGCGGCAGGCCCAGCGAGCGCAGCGTCTGCAGCAGCAGGTTGGAGCCGCACAGGTTGACGCCGTGCACCAGCGCATCGGCGCTGATGTTGACGAACAGGCGCCCTGGGCTGCGCACCTGCGCCCAATGTTGCAGTGCGGTAAACACGCAGACCAACTCGAAATCGGTGAGGATGCGCTCGCAGCGCGCCATGTCCAACAGCGCGTCCGGGCGGTGCAGTGAGGTGCCGACCGGGCCGCGGATCAGCGCCTCATGGGCATAGACATGGCCGGATTGCAGGTCGCCCAGTGGCTGAAACACGCAGTGCAGGCGGTCTTCGCGGATGATTTGTGCCAGCGGCCCTTGGCCCTGGCGCAAGGCGGGCGACAGGGCGGCCAGCACCCGCTGGCGCGGGTCGTTGGTGGGTTCGGGCATGGTGGCTTTCAGGTCGGGCCCGGCCGGTGGCGCGGGTGGCGCCGAGGCAAGGCCCCACAGCAGGTGGGTAACAGGTAGTTACGGTATCCGGGCGCGGTGACAGGCGAGTGACACCAGCACAGGGCACGGACAAGTTCTAAGGGTCAACCCGAAGAGCCTGTGGTCGTTGTCTTGACCCAGCGCAAATGCGGTCAAACACACAAAATGTCTGCGGTTGTCGTTTGATGTGTGTCAATGTCCTGGCCATGCGGGCGCTGCAAAGTCCATCTCCTATGTGGCCGAATCTTTCCCCCGACATGTACTCCGAGTGCGAGACCGCCGCCCCTGGCGACGTCTTGCGGGTGCGTCAGGAGCAGCTCAACTCCGTGCTTTACCTGGTCAGTGGCCGGGTGCAGTTGGGCATCCGTGAGGAAGGCCAGATGCGTCACCAGTTGGGCGTGGTGGAGGGGCCTTTCTGGCTGGATGCCTCCTCGGCGATGCTGAACCTGCCCTGTGTGGTGGATATGGTGGCTGAAACGCGCGTGCAGCTGCGACGCCAGTCGCTCGAGGCATTCCAGCGCGGTCTGGAGTCCTTGCCCAAGTCCGTGCAGGTGCTGTTGCATGACATGGCTGCAGGCTACCGCCAGCAGACCGAACTGGCCATCAGCCGTCTGGCACAGGATGCCGAGGCGCGCTGTGCCCAGTGGCTGCTTCAGCACGCTCAGCACGACGACAGCGGTGCCATGAGCGTGATTCTGAACCAGCGCAAGCGAATCATCGCTGCCCAACTGGGCATTGCGCCGGAAACCTTCTCGCGCGTGCTGCGCAACCTGCGCGAGCATGGGCTGATCATGGGCTCGGGCAACGTGCTCAAGCTCCCACAACCCAGCGCACTGGAACTGGTGGCCGCTGGCTGAACTTTCCCGCCGAGTCGGCTGGCTGACTGCGCGGGGCTTTCTGCACTGCCTCGGAACCACGGCTGAACTCAGGGTTTTTCCTTGCCCTGGGGTGAGGGTTCCACCCAAGACCTGGCGCCAGGGCGCTGCGTATATTCGTTGCATAGCCGCACCGCAACGATGCCCGCCGTCCCCACCGCCCCGTTTCATGCCGCCGGCCCCCTGGCGCAAGGCAGTCTCCCCATCGAGGAGGCGGTGCCTGGGCGTGCGCTGCCTGGCCCCATGGTGCTGCGCACGGTGCTGGCGGCTTTGCTGGCGCTGTGCCTGGCGGCTGGTGCCGCAGGCTGGCTGATGGCGCGTGCCTCGGGTCACGACCTCGTCCAGCGCCTGGAGGCGCAACAGAACGACGAAGTCGAGGTGTTTGCCCGGTTGCTGTCGAGCAAGATCGAGCAGAGCCAGAAGGTGTTGCGCGCCGTGACGGCGGGCATCACCCCCGACATGATGGATTTGCCCTCCACGCTGGAATGGCTGCTGCAGCACGGGCTGCCCTCCGTGCAGTTCTTTGACACCATGCTGGTGGCGCGTGTGGACGGCGAGGTGCGCGTGCACTTGCACCAGGGACGGTTTCAGCGCAACGCTCAGGTGGAACCCCAGGTGCGGGAGGCCCTGGAGAGCACCTTGCGCGATGGCAAGCCGCATGTCGCGGAGTTGCTGCAAGGTGGGGTGGACGACGCACGCATCGTGTTGACCATGCCCTTGCACCGCAGCGACGGCTCCTTGCTGGGCGTGGTGGCAGGCATGCTGCGCCTGCAATCGCAAGGCCTGCTCCCGGCGTCCCTGGCGCTGCCGCAGCGGGCGGATACCCGGCTGCTGGTCTTTACCAAGGGCGGCACCATCGTTGCCCACTCCAATCCTGTGCGGGTCATGGGGCAGGTGCGCGACGAGCCCGGCCTGGCCGAAGTCTGGGCCCAGGGCCAGGGGATGCACAGCGATGCGTCGGTGTCCGGCACCGGCACTACACGCCGTGTGCCGCAGGCCATGGTCAGCCTGGCCGGCATGCCCCTGGCGCAGTGGACCGTGGCCCGTGTGACCGATACCCAGGCGCTGACCGCGCCCTTGCAAGGTGCGCAGCGCCAGGCCTGGGGACAGGTGCTGATGGTGGTGGCCACGTTGGCCCTGGTGCTGGTGTTGGCGCTGTGGTGGCTGACGCTGCCGCTGTCCCGCCTGCGCCAGCAGGCACAGCATCTTGTTGGCGAGGGTGGGCAGGAACTGCCCAGCGCTGGCGTGGTACCGTGGCCCCGCGCGGGGGGCGAAGTGGGCCAGCTCGTGCAGGCCTTCGAGGGCTTGCTGGACCAGCAGGCAACACAGCACCAGCACTGGCGCACGGTGCAGGACCAATTGCAGGCCATGCTGGACCACGCCTCGGTAGGTGTGGCGGTCACGCGCAATGGGCGGCTCGAATCCGTGGGTCACCGCCTGGCCCAGATGCTGGGCTACCAGCCGGCAGACCTGCGCGGGCGACCGGCAGGGGTGGTGTGCACCCCCATGGCGCGCGAAGGCTTGGGCCTGACCCTGGGCGGGCCCTGCGGTCTGCAGGGGCGCATTGACGGGGAACTGTGTTTGCGCCGCAAGGACGGCAGCACCGTCTGGGTGCAGGCCCAGGCGCGCCCGGTGCGCGACGACGATCCCCAGGCAGGCACGCTGTGGCTGATGGAAGAAACCACCACCCTGCGCCAGGCGCGCCGCCTGGGCGCCTGGGCGCATACGCACGACGCGCTCACGGGGCTGGACAACCGCCAGGGCCTGGAACTGCGCCTGCAGGCCATGGCCGGGGTGGCGCACAGTGCGCCCATGCCGCTGGAGGGCGACCCGCCAGCCACAGCGGTGCTGCTGTTTCTGGACCTGGATCATTTCACCGTGGTCAACGATGCGCTGGGCCATGAAGCGGGCGACGAGGTGTTGCGCCAGATTGGCCTGCTGCTGGCGGCCCAGGTGCGCAAGGCGGGTTGGATTGCCCGGCTGGGCGGGGACGAATTTGCCGTGCTGCTGCCCGATTGCTCCGAAGCGCATGCGCGCAGCCTGGCCGAGCAACTGCGCCACGCCGTGCAGGACTGGCAGCCCACCGTGCAGGGGCGCAGCTTCCAGTTGGAGGTGAGCATCGGCCTGGTGGTGCTCGATGGCGCGGTGCACGATGTGCCTGCCATCCTCCACGCCGCCGACATGGCCTGCTACGACGCCAAGCGTGCCGGGCGCAACTGCATCAAGCGCAGGCCGGTGCTGCAAGGCGCTGTGGTGTAGGGGTGTTGATTCGCTTCAGTTTTCATGGCGCTTGCACCACCTGCGACGCACGAAACTGGCGTGGCCAAGGCCAGCGGCCACCGTGCAAGGGCCGCCCCGCCGCACCGGTGGCGTCCCCCTGCCCGCAGCGCGCAGCGCTGCGAGAGCGGGGGGAAGGCGCCGAAGGCG
>Ga0116142_10005732_pt1 | contig 11023 bp, 13 predicted proteins | sample AD_UKC033_MetaG_FD_89785 | JGI IMG/M metagenome (GOLD analysis project Ga0116142, IMG submission 89785) | Active sludge microbial communities of municipal wastewater-treating anaerobic digesters from USA - AD_UKC033_MetaG | ecosystem: Engineered > Bioreactor > Anaerobic > Digestate | place: USA... | reverse complement strand
GAAGTTGCGCCAGTTCGTCCAACAATTCTTTTACGTTTACTTCACCCACATTCCCAAACCCAAACTGGCTGAAGTAAACGTAAAAGAATTGTTGGACGAACTGGCGCAACTTCACAAAAAAGAACTGGCCGACAACCAAATCTCAATTTCCGTTTCCGTAACTCCTGAAAATCTTTTTGTATTAGCAGACAAAACAATGATTGAGCAGGTGATCATTAACCTGATTAAAAATGCCATCCAGGCATTTGATGAACAACCCACCCGGCAAATTGAACTTACCGGCTATACCAATGAAAAAGGCCGCACAATCATCTCTGTAAAAGATAACGGCTCGGGTATTGACAGCGAGGCTCTGGAAAAAATCTTTATCCCCTTCTACTCTACCAAAAAAACCGGCTCGGGCATTGGGCTGAGTTTATCCAAACAGATTATGCGGCAGCACGAAGGCAACATTACCGTGAAATCCGAATTGAACAAAGGAACAGAGTTTTTGCTGCGGTTTTAAGTACCGAACCGCCAACACCCATCGGCCAAGCGGTGTTTAAATATCTAAAAGATTGCTTAGCTTTGGTTCTATAAACAGCCTTTATGCCAGACGTTCAAAAAAAGGTACACGCCATTCTGAAAGAAAAATTAGGTATCCCCGATTCTGAAATTACTCCTGAAGCCAGCTTTGTAAAAGATTTGGGTATTGATTCATTGGATTATGCCGAACTGGTAATGGAGTTTGAGCAAACGTTCGATATCAAAATTCCCGATGACGATGCCGAGAAGATGCAAACTATCGGGCAGGCTGTGCAATACATTGAAAGTAAACTACCCAAATAGTCTTTACTTCAAAATGGTACCAGGCTCCAACTGGTAATAGCTACCAAAGCGTTTCATCTTCGTTGCCAAATCCGGCAGGAATGGCCGCGGGTCCTTTAGATTTGTCAAAGGCGCTATTTGCCAACTGCCGGTAGTTTCATTCCAGAAAACCACAAATTTCTCCAGCGAAAGCATCAGCACATCCATTTCATAAATTTCTTCGCCCTCACTATCGTGTAAGCCGGTAAACTGCAGCAGAATATGATCGCGTTTCACCAACTCACCCTTACTGCAGTCAATGCTATTCAAGCGCATCAGCAACTTATTTTCCTTATCCCAGGCTTTAAATTTTATTTTACGCGGCTTAAAATCCATAAACGTAAAGTTACCTTTGTTTATGACTTTGCCCACCGGAAATAAGAAGGTATTATTCATCATTAACAAATATTCGGGCACTGGTTACAACCCATCGGTGGAAGGTCGGTTGCTTTCGTTTTGTGAAGAAGTCGGCCTGGAGGCCCATCTTGAATTTACAAAAGACCGTGGGCATGCTACCCGGCTGGCATCGCAGGCATCGCAGGAAAAAAAATTTGAAGTGGTTTTTGCTATGGGTGGCGATGGTACCGTAAACGAAGTTGCCAGGGGTGTGGTAAACACCCAACAGATTATGGGTATTATCCCGAAAGGTTCGGGCAACGGACTGGCGCGCCACCTCGGTATTCCACTCGATTTCAAAAAATGTTTACAATACATTGCTTCCTCGCATGTAATTGCGATGGATTCGTTCACCGTTAATAATCATCTCTCTATCAATGTTTCGGGTTTTGGCTTTGACGGCCACATTGCCGGGCTATTTGGTAAGAATGGTAAACGCGGGCTGGCCAATTACACCCGGTTGGTTATACAGGAGTTTATGAAGTATGCAGAATTTGGTGGTGAAATAAATATAGATGGCAGTTCTATTTATGAAAATACGTTTGTGATCGCCCTCGCCAATTCATCGCAGTTTGGTAACAATGCCCGCATTGCACCTTCTGCTTCCGTATGTGATGGTGAGCTGGACATCAGCCTTGTAAAGAAAGTGCCCTTTATTAAAGCACCTGCCTTTGCCTATCGCATGTTTACCGGTACCCTGGGGCAATCCAACTTTGTTAAACTAATAAAAGGCAGAGAAATCGGGTTGAGATTTTCTAACCCTGTTGCCTATCATGTAGATGGTGAAGCCATGCAACCGGAAAGTCAGTTTACAATTAAAATCAATCCTGGCTCCATCCGTTTATTGATTCCACCCGGCCTTATAAAGAAAATTTAAGATAATTGTTCAGTTTCGGATACCCCATTGAACTGAATAACCCGTATAAGCATTTGTTTAAACCCAATACACTATGCAAAAAATAATTACTGTTTGTTTACTGGTATGGAGTATTTCTTCCACAGCCCAGCAACTCACCACTCCGCCCAGTGGCGCCAATCAAAAAGCTAAGGTAACGCAGTTTATCGGGCCCGTGGAAATTTCAATTGCTTATAGCAGCCCGGATGTACACGGCCCGAATGGTGAAGATCGCACCGGAAAAATCTGGGGCGAAGTAGCTCATTTCGGTTTTATCGATCAGGGATTTGGTACATCCAAAGCTGCACCCTGGCGTGCAGGTGCAAATGAAAATACTGTGTTCACCGTATCGCACGATGTAAAGATTGAAGGCAAAGAATTGAAAGCCGGCACATATGGTTTGTTTCTGGCTGTTGCGAAAGATGGTCCTTACACGTGGATATTCTCTAAAAATTCATCCAGTTGGGGAAGTTATTTTTACGATCCTAAGGAAGATGCATTGCGGGTGGACGTAACACCCCAGGAAGCTCCGCACAAAGAATGGCTCACGTTTGGATTTGATGATCGTTTGCCTTCCTCCGCCAAAGCATACCTGCACTGGGAGAAGAAAAGGATTCCGTTTACAATAGAAGTTTCCAACATCAACGAAGTTTACGTTTCTAACATGCGCGAGGACCTGCGAAGTTCCGTTGGTTTTAAACAGGAGAACTGGTTAACTGCTGCACAGTTTTGCGCCCAAAATAAAATCAACCTGCAAGAAGCCCTAACCTGGGTAGATCAATCCGTAAGCAATCCATTTATTGGTGTTGAAAATTTTAACACCTGGCAAACACGGGCACTGATATACCAGGCCATGGGTAAAACAACAGAAGCAAACGCACAAATGGATAAAGCCATTAAAGACCCGAGTGCAACTGTACAGAATATTCATATGTATGGCAGAACATTGCTAAACAGCGGGCAAAGTGAAAAAGCATTGGAAGTATTTAAGTACAATGCCCAGAAAAATCCGCAAGACAAGTTTACACCCAACGTAGGGCTGGCCCGTGGCTACTCTGCAGTTGGCGATAAAAAGAACGCTATTAAATACTGGGAGCTTGCCCTGAAAAATTTACCCGAAAATCAAAAGCAGTTTTTACCACAGTACGAGGCGGAGGTGAAAAAACTGAAAGAAGGAAAATAATCTAAAGGGTATACAGGTTGTGTTTCTATGTATGTTAAAATTTCTTATCAACACATAGAAACACAGCCATAACCCGGCAAGAAAGAACTCAGGGTTTTCAAAATTAATACGCAACTTCAACCCTTAAGCTATGATAACCCAAACTCTGGCAACACTCATCACACGCGATCTTCAGAAGTTAAAAGCAGAGCTTGAACTTTACCAGCACGAAGCCAACATCTGGAAGGTGGATAAAAACATTGCCAACACAGCCGGCAACCTTTGCCTGCACCTGGTGGGCAACCTCAATGCCTACATTGGTGCCACACTTGGAAATACCGGTTATGTGCGCGACCGCGATGCAGAATTTGCACTGAAAAATATTCCACGTTCGGAGCTAATTCAAAAAATTGAAGCTACCATCAACATGGTTCAACAAATTTTGCCCAGCCTGGATGAAAAAAAATTAACCGAAGAGTACCCGTTATTAGTTCTGAAAGAAAAGACCTCCACAGAATATTTTCTGGTACATTTAGCCGTTCACTTAGGTTATCATCTGGGGCAGGTGAATTATCACCGCAGACTTCTGGATTAGTCTGTCATCCCTATTGTTATACTTTCGCATTAAATAATATCTTTACTGACAAAAATTTGAACCCCTATGATTAGCACCGCTTCCATATCCGTAAAGAAAACTACGCAGTCGCGTTTAAGCACGGTTGACTTCAGTAACCTTGGATTTGGTAATTACCTTTCCGATCACATGCTGGTGGCCAAATACGATAAGGGTGCCTGGCAGGATCCGCAGATTATTCCTTACGGTGATTTGATGATGAGCCCCGCCATGCTTTCGCTTCATTATGGCCAGGCTGTATTCGAAGGCATGAAGGCATTTTACATGAATGATGGTGCTATTAATATTTTTAGGGTAGATCGGCACCACCAGCGCTTAAACAAATCGCTTGCACGCATGTGCATGCCGGCCATCAGCAAAGAATTGTTTACAGCGGGACTGGAAGCAATTGTAACAACCGATGCTGCGTGGATTCCGAAAGACAGCGGAAGCTCGTTATACCTGCGGCCGGTAGTTTTTGCTTCCGAAGCCAAACTGGGTGTTAAAGTTTCCGATCAATATTTGTTTGTGATTTTAACCAGCCCGGTGGGGCCGTACTTTAGTAAACCGGTGCGATTAAAAGTTGAACTGGAGTATGTGCGGGCCGCTGAAGGTGGAACCGGATTTGCTAAGTGTGCCGGTAATTATGGTGGTGCGTTTTATCCAACACAGCAAGCACGCGAACAGGGTTTTGACCAGGTAATCTGGACCGATGCCAAAGAACATAAATACATTGATGAGTCCGGGGCAATGAACATCATGTTTGTAATCGATAACAAACTGGTAACACCTGCCCTGTCATCTTCTATTTTGGATGGTGTTACCCGCAATACCATTATTACCTTAGCCAAGGACATGGGTGTTGCAGTTGAAGAAAGAAAAATCAGTATTGCCGAAATTGAAAAAGCATTTCAGCAAAAAACTTTAACCGAAGCCTTTGGTGCCGGTACAGCTGCCGTGGTATCTCCCATTGCTACTATCAATATTCAAGGAACCGATTACCACCTTCCGGAAGTTAAAGACAACAGTTTTCAATTAACCGTTAAGAAAAAATTACAAGATATACGCAGTGGTGCAGCCCCCGATAAATACAACTGGAACCACATCATCAAATAAATTACGATGAGGGCAGCCTTTTTTACCGGGCAAAATTTGCCATTGGAAATTAGTGAAATAAAAAAACCAAAACCGGTAAAAGACCAGGTATTGATTCGTTTGCATTATGCTGCACTCAATCACCGCGATTTATGGATTCAACAAGACTCTGTTCCGCAACAACCGGTTATATTAGGCTCTGATGGTTGCGGTGTAATTGAAGATGTAGGCGAAGAGGCAGATCCCTTGTTGGTTGGTGCGGAGGTTGTTATCAACCCCAGTCTTTTTTGGGGCAATAATCCGATTGTGCAAGGCGATACGTTTAAAATTCTGGGATACCCCGATGCCGGAACATTTAGCGACTATGTGTGCATCTCCAAAAAACAGATTTTTGAAAAGCCTGAACATTTAAGCCTGGAAGAATCGGCTGCTGTTCCATTAGCGGGATTAACAGCATACCGCGCATTGTTTTCGAAAGCTCGCCTGCGGGCGAAAGAAAAAGTTTTGATTACCGGTATTGGAGGTGGCGCGGCACTGTGGGCCATGCAATTTGCAGTAGCGTACCAGGCACGCGTGTATGTTACTTCAAGTTCTAACGAAAAAATTGAGAAAGCCAAAGCCTTGGGTGCCATTCAGGGTTTTAACTACACCGATCCGGAATGGACACAACAGGCGCTGAAAGAAGCCGGAGGTTTTGATATTGTAATTGATAGTGCCGGGGGACCACACTTTTCAAAATTGTTCGACCTGATGATGCCCGGTGGTCGCATCGCTATTTTTGGTCGCACTGCGGGCAACATTCCTGATATACCCACGCGCTTGTTGTATTGGAAACAAATTTCCATTCAGGGTACTACCATGGGCACACGCGATGAGTTTTTGTCGATGCTGGATTTATTGGAAAGCAGAAACCTGAAACCGGTTATCGATCAAGTGTATTCTCTCGAACAAATTAACCAGGCATTTGAGAGAATGAAAACTGCCAACCAGTTTGGTAAGATTGTTTTGAAGATCAAGTAACTCGTACTATGAGCACCTTTCCTATCACCAACAAAACAAAAATTACACGTTTGCCTAAGCGTGGAGTTTATGAAACAGAAGCGGTGTACGCAATTTTAGATGAAGCATTGGTATGCACCATTGCTTTTGTGCTGGATGGGCAGCCGTTTCAAATCCCAACCGGATTTTGCCGTATCGGAAACAAAATTTACATACACGGTTCGGTAGGTAGTTTTTACATGCGCGAACTGCAACAGAAAAAATTACCGGTTTGCATCAGTACCACACTGTTAGATGGTATGGTGCTGGCCCGTTCTGCGTTTCATCACTCCGTTAATTATCGCTCGGTTGTTTTATTCAGCGAACCCGAGTTGATTTCCGACAAGGAAGAATTATATACCGTTTTGGAAGTGTTTACCAATAAAATGTGCCCCGGGCGGTGGGCCGATGTGCGCAAACCCAATGAGGGGGAATGGAAGGCTACCATGGTTTTGGGTTTTGAAATAAAAGAAGCTTCGGCCAAGGTACGCGTGGGGCCTCCCAAGGATGATGAAGAAGATTATAACCTGGACATTTGGGCGGGAGTTCAACCTTTGAAAATGGAGCGAAAAACACCCGTTGCAGACCCTGCTTTGAAAGCCGGAGTGCCGCTGCCAGCCTATCTGCTTTAAGGTTTGAGGCGGATATTAAGACCAAATTTGGTATCTTCGCGGCCAGTTGAACCAAAAGCAGGTTTCAGCGGTTAATAAAGCAGGCCATTTGGCCTAAAAATCAATAAAACACAATAAATCATGGGCAGACCTCCTGTATTACCTAAGAAGAAAAAAGATGGTTTTTGGCTGGAAGTACGCAACAAGGGTGCAAAAACCGGCACAATTTTAATCCGCGATAGCTATGTGGCCATGATGCAGGCCGCCAAGCAATACGAAACTACCAAGGATGTAATTATTCTAGGTGAGCACAAAAACGGTAAAAAAGTGGAAGAAAAGGCCACAAAAACAAAAAAGGCAAAAGAAGCCTGAAATAGGCTTTATCTGTAAACCAAAGGCTACCCGTGGTAGCCTTTTTTATTGCTCAGGCTAATCCCGCAATCGCTTAAAAAACTCTTGAAGCATGGCTTTGCTCTCCTGCTCTCCAATTCCGGTTTTTACAAGTGTGCGCGGATGCAAAAGTGGTGAAGCAATCAACGAGTAACCCCGTTGTACATCGCTGGCACCAAACACCAGTTGTTGCAATTGCGCCCAGTGCAAGGCCCCGGCACACATTACGCAGGGCTCCAGCGTAACATAAAGTGTACACTCACTCAGGTATTTTGAACCCAGGTAATTGGTGGCGGCTGTTATCGCCAACATCTCCGCATGAGCCGTTGAATCGGTAAGTTGCTCGGTTTGGTTATGGGCGCGGGCAATTATTTTATTGTTACAAACTACTACCGCACCCACGGGCACTTCGCCCGATTCCAAAGCTTTTTTTGCTTCTTTAAGAGCCTCGCGCATGAAGTAATCATCGGTATAAAAATCCATTCCCGCGAAGTGCTTACTTAATCCTTATTGTCTGCATCATGGTCCGTACGGTTTTCTGCCAATCCTCTTTCGATGATTTGGGACAGTTAAAAGAGAATACCAGTGTACGGCCGGGCTCTACCAAATATTGGATGTAGGTGTAACGATATACAGGCTGCTGTTCACCCAGCACCATTTTATTTCCGTTTACACGCGATTCAAACTCCAGAAAAATCAATTTCTTTTTGTGTACTTCATGAACCCCCTCGTCTATCATATCCACCCGGTCATAAAAACTATGAATACTGGCTTTAAAAAATTTCTGTGCCATTTCCAGGTTAGCATCGGGCCATTGGGTAGCTGAAACATTTACACTAAAATCAAGGGTACGGTTCAAATCAGTATAGGCTGCCAGCGGTGCACGCACAGAAGGATATCGCTGCACAATGTCATCCGGAGTCATAGGCGAAAGCTCCGGAGGCAACGAAATAGTAATACCCTCGGCTACTTTGGTTTTAATCAACTTATCGGGCGTAAAGCCAAACAGGCTAACAACTGACAGGAAAACAAGGATTTTCTTCATAGTCATTTTTATAACGAAAAAGGTTTTACCCGCTCTATTTAACGATCAACCTTTATTAATTTGCGCACCCAAATTTAAGGATTTTACCATGTTACGATCGCATACCTGTGGAGAGTTGCGCCTGAATGATGTAAATAAAACGGTTACCCTAACCGGCTGGGTGCAACGAACCCGCGATAAGGGCAGCTTATTGTGGATCGATTTGCGCGATCGGTATGGCATTACCCAACTCTTGCTGGAAGAAGGTAAAACGGATGCCTCCACGCTGGCAGTTGCACGCGGGCTTGGCCGCGAATATGTGTTGAAGGTACAAGGCACAGTAGTGGAGCGCCTGTCCAAAAACGATAAAATGCCTACGGGCGATATTGAAGTAAAAGTTAGCGCCATTGAAGTACTCAACACTTCAAAGACTCCTCCGTTCACCATCGAAGATAATACCGATGGTGGCGATGACCTGCGTATGAAGTATCGGTACTTAGACCTGCGCAGAAATATTGTACGCGAAAGTTTGCAATTGCGCCATAAAATGGCACAGCAAACCCGCATCTATTTAGATAGTTTAAACTTTATTGAAGTTGAAACCCCGGTGTTGATCAAATCCACACCCGAAGGTGCGCGCGATTTTGTGGTGCCTTCGCGCATGAACCCCGGTGAATTTTATGCCTTACCGCAATCGCCCCAAACGTTTAAGCAATTGCTGATGGTTTCGGGTTTTGACCGTTACTACCAGATTGTAAAATGTTTTCGCGATGAAGATTTGCGTGCCGACCGCCAACCGGAGTTCACGCAGATCGACTGCGAGATGGCCTTCATTACCCAGGAAGATATTCTGAATACATTCGAAGGGTTGGTACGGCATCTGTTCAAAACCGTTAAGGGCATTGACTTACCCTCCGTTCCACACATGAGTTATGCCGATGCTATGAAATATTATGGCTCGGATAAACCAGACACGCGCTTTGATATGAAGTTTACTGAACTGAATGACCTTGCACAGGGTAAAGGGTTTCAGGTGTTTGATAGTGCTGAGCTGGTTGTTGGAATCTGTGCCCGCGGCTGTGCAGAATACACCCGCAAACAATTGGATGAACTTACTGAATTTGTAAAACGCCCGCAGATCGGTGCCAAAGGATTGGTGTATGTACAATGCAAGGCTGATGGCACATTCAAATCATCGGTAGATAAATTTTATTCGGCTGATGATTTAAAAAAGTGGGCTGAAAGATTTAATGCCCAACCAGGCGATTTGTTGCTGATTCTTTCCGGTGAAACAGCCAAGACACAAAAGGCATTGAATGAATTGCGTTTAAAAATGGGTGATGCGCTTGGCTTGCGCGATAAAAATAAATTTGCCGCCTTGTGGGTAATTGACTTTCCATTGTTGGAGTGGAACGAAGAAACCAACCGGTGGCATGCCATGCACCATCCGTTTACATCGCCCAAGCCCCAGGATATTCAGTTGTTAGATACGAACCCCGGGGCCGTTCGTGCCAATGCGTACGACATGGTGATTAACGGAACCGAAGTGGGCGGTGGTTCTATCCGGATTCACGATCGCGCTACGCAACAACTCATGTTTACCCATCTGGGTTTTTCGGATGAAGAAGCAAAAAAACAATTTGGCTTTTTGATGGATGCCTTTGAGTTTGGCGCTCCGCCACACGGTGGCATTGCCTTTGGCTTCGATCGTTTATGTTCGTTGTTTGGCGGTGCTGATTCTATTCGCGATTTTATTGCTTTCCCAAAAAACAATGCCGGCCGCGATATGATGATCGATACACCTTCCACTATTTCGCAAGAACAACTGAATGAACTGAGTATTAGCATTCGCGAAGTAAAGAAGTAGCAACTACTCCGATCTGTTTGGCATTGGGCACAACGCTCCACACCTGCGAACAAGTACGGGTGGTGCATCAGGCTATTCTGGATTTATAATGTTGGCCCGTTAGTAGTTTAGCGCTTTCTTAAATACAGGATCGTGTAAATGGCGGTTATCAAAAACGGCAGCGTGGAAATCAGGATTTTAAAATTCATGCCTGATATACCAATAAAAAACATCAGCCCTAACAGAATTCCTATACAAGCAATACCACTATATGTTAGAATTTTTTTGGGCTGCTTCTGAAACAAGGTGATCAAAAGCAGAATTTGCCCAATCAGCGGAATAATCGTAAAAGGATGTAGTACCGTTTGGGGAGCTGTGAAGATTCTGGTCAACACATCATATTCTGTTTCAAACAGAAAAGCATGGTTGCCTCCGCCCCATTCCAGGTAACCCCCCAGGGAGGTTAGTACCAACAACACATTTAAAATTTTTGTCTTCATTTTAGATTTCGATTGATACAGTTGGCATATTCCTATACAGCCACCTACACATTATCATTCTTCAAATTTACACTAAATCCCGCCATTGCACATAGCTTAGTGTTACCGGCCGTTCGACTCCTTTGGGAAACTTTTATTGTCTACCAAAGTATTGACCGTTATTTGATATGGAGTAGAAAATCTCAATAAATAGGGGAATTGTCTTGTACTAACCCCCTATAAGTTGGACAGAATCGTTGTTTAAAATGTGTAGTACTTGCCGGTTTTCCTGTTCAACTTCCAAGCAAAAGTAGGTGTCTGAACCGGCCGAGTCAAGGCTGGTACAAAGCGAACGATTTGTTGTTTGATTTTTTAAGGAATCGTTCGGCCTTGATTCGGCCGCTCCAGCCACCTGGTCGCGCTGCTTGTCAGTTGAACAGGAAAGACCTATTGACCATTTCTGATGCGGAGTTATCCGCCCTAATCTTCTGTGTTTTCGTTCATAGTTATACCACTGCATGTATTTTTCAATGTGCTGCCTGGCTTCATAATAGCTGCTAAACTCAAAGCGTTCGATAAGTTCGCGTTGAAGTATGCTATGAAAGGCCTCGATGTATGCATTTTCTTC
>Ga0116142_10005723_pt1 | contig 11027 bp, 1 predicted proteins | sample AD_UKC033_MetaG_FD_89785 | JGI IMG/M metagenome (GOLD analysis project Ga0116142, IMG submission 89785) | Active sludge microbial communities of municipal wastewater-treating anaerobic digesters from USA - AD_UKC033_MetaG | ecosystem: Engineered > Bioreactor > Anaerobic > Digestate | place: USA... | reverse complement strand
CGGCGGGTATGATAAGGCTGTACGCCTGACCGAGCGGTTCGAGTTCTTCGGCTGCCAGATCGATAGAGTTTGCCACAACGCTGCCCCTGACAGAGTTAAGCTGGGCGCTGTTCATGTCGATCAGGGCGCTGGGCATAATCGAGGCTCTGGCTGAGCCGCTGGCGGTTTTGCTGAGTTCTTCGGGTATTATTAATACCAGGCTGTTTTTGTTGAGAGTGCCGGGTTCGAATACCGCTTCTACAAGGCTGTCTGCAGATTTTACGGCGACCCGCATGGCTGCGTTGACAAACGCTGTTGAGAAGCTGATGTTGGCGGTTCCGGTGTTGTCAGCCTCATCTTTGGCTGTGACTCTTATAGTAGCCACACCAGGGAAGTTGCGGTCGAGGTGGGTGCCGCCAATGAAAGTTTTCAGGTCAGAACCGGGGTTGAGAAGCAGAGACACAGCTGAACCGCCGCTCTGGGTTATGGTGGCCGTTGGTTGTCCGGCAATGTCTTCGTTGGCTTTTACAATGACGACCATGTCGAATTCGTTGGCAGGATTGCTGAAAGCTGTGACTGTGAGGGTCGGGGGGGTAACATCGCGGCCTTCGAACGGGTCGGTGGTGAAGCTGGCTGCGTTGCCGATCAGGTCTTTTACACCTTTAACTTCAAGCGTGTAGAACTGCCCTTCGACAATGTTGTCGAGAGCCGTGAGCGTTACCGATTTCTGGTCAGCCCTTCGTGCAACTGAGCTGATCTGAAGGTTGGTCGTTCCGGTCATCAGTTTGTAGTTGGTTTTGGTGTTGGCGCTGGTTTCTTCAACGACTTCATCGAATACTATGTTGAGCATCTTCTGGGAAGTGATTCCGTCGTAGGTTATGTCGACAAACGCGGGTCCTTTAGAATCGGCGGTGAAGCTCATGGTGTTATTGCCGGCTGCGAGATAAACGCCGTCTTCGCTCAGAAGAGTTTCGGCATCGACTGCGATCTGGTAGACTTTGCCGTGATCGAGTGTTTGCGAGAAGGATGCGGTGATGACCTTGTTGTCGAGGGCATTGATGAGAGCGCCTTCGATACTGAGGCCTGCCGGTTCGACCGGTGATATTTTGAACGGGCTCGGATTGAGAGTGTTGTCAGTGCTGATTCCGTGACTGAATACCATTCTCAGGCTGTCGGGTGCAGTCTGGGCGACCGAAGTGATTTTAAATACCGAGCTGATGACTTCAATTTCTGCAGATTTGACGGCGACGTTGCCGGCCAGGTCGGCCACGCGCACGCTATACTTGCCGTCAGCCAGAAGCTGGCCGCTCGAGTTGGTGCCGTCCCAGACGACGTAGAGCGGGTCTGTGACTACAGACTGCTTGAATACAATCTCTTTGAGTAGTGTCGAGCCAGACATTATTCTTATCAGGCCTGTTCCTGAAGCCATCGGAGAAGTTGTGTAAGCTTCGTTAACTTCGATCATCAGCTGATGAATGCGAGAGTTGAAGCGTTCGACGGCGACTGCGGGAGTGATCTTGTTGCCGTTGCTGTCTACTTTATACATACTGATGGCGTTGATTTCGGGAGCCATTCTGTCTATGACGAGAGTTGCCGTTGCTTTGCTGCCCGCAGCAACCGGAATACCGACGTTGCCGGCCAGGTCGACGAGGCTGACTTCGAATTCGCCCTCAAGAGTTCGGGCGGGGTTATCGGCGCTTTTGCCGTCGAAGTTGATCGTATACCCACTTCCTGAGGATGAAGTCATCAGATAAGTGTCGGTTGAGTTGCCCGGCTGAATCAGGCGCATTTTCATGCCCTGACCAACGGTTGTATAAACGTTCATTTTTGCCGCAGACTGCGCGACTGGGCTGAAGTAGGCTTTATCGCCGCTCATCTTCAGATTCGGGAATTCCCAGTAGGCAATTCTCGGAACAAGTGAATCGAGGGTGATGCTGCCCCGGCGATTGCCTTCGTTGCCTGAAAGATCATAGAATCTCAGTTCGTATGTGACTTCAGCATTATCGATAAGCTGGCCAGTGCTGGTATTTTTGCCATCCCAGGCTGCTTCCCAGACGGTTGACGATCCTGACGGGCTGGCAGTAAGACTGGCGACTGGCTCGGTCTGGTTGGTGGCATAAATTCTCACAAAACCGCCGTTATCGCGGGGAAGAGTGTCGAATTCAACACTGATGGTGGCGATTCCGGGGAGGACCTTCGGGCTGAACGGAGCATTGGTGCTGAATTCATAACCAGGCTTTTCTGTTGTCGACTGACGGGTTTGCACATTGAAAGCCTTGATTGCCGGGCCTCTTGAGTAGACAAATACCGGTGTCAGCGTGAAGTTAACGGTGTTTCCGGGATTACCAACTTTGTCGAAGCCGCCGCTGACCGAGTAATAACACTCGCCCTGAGCTATATTGGCGTCGAAAGCTGCACTGTTGCTGTAAGTCGCTACGTTGCCGCTCATCGAGTCGAATTTGAAGTTCATGACATTGAAAGTGCCCTGCATCATGCGAAGAGTTGGCGGAACATTCGTGTCGAGTTCTTCGTTGAATACCACTGTAACTTTGAGGTTGCCGGCAGACGTGACGCCGATCGGGCTGGTAGAAGTCGCCGACAAAGCTCTGGGGGCATAATTATCGAAGCTTATCGGGTAGCTTGCCACTCTGAAACCATCGGTTACAGAACCTGAGGTGTCTTTGCTGTTGAGGTCGTAGGCATAAGAAGCGGTAGTGTTAACCAGAGGTTTGCCAAAGATATCGGCCACGCCGCCGAGTTCGGCAATTGCCGGCGTCTGCTGGTCGTTGCCGCTGCTGGTCATTTCCATGTTGGCAAATTGGGCAACGGTTTTGGTCACACCGTTCTGGACATGGTCAGCCCAGGCGATGAATCTGGTTTTGTGAATTTCGCTGCCCGCAACATCCTGGCGTTTGAGGGTCAGGGTCGGCGTTTTGGTTCTATCGATGGGGATAGTTACATTTGCCGAAAGAACCGCGGTGTCGAAAGCGACTTCATAAATCAAACCGTCAGCCGGCTGACTTTTGAAGAGGTTGACGTTGTTGTAGTTAACGACCGGTCTGATTGCCAGTGTCGATATGGTCGGCGGGTTGGTGATCGCTGGAATCACCGGAGTGACTTCTTTGCCGACGCCACTGGTGCTGGGCGACATTTCGCTGGAGTTGCCCCAGAGGTCTTTGAAGGCACCGGCCGAGAAGGCGAAGTAGAACTTGCTGGTTCCCCAGCTGAGCATGGTTTTAAGTGCTTCTGCAGTCAGCGGAATGTTGACCGTGGTTGATGCAAAATCGTTGATTGCTGCAAAATTCTGCCAGTCAACCATCGGGTTAGTCAGATTGGTGCGGCTGCCAAGCGACAGAGACCGGCCTGTGGAAGTCTCGTATTTTTCGCAGATGTAAACTTTTGAAAGGTCTACGGGCATTGTTCGTGAGATTGTCAGCGAAGTTTCATTGTAAATATCATCGAACAGTCTGACTCTGCGGTTGTTCGGAACATTTACAGTCACCATGGGGGTTGCACCCGAAATGTCGAGTTTGACTTCGCCGACCTGGAACGTTGAATTAAGGGGAGTGAGAGTCGATTCAACGGCGTTTGCCGGCAATACCGGTATGACAGCGTTGCCGTTAAAGTCTCTGATGAACGGCAGATCGGCTTCCGGCGGGTAGGCAGACGGCGGCTCATATTCTGAACCACTGATGGCCAGATGGAATCTGGTGCCAAGGCGGCCGTAATTGAGAGCGATCCAGTCCTGGGCTTCTGGTGAGAGCCTGATTTTGAGAATGCGATCGCCGATCATATCGGTGACAGTAAAAGAATCGTTGGCCATTTCGGCGAAACGATAGATTTCTTTCCAGTTGGTGTATGCTGTCGAGGCGCGGTTAAGATAAATCGCGAGGTTTTTGAGAGTTTTATTGGTCAGAAGTGTATTGGGATCGATGGCTTTATTGAACGTCAGATAAAGGTATTCGCGCTCGAGAAGGGTTGTGTTTGCATTGTAGCTGCCGCTGACCAGCTGGGGCCGTGCGTAATCGTGGGTTACAAAAACTGTTTTCATGGTGAAGCGCGGAATCGGCTGCACCCAGTTACCTGCTTCATCGAGGCCAAGAATGCCGGTTAAGGGGTCGTAGTCGGCGCCATCATCACTGTCATTGCTCGCCAGAGAGATATACAGGGTTTTATCTTTGCCCCAGTCTGCAATGAGGCTCTTTGTATAAGAACCCAGCTGAATCATTTTCCCTGAAGTTACCGCTGTCGGAAACAGCAGTATATCATTTTTAGCGGTGTCGAGCTGCACCACCGACGATTGGTCGAGTCTTATGTCTTTGTGGTCTGGTTTGTGACCGATTCTGATGTTGTTGAGGTTGAAAGTGTCTGGTCTGAGAGCTTCAGAGAAATTCAGCACCAGAATATTGCCGTCGTAATCGGCGCTGAGCATTTCGGGCCGTTTGCTGTCTACTGCCAGCTGGTTAAATTCGTCTTCGATATAATCGCGGTTGCCGGCGGCATCTACGACATAAATTTTGAATGTGTGAGTTGCCAGATCGTAAAATCCGTTCGGGAGCGGGAAGTGGGCGTAATTAGCCGGGAATACCACGTCTTTGGTGGCAAAGCGGTCAGCGCTTACCTGCTCGAGCATGTAGGTCGAAGTACCGCCAATCAGCGAGAAATCGACGTAGGCGCGACTGTTGAGGTCGCCGCTGGCCAATTCGATCCATGCCGAAATGCTGTCAGAAGCAAGGCCATTGCCGACATTTGCTATCCAGCTACCGTCAAGGTTTTTGTCAACCAGCTGAATGCGATTGACAGATGGCGCTGTGCGCTTGATCTGTGGAGGATTATTGTCGATTCTGATATTCGGGTTTGGTGTGATCAATGATGAAGTTGCCAGGTTGTCGGCATCGTCAGACATGTAAATGTCAAATTTTACGATTGGCCCATCGATGATTCGCCATTCATCGGGCCCTAGTTCTTCAAAATTATCTCTTGTGCCGGTTGCGACAACGAATGTGCCTTCCCAGAGGTCGGAGCCGAGAACCTGGCTCATCGGAACCCGGAAAACTTCAAGCCTTGTTGATGGCAGGTAGTCATAATGAATAATCGCGGTGACTGAACCTGGGTCGGTCAGGCGGTCGATGTTGGCCTGAACTCTCATGACGTCACCAATGTTGGCCGTGAAGGTCGAGGGGTTGTCGCCATTGTTCTGGGCAATTACCAGAGTTGGGGTCGTGCCGGGTTTGATTCTCGGGACGCGTGTGTCTATGCCGAACGGAACGTCAGGGTTGCTTGTGATCTGCGCGGTTGCCATGGTGATGGCGGTTGTGTCGGGGTGCGGAACTTTAATGTTAAAGTTCACTGTATCTGCGTCTATGCCTTTGTCACTGGCAGCAACGGTGAAGTCGCCGGTGTAGACGAATGGTGCTACATTATTTATTGGCGGTGTCAGCGCTACCCAGTAGGTATTCGCATCGCCGTCTTCGAAACCTGGGTCGTCATCACCGGTATTGTTGGTGATGGCTCTGATATCGACAAGTACATTCGCTGGCGGAATGTTATTGATGTTATATAAAGATTCTACTGCACAGGTTACAACGATGCGTTCGCCCGGGTTGGCAATGTTGTTTTCGGTAGCAACGTTCTCGAACAGAGTCAGTCGGCTCGCCGGATAACCTGAAATTCTCGGGGTTTTCGACAGGAACCTGATTTCATCTGTAAACTTGTAGACCATATTGCCTGAAGCGTCGAGCGCAACGATTGTGAGGCCTTCCTTGGTTCCAAGGCCTTCTGGAACTGTCCATTGGTAAGTGTATTCATTGCCGCCGTAGGCATTCGGAGGAAAGAGAACCGGGTTTGGCGGAGTCAGACCGTTGTTGTTATAGAGATTTACAAAATCGAGCATCGGCAAAATACCGTCATGGTTAGTCATTTTGACTTTGATTTGAATGACGTCGCCGAGATTCGCTTCGCCCGGTCGGCCGTTGTCGACAACGAAAGAAATCGGATAGACTTCGATGGTGGGCGGCTGGTTATCGACTTTTATCGCGGTATTAGCTTCGACAACAGTTTCATTGCCATTCTCATCAGTGACCCTGACGACTAGTTTTACGTCTTCGCTATTGGTGTTTCCACGCCTGGGCTGTATTTCAACTTCGTATTCGGTGGGCTTGTTGAAAACCTGCGGCACATCGCTTGCCACGTCAGGGTAGCCAAGTTTAGTAAGATCTACGGTAACCGATGCTGGCTTTCCGCCATTGCTGTCGCTGAGAACGACCCTCAGCACCAGTGAGTCGGTGGCATAAGTTGCAGTGGTTGTATAAGTTCCATCGAGATCGACGATTGAATTGCCGTTAGTGTCCTGCTTTTGAATGTTGGTTACCGAGACTATCGAAATAGACTGGTTGTCAACCAGATAAGTCTTGAGCGAAGTGTTGGGGTTGCGGTCGGCGACGCTGACGCGGTTGCCGGCATTATCGCTGATGTTGAGAACAAAGTTGACGTTTTCGCCATTGGTGCTGCCCTCGAGCACAGTATAGGTGTAAGCGAATTCGCCGTCGTTGGCGGCGCCGTCACCGTTGGCACCGTCGTCATAAAGGTGCTGGTTCGATGAGCCGCCAACAGCCGAAAGATTAACGGTGGGAACGCCACCGTCAAGGGCGCTGAGATCTACCATGGCGGTAAACTTGATTTTGTCGCCGGTATTGACTATTCCTGCTTTGCCTTTCAGCTCTTGAACCTGAGTTGAAAAACTTGTGACTACCGGCGGGCGGCAATCGACTTCAAAGGTTGATGACAATGAATTCATAGTGTTGAAAGCTTTGTCGTAAACAATGGCTCTGAAAACGTAACTTGGATTTTCGATCGTTACAGTCTGAGAAGAACAGGTGTGGACATGATAGTAACGGCGCAGGGTCGGGTCGTAGTTCGTCAGCTGCGTTACGCTGCTGCCACCCACTGCCGAAAGGTCGAGCGTGCACGAGCCGCCATCCTGGTCGTTGACGGGTATGATAAATTCAAGGATGTCGCCAATGTTAACGGCACCGGTTTTTGACAGATCGGTCAGAAAGTTGACGCCCATCGGCCCGACATCAGGCGGTGAGTTGTCGATTGGAACCTGTATTGTGCGACTGACGGCATTGCCGGCATTGTCGGTGGCTGTGGCGCTGAAACCGTGCATGCCGTCGAGAGTTCCGGCTGGCACGACAATGCCTGTGGTCACGTAATAACCGTCTGCATCGTATTCCATTTCGTAGGCATTTGACATGCCCATACCCGAAAGATTGATAGTCACTGTCTGACCATCGTAGGGAGCGCTGGTAGAGCTGGCCAGTTTGACTTTAAAGGTGATGCGGTCGCCGACTTTCACATAAGGGTGAGTCAGTGGCGAAAGAACGGGCGAAACCGAATAGGTTGCGACTTCAATTTTTGGTGGTTCATTGTCGATGCTCAGGCTGTTGGTGACCGTATTGACAATGTTGCCGGCGTCATCGACAGCGTAGACGACAAAGGTTTTGTGCTGGTCGGTGCGACCACCAACCGTCGAATCACTGATTACATGATCGATGCGGTATGAGGTGCCATAAATGCTCAAAGGCGACTGAATGTCGCCGCCCAGGTCGCGCAGGTCTACATACACAGAACCCCCATCGAGACTGCCTACCGCTGCAGAAATTGCAATCTGGTCGCCATGACGGGCAATCTGACCGGGTCTGCTGACGTTGGCCACATTGCCGCCGCTGATGGTCGGGGGCAGGTTGTCTACGAAGACTGGGGGGATCGCTGCCTTGGTGATAAGGTTGCCGGCAAGGTCTTTGGCTGTGATGACGAATTCACGTGTGATGCTGTTTTCAGAAACACCTTTGGGTATTGAGTATGTCGTTTTGAATGAGGTTGTATTAACGTTTGGGGCAGTTGAGCCGCCGACAAACGGGATGTTGTGGTTGGCAGAACCACCTATGTCGCTCAGGTTCGCTGTGAGTATTACGTCAGGCATCAGAGTAGCCATGTTGCCGCTGATTTCGATAATGTCGCTGATGATAGCGATGTCGCCGGTAATGTCTGTTGTGCCCCTGATAACCTTGACATTCAGATCTGCGATTTCCGGGGGAATGGTGTCGATGCGCAGAGAATTCGAGACTTTGGTCGAAATGTTGCCGGCATCATCGGTTGCAGTTATGTCAAAATAGATGAAGGTGTTCTGTATCTCAAAAGCTTCAGTTACATAAACTATTTTTTCGAATATTGCATCCCCGCCGGCAGTGCTTCCGGGTTGCAGGGTAAGTGTCTCTGGTGATGGGAAAAGACGGGTGTTGGAAGCTATAACAGTGTCGTAGTCGTAATTGCTGATTACCGCCTGTATTCGTATGGCATCACCGGCCTGTATATGTGTTTTATCACCGCCGGTGGTGTTGGTGATCAAAACTTCTCTTATAACAGGCGCAATGGTGTCATAGCTTATTGATATATCGTTCCATATTTTGTCGTTTCCGGCATTATCGATAGCTCTTACCGGAATCGTCATATTATTGCCTTCCCTGTTGGTTGGAATGGTCACTTCCAGGGTATGGGGGTTGGCACTCTGAAAACGATATGCTGAGCTAAGCCCTATGTTTGATAAATTTGCAGTGACTACATCTCCGTCAGGATTGCTGATGTTCAGTTCGAGTTTGAGCTTGTCGCCTGATTTAAAAATTCCCCCCAGACCCGTGGGGGAAGAGTTGTCGGTTGGTCCGTAGAGAGAATTTGGTCGGCGGTTATCGAATGAGAACGAGGGAGTTACGGTTTTGCTGTCATTATCGTCAGCCAGCGAAAATGTTACGTTGCCCTCATGGCTGCCAGGAGAAACGGTGATGACCGTTGAATGTAATGTGCCGCCGATATTGGCAATGGGCATGTTCGTTATGCCAAGACTGTTTGCGGTAAAAGTCGGTTCATCGCCGCCGGCTATGGTGGAACGGCATGAAATGGTTATTGTGTCGCCGATACCGGCAACTCCATCGCCATTGTTATCTAAAGACAATACGACTGAGATCTGTGAAAGAGTAGCCCAACCGGGTGTGGCCACCAACAGCAGAACGAGCAGAAACACGCTGCTGATGAAGATTCTTTTGATTTTACTGGTTGCCTTCTTGATTGCCATATTCATGGTTCCTCCGGTTGGAACTGATAGTTTTCGACTATTCAAGTAAACTAATCGGCATCAAGAGCAAATTTTGTAAGAAAAAAAACACATTTCGGCAAAATTGGCACGTTTTTTGCCTCTAAAACTTCAACGGGGCGGCATGGGCCGCCCCGTTGAATCAGAACCAGAAACTCCCGATCAATGTGTGTTTATATATCGAGCCCCGCTGCTTTGAGCGTTGTGTATACCTGGTTTACAATACCGCCGGTCGAGGGGTCGTCGACTCTGGCTCGTTCTATCTGTGCCTTGGCCAGGCCTGCATCGCCATCGTCGTTACGCCAGAAGTAAGCGTAAGCAAGCATAGCATGAGCCTCTGGCGAGCTGACGCCGATACTCTGGTGTTCGAGTGTCATCACGAACTGAGGGTCGGCGAGCTGCAGTTGCACCGCCAGAATCTGCACGGCGGTTCTGATATTTGCGGTGCCGCCGGTTTGTATCAGCGCCAGAGCATAGCCGAGCAAAGATTCTTTATAGCTGGCGGCATCTTTTTCGCCAAGCTGAATGGCGCTGTTAAAATCGTTCAAACCTTCGATGGTGCTGTAATATTTGACTTTCGCCCAGGCACGGCCGTTATATGCCTGCTGTCTCTGCACCGGCGTCGATCTCGAGTCGTTGAGCACGTCAGTAAAATGAAGCATGGCGCCGCCCCAGTTCTGAGAATCCATGACGGTCCAGGCGTTGTCGACTTTTTCTTCGACAGAAGTGCCCGTTCCGGTTCCAGTTCCAGTTCCCGTGCTTGTGCCTGTCCCAGTTCCGGTGCCAGTGCTCGTGCCGGTTCCCGTTCCGGTTATGATAACCGGGCCGACCGGGTTCTCGCCAGGCAGAACCTGGCGGCCGTCGCCGCCACCGCCACCGGCACAGCCTATCATTGTCACTATGGCGGCCATAAACATTGCGAAAGCTATTCTGAGCAGATCTCTGGTGCGATTTTTATTCATTTTCTACCTCAATACTGCCAGTTTGCAGGTTTTCTTAACTTTAACCGCCGGGTTGACCGGATCTCTGACTTCAATACGGGCAAGATAGACACCGTTGGCGACCTGTTTGCCCGCGTCGTTGCGCAGATCCCAGAGGACGTCGTAGAGATAGCGCTCGCTCGCGGCGCCAAAATTCTCTTTAACGGCCTTGATATTACTTAATGTAGTGACTTTGTGACCGGCTGTATCGTAGATTCTGATCTTGACGAGGTCGTCATTCAGACCGGCACTGTTGGCGCTGATTCTTATATAACCACGCCGGCTGGCCGGGTTGGGGTATTGCATGATCTGGTCGATCTGCAGGGGTGTAATGACCTGAAATCTCATTGCCGCAGTTTGCGTCTGGTTGCCCGTCATGTCTGCAGCTCTGATGACCAGTTCATGATTGCCGCTGGTCAGTTCAGCAAGCGGCTTGAAGTTGAAGCGCCCATTACTGTCGATACTGAGAGGTTGCGGCAGGCCACCGTCGATGTTGGCGACCAGAGTCGAGGCATCGAGACCGGAACCGGCTTCTTCGATCAGGCCAGAGAACTCGGGTCGTGAAACTCTGAATGGTTCGTTCAGGTCAATTTTGCTGTCGAGACTTATTCTTGGCGCAGCGACGTCACGCATAACCGCAAGCATCTGCGAAGAAACCAGTCTGGCGTTGTAGGTTTCATCATCTTTGAGATCGGCGGTGATGAATTTCCATGAGTTGCCGTTCTGATTGAAAAGACCCAGTCCGGCACCCGCAGTGGCGACCGGTGCTTTAAAGCCGACGCTGAAGCCCTTGTTCACTTTTGCCGCATCGACGCTTATTTCGTAAGCAGCGGTCACCGGAACCAGTTCGCTGAGATTCTGCTGTTCTACGGCAGTTGGCAGCGAGAATCGCATTCCCCTGGCGGCAAACATTTCGCGTT
>Ga0116142_10005722_pt1 | contig 11030 bp, 10 predicted proteins | sample AD_UKC033_MetaG_FD_89785 | JGI IMG/M metagenome (GOLD analysis project Ga0116142, IMG submission 89785) | Active sludge microbial communities of municipal wastewater-treating anaerobic digesters from USA - AD_UKC033_MetaG | ecosystem: Engineered > Bioreactor > Anaerobic > Digestate | place: USA... | reverse complement strand
GGGTTTCTCGGCGCGTTTACGACGTTTTCCGCGTTCATGCTCGAGACGAGCGAGCTGGTGCGCGACGCGGAATGGCTCCGCGCCGCGGCAAACGTGGCGATCATGAACGGCGTCGGTTTGGTTGCCCTGTTCGCGGGCCTGTTCGCTGGCCGTGCATGGTGAGGACACGCTTATGAAACTGCCGTGGGAAGCGCAACTGCTGCGCATCTTCATTGGTGAGAGCGACCGCTGTCATGGGCGGCCGCTGCACGAGGTGATCGTTGAGGAGGCCCGCAAGCGCGGAATGGCCGGCGCGACGGTGCTTCGTGGCATGGTCGGGTTTGGCGCAAATAGCCGCATCCATACCTCGAAGATACTGCGGCTCTCGGAGGACCTGCCCATTGTCGTCGAGATCGTGGACCGGCCCGAACGCATCGAGGCGTTTCTGCCGGAACTCGACGGCATGGTCGAGGAAGGGCTCGTGACCATCGAGGCGGTCAAGGTCTTCGCCTATCGCCACAGCGCGGCGAACAAAGGGGCATAGGGTGAGCGGTCGCCGGCGGCGGGAGGCAACTGGACGGCCGCGGAGAATTGTTGTAGGGTATGCAGAGCGGCATGTGGGGAGCATACGCCATGCTCGGACGAGACATCTCATATGAGAACTTGCTGGACCAGCTAAACGACGGCGTGTTCTTTCTGGACCCAAACCAAATCATTACGTATTGGAATCGGGGTGCGGAGCGGATTTCGGGGCATTCTCGCGAGGAAGTCATCGGCGCGGTCTGCCGCGCGAATTTCCTGGGGCACGTGGACCGGGACGGCAACCCGGTCTTCGGCGCGGAATCGCCGGGGGCGCTATGCCTGAAAGACGGGCAAATCCGCGAGGAGGAACTGTACATCCGCCATAAGAACGGGCAATTGATCCCGGTGTTCACGCGGATCAGCCCGATCGAGAACACGCTCCAGGAGGTGATCGGCGTCATGGAGGTGTTCACGGACAACACGTCGAAGGTGGCCGCGATGCGGCGCATCGAGGAACTCGAGGAACTGGCGCTGATCTGCCCCGTGACGCAGGTGGGCAACCGGCGTTACGCCGAGTTGGCGCTCGCGAATGCTTTCGAGGAACTGAAGCGATACGATTGGGCCTTCGGCGCGCTGTTCGTCGATATCGACGTCTTCAAGCGGGTGAACGACGCTTACGGGCACAAGACGGGCGACGACGTCCTGCGCATGGTCGCCCTCGCGCTGAAATCGAGCCTGCGGGCCTTCGATTTTGTCGGACGTTGGGGCGGCGAGGAATTCCTGGTCATCCTGCCGAATATCAACGATGAAGTGCTGGCCCGTGTGGCCGAGCGGTGCCGCGCCGTTGTCGAGGAGTCTCGCTACCAATGCGCGGGCAACGAGGTGCGCGTTACGGTGTCGATTGGCGCCTCCATCGCGCGGCCCGATGAAGGGCCGACGGAATTGATCGACCGCGTCGACCAGTTGATGTACCGGAGCAAGGAGTCCGGACGCAACCGCGTCACGCTCGATACCTGAGCCCCCGCGTCAGCGCACTTCCGTGTAGACGGCCTCGGGTTCCGCGGTTTCCCCCGTAATCGAGAATGGCAACCGGTATACCGTATCGCTTTCGAGGCTGTAGAAGTACAACCGCGACTCGGAGGGCCGCCGCCCGTGGCCGTCCGCCCAGAACGCGTAGAAGCCAGGGTGCGCGTTCACCGGCCGCCGCACATAGGTGTGGTTGTACTCGCTGTTCGCGGTGAGTTGCCGCGCCTTGGTCCACGTCGCGCCCGCGTCGCTGCTGGTCCACATGGCCACCTCCCCGCCCGGGTTATACGGCTGCGGGCCCGTTTCAGTCGGCGCGATCACGCGCCACAGGCCGCCCGGCTCGACATAGAGGCTGCCCATGTCGTAGTTGTTGTCGGAATCCGTCAGCCGGTGAATGGCCCAGGCCGCGCCCGTCCAATGCGCGGTATGCCACGTTCGCGGCCCGTTCTCCGGACCCGGCTCCCACCCCTTCGAGACAAGGTACAGGAGGATGGGGTGCTGCTCCGCGTCGTAATTGACGTCGCACATATAGACCTTGAGCCCTTCCGATTCGTAATCATGCACGAGCGCCGGGTTGTCCACGGTGGTCAACGGCGTATCGAGCACGCGCCCGTCCACGGTGGTCCACGTCTTGCCCATGTCCACTGTTTCGACGTAGTAGACGTTCGTTCGGAAATTCAGGCCAAGATCCTGCGGGTGGTAATTGAACGCCGTGCCCACCCGATGCCCGCACGGCCAACTGATCTGGTAATGGCCTTGCGCGATGTGCGCGAGTACCCGCCGCTCCGACCATGCCCGCCCGTCGGGGCTGGTCATCCAGTAGAGACCGCGTCCGCCCTGGTACCATGTGTGCAGGAACAGGAACCCGCCGTCGGGCAGGACCCACGGCTGCGGATAGGAGAAGTTCGTTTCGAGAATCCGTTCGAAGCGGTCGATGTTGTACGGCGCGACGCCGCGCGAGATGTACGAGGGGCGCGACGTCCCGTGGGAACTCGAAAACACCCAAAGATAGCCGTCCTTGTCCATGGCGATGACCGGATTGTCATGCGCGTCTTCCGTCTGCTTGTCGAGCAGGATCGTGGGACGCGGGACCGTGCCCGTCGCGTGGTCGTAATACGAGACCATGTGGACCAGCGTGTTCCGGTCCGGCTTCGCGCCGCCGTAGACGAAGAACGTCTTGTTCACTTCCGCCGCGTAGACGCAAAACGGATTATGATCCACGCAGTAGGTGCCCAAGCCGCCGCTGTATTTATAGACGTACTCGTCATTGGTCTTTTGGTTGTAATACCAGATGCCGCGATAGCCCGTGTCTTTCGAGACCGGCCATTCCTCCGCTCCGGGTGACGCGGCAAACAGGGCGACAAGACACGCGCCCGCGATCCATCTGAAAAGACAAGGATTATTCATTTCATCTCTCCCCGTAGGCTGCGCCCCAAACACCCGTCCGGGGCATTCCGCGTTCCCGCAAGCGCGAGGCATCTCGATTCACGGACAAGACGCCCGCGCCGCGTTTGGGTCCATCCGGCGGCGCACGTCCGCGATGACCGCGTCGAGAATGGCGTCGAGCGAGGTCTTGGGCTGGTAGCCGATGGCGGCGCGCACCTTCTTGAGGCAGGGCCGCCGGTGGCGCATGTCGTCGTAGCCTGGGCCATACGCCTCGTCGTAGGACACGTAGCGGAGAGTCGACGCGCTGCCCGTCCGTGCAATAATCCGCCGGGCCAGTTCCTCCATCGATACCGATTCGTCGTTGCCGATGTTGAACACGTCGCCGCATATATCGCGCTGGTCCATGAGCGCGATGATAGCGGGCACCACGTCGCCCACGTAGGCGAAGCACCGCGATTGTTTCCCATCGCCGTAGACCGTGAGCGGCTCATTGCGGATTGCCTGCGTCACGAACGTCGGGATGACCATGCCGTAACGGCCGGTCTGGCGCGGCCCGACGGTGTTGAACAGGCGCGTAATGACGACCGGGTGCCGTTTTTCGAGCCAGTAGGCCATGGCGAGGTACTCGTCGATGGCCTTCGACGCGGCGTAGGACCACCGGTGCCGGCTCGTGGGTCCGATCACGCTGTCGTCTTCCTCCGCGAAGACCTCCTTCATACTCTTGCCGTACACTTCGCTCGTTGAAGTGATCAATAGCCGCTTTCGGTAGCGGCACGTCTCCTCAAGCACCGTCTCCGTGCCCTGGATATTGTTCACGATCGTCTGGACCGGCTGGCTCACCACCAACTGCACGCCCACCGTCGCCGCGAGGTGATACACCACATCCACATCGCGCACCAGTTCGCGCACCGTCTCCTGGTTCAGCGTCGAGTCGATAACGCACGTGATCCGGTCCGTCAGGTGCTCGATGTTCTCGAAGCGCCCCGTGCTCAAGTCGTCCAGCACCCAGACCGTGTCGCCCCGCGCCGCCAGCGCTTCGCACAAGTGCGACCCGATAAACCCCGCCCCGCCCGTGACCAATGCGCGCATGTGTGTCTCCCGCGATTCTGATGGGAACCTCATTATACGAACGGCGGACCATCCCCTCAAGGAGACAAATCAACGTTCGGTGTGGAGACCTCGTCAATGGACGCCCTCGAACGTCAAAGATCCGCGAAGTCTTCCGCCCGGGGCAACCCGCGTAGCGCCTCGGCAAGGGCGTCCGGCGGCGGCGCCAGCTTACGGTTCTCCAGATTCAACCAGCCGCCGATACTCGTGACCACGGCCGCCGGTCGGCCGTCTTCGCTGAAAAAGCGATTGCGAACCCGAAACCGGGTCCCGTTCCCGCCGAGGCCCGCGAGTTCCAGCGTCACGCGAACCTGCTCAAGCAACCGTATTTCCTTTAAGTACTCGATGTCGTCCCTGAAGATCACCGGCCCGAACCGGAGCCGCGCGAATTCCCCCACGGAGAATCCGCACGCCTCGAAATACATCATGCGCACCGTCCCGCTCAGGTCCAGGTACGCCGTGTTGCGCATGTGCCCATTGAAATCCATATCGCCCCAGCCCGCCGTAAACACCCGTTCAAAGCCGCCGTCCATACCGAATATCTCCCTGTTTCCCGCGATGCGCGACGCCTCGCCCGCAAAGTGCACCCTATCATCGCGCGGAAAGTAGTCGCTTCGCCACTTCATCCCGACACCTCGCGCTGGGCCCATTCCCCGCGTGGTCAGTTCGGAGAACAAACGACATCTCCGACGCTAGTCTCCCTTGTTTCCGCCGAGTTCCCGTGGTATATCAGGCGGCAAACCGTCCCTCGCGTCGCGCCGACGCAAATGTGGTCAGGAGACGTTTTGTAGGCAAGAGGTAGCTGCCACGTGAAGACGCGCGAAGTATTGTTGGTGAATCCGAATTTCATGCGGCCGCCCGTCGCGCCGCTGGGACTCGAATACACCGCTGACGCGCTGACTCAAGGAGGATTCGCACCCGTCGTGTGCGATCTTGCGTTTGCCGAGGACTGGCGCACGACGCTCGATGCGGCGCTCGATTCGGGCCGCTTCGCGGCCGTGCTGGTTTCCGTGCGGAATATTGACGACTCCTACTTCGCCAGCCAGGATTTTGTGCTGGCGCGGACCGCCGAAGTCGTCGCCTGGATCAAGTTACACAGCGACCTGCCCGTATGTCTCGGCGGCGTGGGCTTCTCGTGCGCACCGCGCGAAGTCTTAAGCTTCACGGGCGCGGATTATGGGATCGCGGGCGACGGAGAGGCGGGCGCGCCCGCGTTCCTTCGCGCGCTAACCGGGGAACGGGACCTCGAATCCGTGCCGGGGATCGTGCGTAGCGGTGAAGACGGGCCGGTGGCGGAACAGTCCTTTGCGCGGACGGACGTCGCAGTGGCCCCCGCGTCGCGCCGCTGCTTCCTGGATAATCGCAGGTACTTCGAGGAAGGGGGGCAGGCGGGTATCGAGACGAAACGGGGCTGCGCCATGCCGTGCGTGTATTGCTCGGAGCCGCTGGCCAAGGGGCGCGTGATGCGCCTGCGCACGCCCGAGGCGGTGGTGGGCGAGGTCGGCGCGTTGTTGGAACAGGGTATCGACGTGTTCCACCTGTGCGACAGCGAATTCAACGTGCCCGGCGACCATGCGTTCGCGGTGTGTGAAGCGTTGTGCGCCGCCGGCGTGCATGAGCGGATACGGTGGTACGCCTACGTGTATCCGGTCCCCTTTGACCTTGAACTTGCCCGCGCGATGGCCCGGGCAGGTTGCGTGGGGCTCGATTTCGGGGTAGACCATCTCGACGAAGGCATGCTGCGGCGGTTGGGCCGCCGCTACACGGCGGAAGACGTGCGCTGCGCGGTGGCCGCGTGCAGGGATGCGGGCATCGCGGTCATGTGCGACATGCTGCTCGGCGGACCGGGCGAGACGCGCGAGACGCTTTCCCACGCCATCGCGTCAATGCGGGAGTTCGCGCCGGACCGCGTGGGGCTTTCCTGCGGCGTGCGGGTATACCCGTACACACCCCTCGGGCGCGCCGTGCGGGACATGGGGCCGGTGCGCGATAATCCACATCTTCATGGGGCCACAATGGATAACGACGACTTGCTGCGCCCCGTCTTCTACGTGGACGCCGGGATCGGCCTGGACATTCATGATTACGTGGAGACCCTGGTGGCGGGGGACGCGCGGTTCCTGCATGCGAACCCGAACCGCAAGGACGGCAATTACAACTACAACGACAACACGGTGCTGGTCGAGGCCATACGCGGCGGGAAACGCGGCGCGTACTGGGATATTCTGCGGCGTGTGCGCCGTTGACGCGGTGGTGGGAATACCCATCAAACTTCACGGGGAACTATCATGACGACATCGTGTAACAAGCCGGGGCCCGAGGAGGCGTTGCATCTCCTCGATGAGGGAAATCGCCGTTTCGTCGAAGGGCGCTCGACACATCCGCATGCCGACGCCGCGCGGCGCGGCCTTGCCGCGACCTCGCAGCAGGCGGACTACGCCTATGCCACCGTGATCAGTTGCAGCGACTCGCGCGTGCCCGTCGAAATCCTGTTCGACGCTGGCATCATGGACCTATTCGTCGTGCGCGTCGCGGGGAACGTGTGCAACACGGACGAGATCGGGTGCATCGAGTACGGGTTGGCGCACGTGCGAACGCCCCTGCTCGTCGTCCTGGGGCATACCCAATGCGGGGCCGTTACCGCGGTTACGCGGGTATTGCAGGGGCACGGGCATCCCCTCGAACGCAATATCCCACCGCTCGTGCGCGGCATCGAGCCGGCGGTGCGGCGCGCCCTCGAAAGCGGCGCGACGGAGAACGAGGAGACCGTGTTTCGGCGGGCCGTCGAGGAGAATGTGTGGGAGGCCATCGGCAACCTCTTCCTGGCGAGTCCCCGGACCCGCGAACTGGTGCATGGCGGCCAGGCGCGCGTATGCGGCGCGATTTACGAACTCGAAACCGGGTGCGTGCGCTGGCTTGATGAGGCGCGCGTCGCGGAACTGCTCGACGCGGCCGAACGTGATCCGGTGCGCGCCGTGGAACCGTTTGCGGAAGAATAGCGTGCCCCGATCAACGCCCCGACGCATCCGACCGGTCGGGCCGTTCCGACCGGTCTACGGTTTCCACCTGTCCGAAGTCCCCCGACCCGAGAGATACGCGTGCCCTCAGAAAAACCGTTTGTCGACAAGCGTCTCGGTCCGGCCGAAGACCGTATCCGGCGACCCTTCCGCCGAGATGTTGATCAGCAGGCCCTTGCGATCATAGTAGTCGGCCAGCGGCGCGGTGCTGTCCTCATAGGCCTTCAGGCGCACGCGGATGGCGTCGGGCTGGTCGTCGTCGCGCTGGTACAGTTCGCCGCCGCACTTGTCGCACATGCCCTCGACTTGCGGCGGATTGAAGATCACATGCGCCGTCGCCTTGCAGGCCCTGCACGTGCGGCGCCCGCTCAGGCGCCGGATAACCTCGTCGGTATCCAGCGTGTAATTCAGTACGGCGTCCAGGCTGACGCCGAGTTCAGCCAGCATGTCCTCCAGCGCTTTCGCTTGGTCCACCGTCCGGGGGAATCCGTCCAGCAGGAATCCATAGCCGCACGTGAGGCAATCGTACCGCTCGCGCACGATCTGCACCACCGTCTCGTCCGAAACGAGCTTGCCTTGCTTCATGCGTTCGACGGCCTCGCGCATGGTCTCGGTCATCGCGTCCGAGCTGGCGCTCTTCGCCGCGCGGAACACATCGCCCGTGGACAACTGGCAGCACTTGTACTTCTTGGAAAGATGTTCCGCCTGGGTGCCCTTGCCGACGCCCGGCGCGCCCAGCAACACCATGTGCAGCGGCCGCTCGGGCGGTGCGTCCGTACGCTCGCAACACCCCTGCTTGCCGTGAAGCCAACGTGCGCGATCTCCTTCTACTACCACTGTTTCTCTCCCGTAACGTTGCGATAGTCCCAGTGAAATCGGGATCACTCCCCGGTTTCGCAAACGCGCGAAGTATAGCACAGCAACCGCGACTTGCCGCAACGACCTTCGCCGAGAGCATTCCTTCGACGCCGTGCTTGGGCTCAGCCTCGCAACGCGGTCCGCGCAGGGCCGCGCGCGTGCGCGGACGGCGGGGTAAGGGGCGTGACTCCCGCGTGGATGCTTGCTCCAAGAATCCGCGATCGGCTCAGGTAACGTAAAGGCTCTCGGTCGAAAAACACGCATCGCTGGTCAGGTTGACCCCCAGCGTTCGCAGTCCCGCCTCGTCGCCCGGCGTCGGTATGTGCGTCATGTGCATGTCGCACCCCCTGAGGTTCTTGAGTTGCTCGATGGCGAGCTTCGTTGCGCTGTTCAACGGTGTCGAAGCGCCCACGGCAATCAGGGCTTCCTCAAGGTCGAGACTGACGTTCTTGCTGTCTCTCATATCACGTTTCATGTCGCCGATCGCCTCGATGATGCTGGGCGAGATCAGGTGAATCTTATCCGGAATCTCCGCAAGATGCTTGATAGCGTTCAGCACGGCGCTCGTGGCGGCGTGCATCAACGGCGAGTTGCTGCCGGTGATTATCGTGCCGTCCGGAAGTTCGATCGCCGTGCCGCAATAAACGCCGTCATGACCCTTGTTGTTGTGTTGCGCTCGCAGCGCGGCTTCCCGCGCCGGGCGCACGACCCGGCGATCCTCAACCTCCATGCCGAGTTCGTTCATTATCAGTTCAACCCGCTCGACGGTCTCCTTTTCCACCAGCCCCATCATATACTCGCAGCGGTAGCGAAGGACTCGCCGCACTATCTCCTGTTTGGCCGCTTCGCGAACCTGTTCCTCGTCCACGATACCGAAACCGACCCGGTTGACCCCCATATCGGTTGGCGATCGATAGAAGGATTCGCCGCCGGTGATCTTCTCCAGAATCCGTTTCAACAGAGGAAACGCTTCCACGTCCCGGTTGTAGTTGACGGCGGTCTCTCCGTACGCCTCCAAATGAAACGGGTCTATCACATTTACGTCTTTAAGGTCCGCCGTCGCCGCTTCATACGCCACGTTCACCGGGTGTTTCAGCGGCAGGCTCCAGATCGGAAACGTCTCGAACTTGGCATATCCGGCCCCCACGTCCCGTTCATATTCGTGATAAAGCTGCGAAAGGCACGTGCCCAGTTTCCCGCTGCCGGGGCCCGGGCCGGCTACCACTACCAACGGACGCGTGGTCTCGATGTAGGTATTGCGTCCGTATCCCTCTTTGCTGACGATGAGATCCACGTCCGTTGGGTAACCGCGCGTAGCGTGATGGGTATACACCCGGATTTTGCGCCGTTCGAGTTTGTTTTTGAAAAGCAGCGCGGCAGGCTGGTCCTCATACCGGGTGATGACTACGGCCGTGATGTCCAGGCCCCAATCCAACCGCAGATCATCAATCAACTTGAGCATGTCGATATCGTAGGTAATACCAAAGTCGGCCCGGATCTTCTTCCGGTCGATATCCCCGGCGTAGATGCACAGAATGACGTCGATCTCGTCCTTGAGCTGTTGGAGCAGCCGCATCTTCACGTTCGGGTCGAAATTCGGCAACACCCGGGCCGCGTGGTAGTCAAAGATCAGTTTCCCCCCGAACTCCAGATAGAGCTTATTGTCAAATCGCTTGATGCGTTCGAAGATGGCGGCCGCTTGTTCTTCAAGATACTTCTCTACGTTAAAAGCGACTCGCCTGCCCGTCATCGCAGTAAACTCCATCCCGCAAGGTGTTTGGAACACCCGGATTCTAAATCCCTCAGCGCCCGGCAATCAATCTCGTGCGGTTGTGTTCGCGCGGAAACAGCGCCAGACCGGGCCCTCGTTTCCGTTCCCCGGCCGTATTGCGAATATTGTGTGGGTATCTGGTAATATTCCTCCCGCCATGGCCGGGTTCGGGTGGTGAAGTGCGGCCGTGGCGGATGGCGGGCTGCGTATCCTCCTCGCAGAAACGAAACCGAAGCCAGCGCTTCAATAGGAGCTGAACATCCATGATCACCGAGATCACCGCGCAGGAGCTCAACACGGATCGCTTCATCGAAGAAAAAGTCCGGGAAATACAAGCCGGTGTCGGGGACGGCATGACCATCAATGCCTTATCAGGCGGGGTGGATTCGTCAACGGTCACGATGCTCGGGCACCGTGCCTTGGGCAACCGCCTCAAAACTGTATTCATCGACAACGGCATCATGCGTGAGGGCGAGCCCGAGCAGGTCGTCGGGTTCTTCGGCAAACTGGGCGTTACAGTCGAAGTGGTTGACGCGCGCAAGGAGTTTTTCGCCGCGCTGAAGGGCATCACGGACCCTGAAGTAAAGCGCGAAGCCATAACACAGACATTCTACAAGGACGTCTTCGGGAAGATCGTTCGGGAAAGCGGCGCGAAATGTCTCCTTCAGGGGACCATTCTCACCGACGTGGACGAGACCGTCGCCGGAATCAAGCGGCAGCACAACGTCTTCGAACAACTCGGGATCGACCCGCAGCAGGCCTTCGGCTACCGAATAATCGAGCCCCTGATTCAATTGCGCAAGGACAGTGTGAGAAAGGTGGGCAAGGCCTTGGGACTCCCGGCGGACCTCTTCGACCGCATTCCTTTCCCGGGCCCCGCGCTGGCCGCCCGCGTCATCGGCGAGGTAACCCCGGAACGCATCGACATCGTCCGCAAGGCGACAGCGATAGTCGAGCACCTCCTGAAAGACACCGGCGCATTCCAATACATGGCCATCCTCCACGAGGACCGCGTGACCGGCATGCGCGACGGCAAACGCGAGTTCGGCTGCCAGATTGAGGTGCGCTGCTGGAACAGCGTCGATGCGCGAACCGCCTCGCCCACGCGGCTCTCCTTCGACCTGCTTGAGGAACTAGCCCGCAAGATCACGGACAACATCCCGGGTGTCGTCAGCGTCACCTACAACGTCGCCTCGAAACCGCCTTCCACCCTCGAAGCGGTCTGAGCGGAAGACTCGAAAAGGCACGTCCGTCACCATAGAAAAGAACCATCGTCGCAAGAGTGCCGCCGCTACGGCCAACACCAAGACCAACACGTTGCCCGCCTGCGCGGACAGCGCCGGCCCCGAGGCGTCCGCCGCCTT
>Ga0116142_10005719_pt1 | contig 11033 bp, 6 predicted proteins | sample AD_UKC033_MetaG_FD_89785 | JGI IMG/M metagenome (GOLD analysis project Ga0116142, IMG submission 89785) | Active sludge microbial communities of municipal wastewater-treating anaerobic digesters from USA - AD_UKC033_MetaG | ecosystem: Engineered > Bioreactor > Anaerobic > Digestate | place: USA... | reverse complement strand
CCCACCGCGTCACGCCCATGCTGCGCCAATACTTGCAGGCGAAGGCGGAATGCGGCGACTCGCTGCTCTTCTTCCGCATGGGCGATTTCTACGAACTTTTCTTCGAGGATGCGATCGAGGCGGCGGAATTGCTCGGGCTGACGCTCACCTCGCGCGACGACGCCGGCAAGGACCGGCGCGTGCCGATGGCGGGCGTGCCGTTTCGCGCGGTGGACGGCTACGTGGCGCGGGTTCTGAAGGCGGGCCGCACGGTCACGCTGTGCGACCAGATCGAGGACCCGAAGGAGGCGAAGGGCATCGTCAAGCGCGCCGTCGTGCGCACCATCACCCCCGGCACGGTCATGGCGCCGGAACTGCTCGACGAGACCGCCAACAACTACCTCTGCGCCCTCGCGCTGCACAGCGATAAGGCGGGTCTCGCGTTCGTGGACATCTCGACCGGCGAGTTTCTTGTCGCCCAAATCGAGGATGACCTCCAGCGCGCGCTGCACGACGAATTCACGCGCATGAATCCGGCGGAGGTCCTCGTCGCGCGCGATGCGGACGAGGCCGCGCTCAAGCGGCTGCGCGACCGGTTTCGGGCGACGACCTTCACGCCGCGACCGGAAATCGAGTTCGACCCCCAGGCGGCGCGCGACCTCTTGCTCGATTTTTTCGGCGTGAGCACGCTCAAGGGGTTCGGGATCGCGGATGCGCCGGAGGCCGTGGCGGGCGCGGGCGCCGCCGTCGCCTATGTAAAGCAGACGCAGCGCGACATGGCGCCGCACCTTCAATTTCCCCGACGCTACAGTCCCGCCGGATACGTGGTTCTTGACGGCAATACGCAGCGCAATCTCGAATTGATCGAATCGCTTGCGGACAAGCGAAAGCACGGCACGCTGCTCGGCGTGCTCGACCGCACGCTGACCCCGATGGGCGGGCGCATGCTGCGCCAGTGGATTCTGCATCCGCTGGTCGACGTGCAGGCGATCCGCGCGCGCCTGGACGCGGTCGAGGCATTGCACGAGGACACGGAACTGCGGCTGGGCGTCCGCGAACTGCTGCGGGGCGTGGCCGACCTCGAACGGCTGCTTGGGCGCATTTCGTCGAAGTCGGGCAACGCGCGCGACCTCAAGGCGCTCGGCGCTTCGTTGACGCGCGCGCCCGCGCTTCGGCAGGCCATTGCGGCGGCCCAGGCGCCGCTCGTCCGGGAACTCCACGACGACATGGACGAATTGGCGGACGTGTCGGGATGGATCGAGTCCGCGATTGTGGATGCGCCGCCCCTCGCGATGAATGAGGGCAAGATGTTCCAGGACGGCTACAACGCCGACCTCGATCACCTGCGGGGGCTCGTCCGCGGCGGCAAGGACTGGATCGCCGCGCTCAAGAAGGAGGAGACGGAGCGCACGGGCATCCAGAACCTCAAGGTCGGTTACAACAAGGTATTCGGCTACTACATCGAGGTGAGCCGCGCAAACGCGCACCTTGTGCCGCCGGACTACGAACGCAAGCAGACGCTCGTGAACGCGGAGCGCTACGTCACGCCGACGCTGAAGGCGCGCGAGGAGGAGATCGTCACCGCCGAGGAGCGCATGTGCAAACTTGAATACGACCTCTTCGTCGCGCTGCGCGGCCGCGTGGCCGCCGAGGCGCGGCGTATCCGCCGCACGGCCAACGCCATCGCGGCGCTGGACGTGGTCGCGGGCCTCGCCGAGGTCGCCGCGCACAAGGGGTATTGCAAGCCGACGGTGGACGGCGGCGACGTGATTCATATCCGCGACGGGCGGCATCCGGTGGTCGAGGACCTGATGGCGCGCGGCGATTTCGTGCCGAACGACACGCTGCTCGAACCCGCGCGCGCGTGCCTGCAGATCGTTACCGGCCCGAACATGGCGGGCAAATCGACTTACCTCCGGCAGGTGGCGCTGATTGTGCTCATGGCGCAGATAGGCGGCTTCGTGCCCGCGACAGAGGCGCGGATCGGCGTCGTGGACCGCGTCTTCACGCGCGTGGGCGCGTCCGACAACCTCGTGCGCGGCGAGAGCACGTTTATGGTCGAAATGATCGAGTCGGCGAACATCCTGAACGCCGCGACGGCGCGCAGCCTGATCGTGCTCGATGAGATCGGGCGCGGCACGAGCACCTTCGACGGGATCAGCATTGCGTGGTCCGTGGCCGAGCATATCCACGACCACGTCCACGCGAAAACGCTCTTCGCGACGCACTACCACGAATTGACGGAACTCGGCGAGAAACTCGAACGGGCGAAGAACCTGAACGTGGCCGTCCGCGAATGGGGCGACAAGGTGGTGTTCCTCTACCGCATCGTCGACGGCGGCGCGGACCACAGCTACGGCATCCAGGTGGCGAAGCTGGCGGGGCTGCCGCCGGCGGTGATCCGGCGCGCGCGCGACATTCTCGAATCGCTCGAGGCGGGCAACCCGGTCGCGGCGGGCCTGCCCCAGCAAATGTATCTTTTTGGCCCGCAGACGCCGCCCGAGCCGAACCCCGTCGAGCGCGAGCTCGAATTGGTGGATCCGGACGCGCTCAGCCCGAAAGAGGCCCACGAATTCTTGTATCACCTGAAGCATATGCTGCGCACGCCGCGCCATGAGAAAAGCGGGAAGTGATTGAAGATTTGAGATTTGAAATTCCGGCGGGCGCCGTAGGCAATTGTGTATACTGCGCCCAATGGAGGTCAGGACTTCGAGCGGATGGGTGAAAACGTGGATGCGGGCGGGGCGGTATGAAACTTACGCAACAACAGGGCGCGCTTGTCACGAATTATCTTCGTGACGTCGCAAGTGCCCTGGATGAGAAACTGTCGTCCGAGGCGCGGGAAGAGGCGCTGGCGCGGCTGCGCGCGGACCTCTACCGTGCGCTCGAGGGCACGGGCCGCGATCGCATCAGTGACGCCGAGGTCGAGGCGGCGCTCGGGCGTTTCGGCCCGCCGAAGGAACAGGCGCTCGCGCTGTCGGGGCAGGGCTTCGACACGCGCGTGCTGCTGCCGGAGGGGGACCGTATCTGGCTCGGCGTGTGCGCGGGAATCGCGGCGCGGCTGGGCGTCGAGCCATGGGTGCTGCGGGTTATCGGCGCGGTGTTGTGCCTCGCGGGGCCGGTGTTGAGTCTCCTCACGATCGCGTCCGTGCGCGACTGGTCCAGCGTCACGATCGGGCTGTTTACCATATCGCTTGCGCTCGTGACGTACCTGTTGCTCTTCGCATACCTGCGTATCGTGTCGGGACCGCGCGCGCTGCCGCCGGTGCGGATCTTTCCGATCCTCGTGAACAGCGCCGTGACGCTGATCATCGCGGTGGCGCTCCATCTGGGCGTAGCCTATCTCCTTGATCTCCTGCGGTATGCCCACGAGACGTTTCTCAAGCGACCTTTCCCGATGATCGGTTCCTGGGGCTGGATCGAGCAGCAGGCGGGGGGAATGCTGTTCTGGGCGCTCGCGTGCTGTTTGCCGCTGGCGGTGTTGGGGAGCCTGCCGCTGGCGAATGGCTGGGACCAGAGCCTGAAAAAGGCGGGGCATGCCGGGCTCGCGCTCTACGGCGTGGCGCTCGCGTTCGGCGTGGCCTCCTACCTCGCGGGGGGCACTCTGGACCTCGTTGAGAATTTCGAGGCGTTGCGCGCGATCATGCCCTGATCGTCAGGCGGAAGTGTCTTCTTCTTCGCGCTGGGACAACACGAGCATCGAGCGTGGCGTGAGCAACGTTTGCACCCGCAGCCAGCGCGCGCGCTTCGGTACGGGATGCACCAGGTCATACGGGGACGGCGCCGCCGTGCTCACCCGGAGGGTCCAGCGCCCGGGCGGGAGAACGAACGGCACGGTCTCGCGCGTGTTATTGAAGAGCAGGCACAGGCGCGTCCCGCCGTTCTGCGCCGCGCCGATGACGCAGCCGAGGGGCGTCGCCGGCGATCCCCAATCGGGCGTATTGCCCCGCGGGTCGACCCATACCAGGTCCGGTTCGTCGCCTTCGCGCTCCGGCTGGCCGGTGAAGAAGGTGGTTCGCTGGAACACGGGGTTGTCCTTGCGAAACCGGATCACGCCGCGGCAGAACGCAAGCAGGTCCGCGTTGTCCTGCACGAGGGACCAATCGAACCACGAGACCTCGTTGTCCTGGCAGTAGGCGTTGTTGTTCCCTTTCTGTGTGCGGCCGAATTCGTTGCCGCCCAGCAGCATGGGCGCGCCGATGGACACAAACAGGGTGGTGAGGAAGTTCTTCTGCATGCGCCGCCGCATGGCGTTGACGGACGGGGCGTCGGTTTCTCCCTCGACGCCGCAATTGTCGCTGTAGTTTTCGTTGCTTCCGTCGCGGTTGTTTTCGCCGTTTGCGAGGTTGTGCTTCTCATTGTACGAAACGAGGTCGCGCAGCGTGAACCCGTCGTGACAGGTGATGAAGTTGATGCTGTGCGCCGGGGTCCGACCGTCGTCCGCGTAGAGGTCGGAACTGCCGGAGAGCCGCGACGCAAACGCGCCGCGCACGCCGGCGTCGCCGCGCCAATAGCGGCGCACGTCGTCGCGGTACCGCCCGTTCCACTCGGCCCACCGCGTATTGCCGAACGCGCCCACCTGATACGCGCCGCCGGCGTCCCACGCCTCGGCGATGAGCTTGGCGTCGTGGAGCACTGGGTCTTCGGCGATGCGTTCGATGAGCGGCGTTTCGAAGTGGAGGCGGCCCTTGCGGTCGCGCCCGAAGATCGAGGCGAGATCGAATCGGAAGCCGTCGACGTGCATCGCCGCGACCCAATAGCGCAGGCAGTCGATTATGAAGTCTTGGACCACGGGATGATTGCAGTTGACGGTGTTCCCGCAGCCGGAGAAATTCAGGTAGTCGCCCTGTTCGTCCAGGATGTAATAGATGCTGTTGTCGATACCGCGAAACGAGAGGGTCGGGCCGAGCGCGCTGCCTTCCGACGTGTGATTGAATACGACATCGAGGATGACCTCGAGGCCCGCTTGGTGGAGGGCGCGAACCATCTCGCGGAACTCGTCGACGTGCTCCCGGTTGACCGCGCTGCAAGCGTAGCGCCCCGCGGGCGCGAAGAAGCCGACATTGCTGTAGCCCCAGTAATTCTTGAGTTCCTCGCGGGTCTCGATGCTGCATCGGCCAAGCCAGGACTCGCCGAATTCCTGGATGGGGAGCAACTCGACCGCGGTGACACCGAGATCGAGCAGGTACGGGATTTTCTCGACCAGCCCCGCATAGGCGCCGCCGTGCGCCACGCCCGAAGACGGATGGACCGTGAACCCGCGCACGTGCGTCTCGTAGATGATCGACTCGGCGAGCGGCGTGCGCGGACGCGCCGAATCGAGCCAACCGAGCGTGTCGTGCACGACCACGCACTTCATCGTGCCGTCGTGGATATCGCCCGCGAAGGCTTTCGCGTACGGATCGAGCAGGTACGCGTCCGGACGGAAGCGGTGTCCCGCCCCCGGCTCATACGGGCCGTCCATGCGGTACTTGTAATAGACGCCGTCGGGCAGATTGCGCACGAAGATGGACCAGATATCGCCGGTTCGGTGGCGTTCCCGGTCGAACTCGTATTCCCAAGCGGGCGTGTCGTCCTGGATGTTCTCGAAAATGGCGATCGTGACGCGTGTGGCGTGGCGGGAAAAGACCGAGAAGCGGATGCCCGTCTCGTACACCACCGCGCCGAGCGGAAAGAGCCGGCCCGGCGTGACGCGCAATCGTGCAGTGTTTATGGGAGGCATACTTCCAACGCCTCGAACCCAGCAACAGGTAACGAGGGCGTATTGTGCGGTGTCCGTACACCCGCAATCAAGGACGGCGGCGAACGCGCGGCGCTACACCAGCGCGATCCCAATCTCGTTGTTCAGATAGAAGCCTTCGCGCGTGGGACGAAAAGCCCCTTTGTCTTCCTCGATCAGGCCGCGCGCACAAAGCGCATCGAGTTGTGGGCAGAAATCGGCTCGCGCCTCGACGCCGAAGCGACGGCGATAGTACGCCTTCAGAAGCCCCTCGCGAAGACGGAAATGCTGGATCAGCGTTTCGACACGTATCTCGTGGTCCGAGAGGCGCAACGATTCCGACTTCTTGCCCGGCTCCTGCATATAGGCCCGTGTGTCCGTGAGATTCCGGGCGCGCACGCCGTCCACGAACGAGAACGCGGCCGTGCCGAAGCCCGCGTAGGCCTCGTTGCGCCAGTAAATGAGGTTGTGGCGCGCCGCGAAGCCCGGCTTGGCGAAGTTGGAAATCTCATAGTGATCGAAGGCGGCAAGGGCAACCTCGGCTTCCTCGTACAGACGCAGTGCGCGCTCCTGATCGAGCGCCTCCGACGCGCGCTTCTCGAAGGGCGTGCCCGCCTCGTAAGTCAGCCCGTAGGCGGACACGTGCGGCGGGTCCAGGCGCATGCACTCGTCGAGGGTTGGCCACCATGCCTCGACGGGGCGCGCGCCGAAGATGAGGTCCATGCTCCAGTTCTCGAAGTGCGCGGCCACGAGAGCACAGGCGTCCCGAGCGCGGTCGGCGTTGTGGCGGCGGCCCAGCGCGCGCAGGACCGCGTCGTCGAAACTCTGCACCCCGAGGCTGATCCGGTTCACGCCCAGGTCGCGCCACGCGCGCGCCAGCGGCGCCGTCACATCGTCCGGGTTGGCCTCGAGGGTGATTTCGGGCGAGTCGAGGCGGAAGCGGTGCGCGACCGTCCCGAGGATGCGTTCGAGCGATTCCGGACGCAGCAGAGACGGCGTGCCGCCGCCGAAAAAGACGCTGCCCGCCGCCTCCGGGCCCTCAAACCGCTCGATTTCGCGGCACACCGCGTCCACGTAGGCGTCGGGCGCGGCGCCGTCCACGCGCTCGCGCACGAAGTCGCAGTAGGGGCAGACGGTCCTGCAAAACGGTATGTGAATGTAGATGCCGAACATGGCGTGATGCGGTATCGTAATCATACGCATGGTCGAATATCGAACAAGTGCTCGGGAGCGACCGGGTTCACCGCGTGTGGCCCGGCCCGCAAGCAGTGACCACAGCCAAGGACGAAAACGACGGCAAGGACCGGAACGACGGACAATGCGACGCACAGGGGGAACTTGGGAACAAGCACGGAAATCGAGGGGCCGCCCAGCGGGGGAGACTAGGCGGCCCGGATACTGAACCTGTGGCGACGAGGGGAGCGCCGCCACAGGATGGGGGCTTGCTATGCCGCTTTAGTGTTCGCCGCTCCCAAGATAATCCGCTGAGAGCGGGGCCTTGCGGCTGCCCTTGCCAAGGAGATTATACCGCTTCTCCTGGGCGGACTGCCACTCCCGCCGCAGGTGGACGAGACGTGCGTGTACCCAATCCTTTGGAAACGAGGCGGGGCCGCCCGGCGGGGGTGAACCGGACGGCCCGGATATGTAACCCTTGGCGGCGTATTGCGCGCCGCCAGAGGGAGGGGAGCGTTAGTACATGTCGCCCATGCCGCCGCCGGGGCCGCCCGGACCGGGGGCTGGTTTCTCGGGTTCGGGGATTTCGGCGACGAGCACCTCGGTGGTCAGGAGCAGCCCGGCCACGCTCGATGCGTTCTGGAGCGCGGTGCGGGTGACCTTGGTCGGGTCGATGACGCCGGCCTTGAGCAGGTCTTCGTATTCGCCGGTTTCGGCGTTGTAGCCGACGGCGCCCTTCTTGCCCTTGACGGTCTGGACGACCATCGCGCCTTCGTCGCCGGCGTTGGCGGCCAACTGGCGCAGCGGTTCCTCGAGCGCGCGGTCCACGATCTTCACGCCGATCGCCTCGTCCCCCGCGATCTTGAGGGCGCCGAGCGCGGCCTGGCAACGCAGCAGCGCGACGCCGCCGCCGGGCACGATGCCTTCCTCGACCGCGGCGCGCGTGGCGTGCAGCGCGTCCTCGACGCGGGCCTTCTTTTCCTTCATCTCGATCTCGGTGGCCGCGCCGACATTGATGACCGCGACGCCGCCGGCCAGCTTGGCCAGGCGCTCTTGCAGTTTCTCGCGGTCGTAGTCCGACGTGGTCTCTTCGATCTGGCGGCGGATGAGGTTGATTCGCCCCATGATGTCGCCGCTCGACCCCGCGCCCTCGACGATCGTGGTGCTGTCCTTGTCGACGGTGACGCGCTTGGCGCGGCCCAATTCGCTCAGGGTGATGCTTTCGAGGGTGCGGCCGAGGTCTTCGGTGATGCAAAGGCCACCGGTGAGGATGGCGATATCTTCGAGCATGGCCTTGCGGCGATCGCCGAAGCCGGGGGCCTTGACGGCGCACGCCTGGAAGGTGCCGCGAATCTTGTTGACGACGAGCGTGGCCAACGCCTCGCCCTCGACGTCTTCCGCGATGACGAGCAGGGGCTTGCCGCCCTTCGCGATCTGTTCGAGGAGGGGCAGCAGGTCCTTGAGGCTCGTGATCTTCTTCTCATGGATGAGGATATACGGCTCCTGCAGGACGCACTCCATCGCCTCGGCATCGGTGACGAAATAGGGCGAGAGGTACCCCTTGTCGAACTGCATGCCCTCGACCACCTCGAGCGTGGTCTCGATGCCCTTGGCCTCCTCGACCGTGATTGTGCCGTCATTGCCGACCTTTTCCATGGCCTCGGCGATGATGTTGCCGATTTCCATGTCGCTGTTGGCCGAAATCGCGGCGACGTTCTTGATCACTTCCTTGTCGTTCTTGACCTGCTTGCTGAGCTTTTGCAGTTCCCCGACGACGGCCTCGACGGCCTTATCGACGCCGCGCTTGAGCGCCATCGGGTTCGCGCCCGCGGTCACGTTGCGCAGCCCTTCGCGGTAGATGGCCTCGGCGAGAATGGTCGCGGTCGTGGTGCCGTCGCCGGCCACGTCCGAGGTCTTCGACGCGACCTCCTTCACCATCTGCGCGCCCATGTTTTCGTACTTGTCCTCGAGTTCGATTTCCTTCGCGACGCTTACGCCGTCCTTCGTGACCGTCGGGGCGCCCCACTTCTTGTCGAGCACGACGTTGCGGCCCTTCGGGCCCAAGGTCGCCTTGACGGCCTTGCTGAGCTTGACTACGCCGTCGAGCACCTTGCGGCGGGCGTCTTCTCCGAATGACAACTGTTTCGCAGCCATGTGCTTATTCCTCCGTTGCGACGCTTACGCCGTTCGTTAGTTTTCAATCACCGCGAGCACATCGTCCTCACGCATGATGATGTGCTCTTCGCCATCGATCTTCACTTCCGTGCCCGCGTACTTGCCCATGAGAATGCGGTCGCCCTTCTTTACCTCGAGGGGGACGCGCTTGCCGTTCTCATCCAGCTTTCCCGGGCCGGCGGCGACAACTTTGCCTTCCTGCGGCTTTTCCTTTGCGCTGTCGGGGATGATGATCCCGCCGCGCACCGTTTCCTTCGGCTCTTCTCGCTTCACGAGAATGCGGTCGGCCAGTGGACGTACCTTCATGCGACTTCTCCTCCGTTTTGCTGTTTCCGTTAAACCCCGCCGATCGGCTTCGCGCACTCTTGCCACTTTGGCAATACTCGCCGACCAAGCGAGTGCCTTAGCACTCATCATGCAGGAGTGATAATAGCATGTCCCCCCAAGTCTTGTCAAGCCCTCATAAATCATTGGTTTCAAGATATTTATCAAGTTCGAGCATCGAGCCCGTAATACATGTGTGAGAGGAAGTTCTATGTCTCGCGAAACAAGGGGGGCTGGAAGAAACATTGTCGCAGTCTCAATATTGCCAAAATGGCACAGCCGGATCGCATAGCTGCCGATGGCGGCGGCGCGCACCCGGCTCGGCGAGGATCGATGTGTCGCTCCAGTTTGCCATCCGCGAATAAGTCGCTGTAGTTGCCCCGGGGCGAGGTGTATAATCCCGCCCGCCATGTCGGACGGGAACCTTGACACCCATACGCCACTCGTGTCGGTGGTAGTGCCTCTATTCAATGAAGAGGAAAACGTTGCGCGGCTGTATGAACAGATAGCCGCGGTTTTCGCGTGTCTACCGGGCTACGCCCATGAGGTGCTGCTGGTGAACGACGGCAGCACGGACGGGACGCGGGCGGCGATTGACGGGCTCGCGTCGGCGCATCCGGCGGTACGGGCGGTGCACCTCGCGCGGAATCAGGGGCAGTCGGCGGCGTTGTACGCGGGGATGACGCGGAGTCGCGGCGATTACATCCTCACCATTGACGGGGACCTGCAGAATGACCCTGCGGACTTTCCCCGCTTCCTGGAGCTGCTTGGCGAGTACGACTGCGTCTGCGGCTACCGGGCGGATCGGCATGATTCTCTGGTGCGGAAGGTTTCAAGCAAGGTGGCGAACAGGGTGCGCGATTGGGTGCTGCGGGACGGGGTGCGGGACTCGGGTTGCGGCGCGAAGGGGTTCCGGCGCGCGTGCGTGGCGTATCTGCCGCCGTTCAACGGCTTGCACCGTTTTGTAGCGGTATTTATCCGCGCGGCGGCGCTGCGTCTGGCGGAGACGCCGGTGACGCATCACGCGCGGCAGTTCGGCGTGTCAAAGTACGGCATCGGGAATCGTCTCTGGCGCGGCCTATACGACCTTGTCGGCGTGCGGTGGCTTCGCCGCCGTTTCGTTGTTCCCGCGGTGGAAGAGGAGGCGGCGCGTGAGTGACTGGCTTGCAGGGCCGTTCGGGCCGCGGTTGTGGGAACTGGTTGGCATCGTTGCGGCGTGTATCTTCTACGGTCGCTTCTATCTGCAGTGGATCGTCTCCGAAATCCGCAAGCGGAGCGTGGTGCCGATTGCGTTCTGGTACATGAGCAGCGTGGGGTCGCTCCTGTTGCTCGGGTACGCCGCGCACATTCGATCGCCGATCGGGGCGTTGAGTCATTGTTTCAACATTGTGGTGTACGCGCGGAACCTGGTGCACATCTGGCGGGAGCGGGGCGCGCTGACGCGGGTGCTCTACGTGGTGGTGCACGGCGCGGTCGCGGTAATTGTCGTCGGCGCGCTCGTGCTGGCGGCGCACACGTGGCTGCGGGAGTACCACGCGACGAAGGCGACGGGGACGGCGGCGGCGAACTGGTTCTGGATTGGCGTGGGCGCGGCGGGCCAGGGATTGTTCGCGTGCCGGTTTCTGGTTCAGTGGGTGGCGACGGAACGGCGGCGAAAAAGCGT
>Ga0116142_10005718_pt1 | contig 11033 bp, 8 predicted proteins | sample AD_UKC033_MetaG_FD_89785 | JGI IMG/M metagenome (GOLD analysis project Ga0116142, IMG submission 89785) | Active sludge microbial communities of municipal wastewater-treating anaerobic digesters from USA - AD_UKC033_MetaG | ecosystem: Engineered > Bioreactor > Anaerobic > Digestate | place: USA... | reverse complement strand
ATCGCGCTGTAAGTGCCAAAATCAGCCGGGCCGAGATGGCGCGCAATGAAGATCGACGTCAGCATACCGAGCACGTACTCGGTATAGATGCCGATCGTCGAGAACAGGGTGTTGCGCAGCGCCTTGGAGCGGGTATTCATGAGGTCGCCAGCAGGAGCTTCACAATGATGTAGAGGCCGACGATGCTCGCCACCGCCAACGCGGGCCAACGCACGAGGTCACGCGCGAGGGAAAAGGTCGGAAGACCGGGCCAGCGGCGACGCATGCCGGTGTACCAGCCGACGACCACTGCGGCGAGAAGATACAGCAGGATCACGTAGCTGCGACTGAGGAAGAACGCAGTAGCGAGATAACCGACCTGGGACAGCAGCATGGTCATCGCCAGCGCGCGTTCGGATTTCCATTCAGCCGTCACGCGCGCATCGTCGCTGGGTTGCGGCGAATGGCGCAGCACGGCCAGGGACATCATCAGGCCGTAGCCAAGGAAGGCCAACCAGATCACGTAGCCGACAATGCCCATCTCGGCGATCACCAGCACGAACGAGTTGTGTGCGGTCAGGTTGGCGTTGTTGTCGGCGAAAAGGCCCGGGCCGATGCCGAACAACGGATGCGAGAGGAACATCTCCAAGCCGGTGTACCAGGCGTCGACGCGTCCAGCCGCGGAGGATTCACCGGCATCGAGCTCGCCAAGGCGCGATGGCAAGGCCACCAGTGCAGCGAGTGCTGCCACGCCGATGACACCGGCCCAGACGATACCGCGGCGCCTCCAGACCCAGACGCCGGTCACCACCAGCAGTGCAACCGCGGCCCCGCGCGAGGCGGTCAGATAGACCGCATACACGATCGCGGCCGCCGCGCCCCACCAAAACAGGCGCCTTAGACCAGCCCAGCCACCGCGCGACGACAGGAACAGGGCCATCGGCAGCACAATCAGGAACAGCATGCCGAGGTCGTTGGGATCGTTGAAGATGCCGACGTACTGGATGCGCGTGCCCTGCGACAGGCCGATGCCGGTCCAGCCCTCGCCAAGCTCGGCCTGCTCGATACCGTGCGCCGCGAGTACCAGGCCGCACAGCGCGAATACGGCCAGAAGCATCAGCAGGCGTTCGCGCCCCGCTGCGACGTGGCTCAACACGAAGAAGGCGAGCACGGCCGGACCGAACGTGGTCAGCTCCTCAAGTGCACCACCCGCCCAGCCATTGACGAGATGGGAGGCCATCTGGGCGAGCAGAAAGGCGGGCAGTAGCAGATTCTGTGGTGCAGACAGATCCTTGTCGCGCGCCGGCAGCCAGCACAGGAAGGCGAGAACCAGCGCAATCGGCTGGAACGGGATGCCCGATCCTGCCCATTCCGGGTAATCCTGCGGGCGAATCAGGACGAGGATGATGTAGACGAGGATGAAGAAGTACATGCGCGGCGACAACTCAACCGACGCGTCGCCGCGATGGATAGCTGAACGCTTCCGGCAGGCCAACCAGCGCGGCGAACCAGGCCTCGTCCATATGCCGCTCGACAGCAAGGCGGCGCAACGCGAACGGTTCGGCGGGTGGCAGCCTGTTGGTGCCGGACACGTAGCTGCAACCAAGTGCATAGCCTGCCTCGCGTACCGCTGCGAGCACCTGTCCGTCATAGGCATCGAAGCCGCCGACCGGATAGGAAATGACCTCGCACGGGGCGCCGAGTGCCGCACCGATCGCCTGCCGAGAGGCAATCACTTCGGCCCGCATCGACGCATCGTCGAGGCGTGCCAGCATGTGGTGCCAGACGCCGTGCGATCCGACTTCCATGCCGGCTGCGTGCATTTCGCGCAGTTGATCCCAAGACATCGGCCGGCAGTCGGCGTGGCCACGCGCACGTGGGATGTTCCACTGCACTTCGAGCCGGGCGATCACCGCCCCCTGCACCTCAGCCGGCACTGCCTTCATGCGGTCGAGCACGGCCGCGCCGAGCAGGCGCCGCTGAACGCGCGTTTCCGGCAGGTCGATGTCGAGGTCGAGTTCATCGATGCGCAGGTTCTGGACGGGCACCGTGAGCAGCATGTGCACGAACCAGTCGTAAGCATAGGCGAGACCGCTTTCGATGTGACCGGTGGAAACGAAGAACATCGCCGGAACGCCGAGTTCACGCAGGATCGGGAACGCGCAGCGATAGTTGTCGTCATAGCCGTCGTCGAAGGTGACGATAACTGCACGCGGCGGCAATGGCGGACCGCCATCCAGCGCCGCGGCCACGTCGGCAAAACGCACCGGGTTGAAGCGTTCACGCAGCAGACGCATTTGCGCGCGGAAACCCGTGCGCGAGGCGCTGACCAGGTCGAGGTCGAAGTCGAACGCATCCTCGTCGTCGACGTCGAGCACGCGGTGATAGGCGACGATGCACAGATCACCGGCGAGGGCATGGCGCAGGCGCGACAACGGCCCGAGCAGGCGCAGGGCGTGCAGGGTGTCGGCGACGAAACGGCGCCGGCTCGACCGCCCCACACGCAGGTGACGATCCGACATCAGCGCAGCCATGCGCGACCCGGACTCTGGCGCAAGACCATCGCGCGACCACACGACCGATCGTCACCCTGCAATGTGTGCATGTCGGGAAATCTCCGTCGCGTGCGCCGCTCCCCCTGCCGGATCGGGCCGGATACCACGCACGAATCCGTGCAAGCATGCACGCCGAACTGCGACAAAGTCCACAGCACGATAAGATGGCGCCTGGCAGGGGTGGACCTGGCGCCAGTCACGCAGGTTTGCCCTCCCCCATCCAAGGATCCTGCAATGTTCGGCAAGGCCAAGGCGCTGCTCAGGAAGATCAAACGCCGCTCGTGGATGAAGTACGCGCTGCGCGGCGTAGGCGGCAATGACAACTTCGAGCGTCTCGACCTTGCCTATGCAGTCGAGGATCCATGGAACATGGATTCACCCACCGAACAGGCCCGCTTCGAGGCAACCAACCGCATCATCGAACGTGAATTCGGCCGCGTTGGCAGTCTGCTCGAACTCGGCTGCGGAGAAGGCCATCAGAGCATGCATCTCTCCCGCCTGGCTGAATGCAGCTACGGGCTCGATGTCAGTCCCAAGGCGGTCGAGCGCGCGCGTCTGCGCCTTCCGCAGGCTCACTTCGCCGCCGCCGACATCTTCGGCCAGCCGTGGAGCGACGAGGTCGCGCGCTTCGACCTGGTCACCGCCTGCGAGGTGCTCTACTACCTTGGTGACGTGGAGGCCACGCTGGCACGCATGTCGACGATCGGCCGCGCCTGCCTGGTGACGATCTTCGCCCCAGCCGCGCGCCGTGTTGGTCCGCACCTGGACCGCATTCCGGGCCTGCGCAAGGACTGGATCTGGCACGGCGGCACGGTGTGGCTGGTCGCCTGGTGGCACAATGACTGAGGCGCGGGCGCCGTTCGGCGGGCGCGGCATCGTCTATTTCGGCAACGACTGGTTCGCCGAGAACCGCACGAGCAGCCACCACATCGCCGCGCGTCTCGCCCGACACGTGCCCTTGCTCTACGTGAGCTCTCCCGGGATGCGTGCACCACAGGCCAGCGGGCGCGACCTGCGTCGCCTGCTGCGCAAGCTCGCCGCCAGCCTGAGGCCGCCCCAGCGCATCGCCGACGGACTGTGGCATTGCACGGTGCCGCAATTGCCGTTCCGCGGCCTGCCCGGCGTCGACACGCTCAACCGCCTGTTCGGCGCCTGGGCCGTGCGCCGCGCGCTGCGCAAGGCGGGTATAGGACCGCGCATCGCCTGGTTCGTCGTGCCGCACCCAGGTTTCCTCGCCGGCCGCCTTGGCGAGGACTATTGCGTCTACTACTGCATCGATGACTATGCCGCCCATCCCGGCGTCGACGCCGAGCGCATCGGCCACCGCGATGCAGAACTGTGCCGGCACGCCGATCTCGTATTCGTAGCTCCACCGACCCTGGTCGAAAGCAGGCGCGCGCTCAATGCGAACACCGAGTTCTCGCCGCATGGGGTCGACGTCGAGCTGTTCGCGCGCGCTGCCGAGGCGGACACGCCGCTCGCCGAAGGCGCACGCGGGCTCGCTGCACCGGTCATCGGCTACTTCGGCTCGCTGCACGAATGGATCGACTTTGGGCTCATCGAATGGCTAGCCCGACAGCGTCCGCAATGGAACTTCCTGCTGGTTGGACACGTCGCTGCCGATGTCGGCGACCTGGACACCCTTGCCAATGTCCACCTCGTCGGCGCACAGCCGTACGCGAGCCTGCCGTCATGGGCGAAGGCTTTCGACGTCGCCATCATTCCGTATCGACTCAATCGCCAGGTTGCCAACGCCAATCCACTCAAGCTGCGCGAGTACCTCGCTACCGGAAAACCCGTGGTCAGCGTGCGCAACACCGAGATCGAGCGCTTCGGCAACCTCGTGCGCATCGCCGATACCCGCGAGGAGTTTCTCGCAGCGCTCGAAAGCGCGCTCGTATCCGACAGCATCGACGCCGCGCGGGCACGCCGTGCCGCGGTCGCCGACCAGACCTGGGACCGCCGCGTCGATGCCATCGTCGCGCGCGTCGAACAGGGTCTTGGGCAACGCTCCACCCCGCATTCCCTGTGATGGACTCTCAATGAACACCAGCTCTTCTCCACGCCTGCGCGTCGCCCTCGTCGGTGCCGGCTACGTCGCCGGCCACCACCTCGCCGCACTGAAGCGTCTCGATTTCGTCGACGTGGTCGGCCTGTGCGATGCCAACCTGGAGGCTGCCAAGGCGCTCGCTCAGCGCCACGGCATCACCACGGTCACACACGATCTTGCCGGCCTTGCCGAGCAGCGACCACAGGCCATCTACGTGCTTACACCGCCTGCCACGCACGCAACACTCGCCCTCGCTGCACTCGACATGGGTTGCGGGGTGCTGGTCGAGAAGCCGATGGCCGACAGCATCGCCGACTGCGAAGCGATGATCGACAAGGCACGCGAAAAGGGGCTGATCCTCGGAGTCAATCATTCCGACCTGCTCGACCCGGTGGTCATGCGTGCACTCGCTGCGGTGCGCGCCGGGCGAATCGGCGAGGTGGTTTCGGTCGATATCCTGCGCAGTTCGGAATATCCGGCCTATGCGGGCGGTCGCCTGCCGGGCCAGGTCGCGCAGGGTTCGTATCCGTTCCGCGACCTCGGCGTGCACGCGCTGTACACGCTCGAAGCCTTCCTCGGACCGCTGCGCAACCTCAGCGTGCAGTATCAATCCAGTGGTCGCGACCCCAACCTGCGCTTCGATGAATGGCAAGGCCGGGTCGAAGGCGAAGGCGGCTTCGGTCGCCTGTTGCTGTCGTGGAACGCACGACCGATGGAGAACCGTATCGTCGTGCGCGGCACGCACGGCCACATCGAGGTGGACCGTTTCCTGCAGGTCTGCCGTATCCACCGCGTGCTGCCCGGACCGAAGTTCGTCGGCATCGTGCTGAATACCGTCCTCGGCGCAGCCGCGGACGTGTTCCGCGTGCCATGGAACGTGGTGCGCTTCGCCACCGGACTGCTGAAACCCTCGCCCGGCATCCAGAAGGGCGCAGCCGATTTCGCCCACGCCGCACGCGACAACGCACGCCCACCGTTCAGCGGCGACGACGCGCTGCGCATGATGCGCCTGCTCGAACCCGTCTGCACCGACGCCGATGCCGAGCGCAGCGCGGAGATCGAGGCGCGCTTCGCACCGCTCGCGCCGGCCGATGCACTGGTCACCGGCGCTGCCGGTTTCGTCGGCCGCGCCGTCGTCACCGCGCTGCGTGCACGCGGACAGCGCGTCCGTGTGCTCGTACGCAGGCCGATCGCGGCCTGGGTCGGCGACGAAGGCATCCAGATGGTAGTCGGCGATCTCGGCGATCCACGCGCGGTCGATCACGCGGTAGCCGGAGCCGGCATCGTGTATCACGTCGGTGCGGCGATGCGCGGCAGCCCACGCGACTTCGAGGCTGGCACCACTTGGGGAACGCGCAATGTCATCGAAGCCTGCCTCACCCACGCGACCTCACGACTCGTCTACGTGAGCTCGATGAGTGTGCTCGACCACGCCGGCCGCGTCGAAGGTTCAGTACTGACCGAAGCCTCCGCCTACGAGCCACAGGCACAGCGCCGTGGCGCCTACACACAGACCAAGCTAGCTGCCGAACAAGCCGTGCGCGCGGCAATCCGTGATCGCGGCCTTCCTGCCGTGATCATCCGACCCGGCCAGATCTTCGGCCCCGGTGCCGAAAAGGTCACACCGAATGCGGTTGTCGCCCTCGCCGGGCGCTGGCTGGCCATCGGCGAAGGCACGCAGACCTTGCCACTGGTTTACGTCGACGATGTCGTCGACGCCCTGCTGCTCGCCGGAGAAGCCAACGTCACCGGCGAACTGTTCAACATTGTCGATCCAGTTGAAATCACCCAGCACGAATACCTCGAGCGTGCCAAGCGCAAGCTGGGCGCTGAACTGAAACTGGTGCGCGTGCCGAAGAGGCTTTTCCTGCTGCTGGCGTTCGGTGTCGAGCAGCTCGGCCGGTTGCTGCGCCGCGAAGTGCCGCTGACGCGCTACCGCGTGCACTCGCTGAGGCCGTTGGCGAACTTCGACCACACTGCGGCGCGTTCGCGCCTCGGTTGGACACCGCGCGTGGGTGTGCGCCGCGGCCTCGACCTTACCTTCGGCTCCTGAGCCCCTGCCTCCCACGGGTTGTTGCACGAGCGGTGACGGCGCGGGAGACGGGGCACCCTGGTCAGTTGGACGACGACTCGAGGCCAGCATCCGCACCTGCCGGGACCGAGAGATGCCGTTTCCACCAGGCGCGGATCCGGCGCATCGCCGGCCGCTCGACGCAGAAGGTGAGCAGTGCAGCGAGGCCGCTGACCAGCAGGGCGGCGAGGACCGAGGCAGGACCCGCGTGCAGGCCCAGCCGCTCGAACTGCCAGATCAGGCTGAATCCGATCGCCTGATGCAACAGGTAGAGCGAATAGGAAATCGTGCCGAGGAAGGCAAACGGCGCGAAACGCAGCCAACGCAGCCAGCCGCAGATGAACGCCGCGAAAACGGCCGTGCAGGCCAGCGCAACGACAGCGAAGACCGGTTGGTAGGCGAGCGCAATCGCCACCAGGGCGAGCACGATCAGAACGGCATCCACTCGCCTTTCCGAGGGATACACGCGCAACCGATAGAACAGGATGCCGAGCGCGAAGAACGGGATGTAGCGCAGGATCAGCAGTTCGCGCACGAGGTACGAGAAGTGCTCCCCATGTTTCATGGCCAGCCCGTAAGCCGTGGCAAGCAGCAGCCAGCCGACGATGATCCAGCGAATTCGCCGAAGCAGGCCGACGACGAACCAGAACAGCATCTGCACGTAAAAGAACAGTTCGACCTCGAGGGTCCAATACGAACCGTCGAGGTGTTTGCCCCCCAGGAAGTCCTGGATCATCGTGAAGTCGAGCATCACGTCCACCCACGGTATGCGCTGCGATGGCATGCCGATCGTGTAGACGACCGCCGCGCTCAACAGGATCGCGACCCAGTAGGCGGGGAACAGTCGCGAGAACCGCGAGACGACGAAGTCGAGTGCCGTGCGCGTGCGCTCAAGCGTCATGAAGATGACGAAGCCGCTGATCAGGAAAAACAGATGGACGCCGTAGTTGCCAAAGGCGAGCGATGGCAGCGGCCCACCGGTGTGGCCGTAGTACTGGTCGTACAGCGTCGTGTAGTGGAAGCCGACGACCGCCAGCGCGGCGAGCCCGCGCAAGGCATCGAGTTCGACCATGCGTGGTGCGGACGACGGATCGGTTTGCATGGAACCTCTCCCGGGACGGTTGCGCGTGCGCGGAGGGCATCATACGCATGTTGCGCTACGGCAGGAGCATGGGCGCCACCGCACCGGGGGATGTCGCGAACGACAACGCCACCCGTACCCCGCCGCAGTACCGTGTCTGACCACCGATCCAGGGCATGGCGAACGACCGCGACCGCAACGGATACAATCCCGCATACCGCAGCCCCGGCCGAAGCATGCGCATCCTCGTCGTCACCTCGCAGTTCCCCATCGCCGGCGAACCGACACGCGGGCGACCGATCCTGCAGACCGTACGCGAGCTGTCGCGTCTCGCCGAAGTGCGCGTGCTGAGTCCAGTGGCGCGCTATCCGCGCTGGGCGCAGCCGCGTAGCTACCTGTTCCGCGATCCGGGCACCGGCATCGAACTCCCCGGCATCGACGTCGAGTTCGTGACGTACCCGGCCTTGCCCGCGTTGAGCCGCCCGTTCAACGGCCGCCTTTGTGCACACGCGATCGCGCGACCAGCGACGCACTTCCACCCCGACGTCGTGCTCGCGTACTGGCTGTATCCCGATGCCTGGGCTGCGCGACGCGTCGCGCGGCGCATCGGCGCGGCCTTCGTCGCCGGAGCTCGCGGCTCCGACATCCGCGTGCGCGACGCCGTCAGCCGCGCGCTGACCAAGCCCGTCGTGCGCGACGCTGACCGCCTGCTCGTGGTCAGCACCGACCTTGGTCGTCTCGCCGTGGCCGACTACGGTGCCGACCCGGCGCGCGTGCGCGTGATCGCCAACGGTTGCGATGCAACCGTGTTCCACCGCCGCGAGCGTGGGCCGGCGCGCGCCGCGAACGGCGTCGCCGACGATGCCGAGCTCCTGCTCTACGTCGGCCGCCTCGTTGCCGAGAAAGGCCTGCGCGAACTCGTCGAAGCAGTGCGTGCGTTGCGCATGACGCATCCATGCGCGCAGCTCGTCCTGGTCGGCGACGGCCCGCTGCGCGGCGAACTCGAAACGCTCGCCGCCGACCCCGCCAACGGCCTGGGTCTCGCCGGCGCGCAGCCACCCGCCGAAGTCGCCCGATGGATGGCCGCAGCCAACCTCATCGCCCTGCCGAGCTGGTCGGAAGGCCATCCAAACGTACTCGTCGAGGCACTCGCCTGCGGGCGACCGGTGCTGTCCTGCCCAGTCGGCGGCGTGCCCGAGGTCGTCGATGCCGACTGCGGGGTCCTCGTGCCACCCCGTGACACGCTCGCGCTCGCGGCGGGCCTGGGCAACGCGCTTGATCGCGCCTGGGACGAAACCGCGCTGTCGGCACGCTTCTCGCGTGGTTGGGACGACGTCGCCCGCGACACGCTCAGCGCGTGCCGCGAAGCACACGCCTTGCATTCATCCTCGACCATCCTGCAGCCGGAGTAACCCCCGACGTGTGTGGAATAGCCGGCTTCAGCGGTCCCGATGTGCGCGCCGATGCCGCGCGTCCTGTGCTCGACACGATGATCCACACCCTGCACCACCGCGGTCCGGATGGCTACGGCTTCCATGCCGCGGACGGCATTGGCCTCGCCCATGCGCGGCTGTCGATCATTGACCTTGCCACGGGCGATCAGCCCATCCACAACGAAGCAGGCGACGTGTGGACCGTGTTCAATGGCGAGATCTTCAACTACATCGAGCTGCGCGAGGCACTCGTTGCCCAGGGGCACGTGTTCTACACGCAGTCCGACACCGAAGTGATCGTGCACCTGTACGATCGCTACGGCGACGACTTCGTCGACCACCTCAATGGCCAGTTCGCCATCGCCCTATGGGACGCACGTCGTCGACGCCTCGTGCTCGCGCGCGACCGCGCCGGCATCCGACCGCTGTTCCACACCCACGCGCGCGGCCGCGTCTGGTTCGCCTCCGAGATCAAGACCTTGCTCGCCGTGCTGCCGGAACGCGCCACGCTCGACCCGCGCGGCCTCGCCGAGGCGTTGACGTACTGGGCCCCGGCCGACCCCGACACCGCCTTCAGCGGCGTGCACAGCCTGCCGCCCGGTCATCGCCTCGCGATTGAGGCCGACGGCACGGAAACGCTCACGCAATACTGGGACTGGCGCTTCCCCGCGCGTGGAGCCGCGCCGGCCTTCACCTCGGTCGAGGACGCCACTGCCGAGTTGCGCGCCCTCCTCGTCGACGCCGTGCGCCTGCAGTTGCGCGCCGACGTGCCGGTCGGAGCCTATCTGAGTGGTGGCCTCGACTCGTCCGGCATCGTCGCCATGATCCGCGGTTTCACCGACACGCCGGTGCGCACGTTCTCGGTTGCCTTCGAGGATGCCGAGTTCGACGAGAGCGAGCACCAGCAGGCGATGGTGCGTCATCTTGGCACCGATCACACCACGCTGACGGTGTCGCGCGTCGAGATCGGGGAAGCGTTCCCGCGCCTCGTGCGCCATGCCGAGGCTCCAGTGCTGCGTACGGCACCGGTGCCGATGATGCTGCTGTCGGCACGCGTGCGTGCGGAAGGCTACAAGGTCGTACTGACCGGCGAAGGCGCCGACGAGGTGTTCGGCGGTTACGACCTGTTCCGCGAAGCAAAGGTGCGTCGCTTCTGGGCACGCCAACGCGAATCGCGCTTCCGTCCGCTGCTCCTGGGTCGGCTGTACGGTTACCTCGAAAACTCACCGGTGCGCAACCCGGCCTTCGCGCAGTCATTCTTCGGCCAGGGCCTCGAACACCTCGATCGTCCGATCTTCGCCCATGTGCCGCGGTGGACCACTTCACAGCGCGCGCTCAATTTTCTTTCATCCGAGCTGCGTGCCAGCCTCGGCCCATGGGATCCGCTCACGTTTTACGAGCAACGCCTGCCACCGGACATCGACGACTGGCGTCCGCTTGCGCGTGACCAGTATGTCGAGGCGAAGTCCCTGCTCGCCGCCTACCTGCTCGCCGCCCAAGGCGATCGCGTGGCCGCTGCCAACTCGGTCGAGGGGCGCGTGCCCTACCTCGACCATCGCGTCATCGAGTTCGGCAACCGTCTGCCCGAGCACTACAAGGTGCGCGGCATGACCGAAAAATACCTGCTGCGCCGTGCGCTGGCCGATTTGCTGCCAGCCGACATCGTCGCGCGCACCAAGCAACCGTATCGTGCCCCCGACAGCGCGAGCTTCTTCGTCGACGGCAAGGCTCCCGACTATGTCGACGATCTGCTCTCCGCCGAACGACTGCGCAAGGCTGGATACTTCGATGCCGGCATGGTCGGTCGCCTCGTCGACAAATGCCGCACCGGCAAGGCTACCGGCTTCGCCGACAACCAGGCCTT
>Ga0116142_10005711_pt1 | contig 11039 bp, 10 predicted proteins | sample AD_UKC033_MetaG_FD_89785 | JGI IMG/M metagenome (GOLD analysis project Ga0116142, IMG submission 89785) | Active sludge microbial communities of municipal wastewater-treating anaerobic digesters from USA - AD_UKC033_MetaG | ecosystem: Engineered > Bioreactor > Anaerobic > Digestate | place: USA... | reverse complement strand
GACTCCCTTCAGTTTATATTTTTTTTGAATTTGAATCAAACTTCGGTCATCCTACCATTGGAATAATAGTAGCTAAAATAAAAACCGAAATAGGTACTCATTTTCACCGGGACAAATTTATACGGATTTTCCGGATTTGTTCCCGCGGGAAAAAATATTTATTGTACATATATAAAATTTGAAAATAACAAAAAAGGCTGTTTTAATTCTTTTTCTCTCGCGGGAAATAACCGGCCTAAAAGGTGCTCCGGCCGGCGGGTAAAAAAACGACCTTTCCGGAATGAATATCATATACGGCCCCCAGGATGGACAGGCCTTCTTTCGGGACCATATCCTCGGATTTCAGCGTGTCTTCGACCGCATGGATTCCATGCATTACATTGGCGACCACACATTGATGGACCCGTTCCTGGCCGCGTGCGGGGCTGTCCAATACGGCCTTTTCCTCCTCTTCTTTTTTTAATTTATCCAGGATCGCTTCAATATGGGCCGGTTCATGGTGGCCGGCGTGATCAGGGCCTGCTACCATAGCCTGGATGGCTCCGCATTCCTCATGGCCCATGATCAGGATGGTCCGCACACCCAGATGGACCACCGCGTATTCAATACTTGCCAGGACGTCTTCTTCTTCCACGATATTTCCGGCGTTGCGGATCACAAAGAGGTCCCCGATCCCTTCATCAAAGAGGATTTCCGGGGCTACCCGGGAATCCGAACAGGTGACCACCACCGCAAAGGGCTGTTGTTTTAATGCGGTCGTCTCAACCCGTTTGGGACCCTGGTCGGGATGTTTCATGTGATGGGAATAAAACCGGGCATTCCCTGCCTGTAAGCGTTCCAGGGCGGTAGACGGCTCGCTGTTTTGATTCTTAAGTGTGGCGCATGAAAGGATTAAAAGACTGCATGCTGTAAGGAAGGTTGAATGTAATTTTTTCATAAAAGGGGTTAACTGAAACCTTTTTCTGTTACAAAATTAAATACATCCCGGGTTGGTTTGGATGCCGGTGGTCCGGAAAGCTTAAATAATTTGTTAACCCATGATTTCTGCATTTAACCAGGCATTAATACGATTTACAGGTATTTGGCACGTTTTTTTCAGAAATACCGGTATGAAACAATCCGAAAAGAATGAGTTGAACGACCGGGCAGCCGCCTGGATGATTACAATCATTGTACACGCCGCCATTCTGGCCGCCCTGCTCTTTGTTTCCATGCCTCAGCGGCAGGCTGGGCCTTCGGGCGAACAGCCCAAAATGGAAAATCCGGTGAGCGGCACTAAAATAAAACCCAAGGCCTGATCACCCGGTTCTGCCGACCACCGGTCTAATTCCTGATTTTTGCGTCGGTGATCCCCATCAGGCCCAGCATAAACGCGTATTCATTTGCCCTTTCATGCAAGCGTTCAAAGCGGCCGGACGAGCCTCCATGTGATCCGGTCATGTTGGTGACCAGGAGCAGTGCATTGTTGTCCTTCTTGAGCTTGCGCAGTTTAGCCACATATTTTGCAGGTTCGAAATACTGGACCTGGGAATCGTTCAGCGAAGTACTCACATAGAGATTGGGGTAATTTCCTTCCTTCAGGTTGTCGTAGGGTGAATACTGTTTCATGTATTCGTACTGGTCTTTGATGGCGGGATTGCCCCATTCGGTATATTCCCCGGTAGTCAGGGGGATCGAGGGATCGGACATGGTGGTGAGCACATCCACGAAAGGCACTCCGGTGATGATGCCCCGGAATAAGTCGGGCCTCATGTTCGTCACGGCACCCATCAACAGCCCTCCTGCGCTCCGGCCGGTGGCAAACAACCGGTCTTTCGAAGTATATTTCTGATCCACCAGCCACTGGGCACAATCGATGAAGTCCGTGAAGGTATTCATCTTGTTTTTCATTTTACCCTGCTCATACCATTTGAATCCCATCTCCATGCCTCCGCGGATATGGGCGATGCCACAAACAAATCCGCGGTCCACCAGGCTGATCCAGTTGCTGTTGAAATCCGGGTCATAAGTGGAACCATAGGACCCATAGCCCACCAGGTAACAGGCTGCCGTGCCGTCTTTTTTCATTCCTTTCCGGTAGATCAGGGACAGGGGTACCCGGGTTTTGTCTTTGGCCTCGACCCAGACCAGTTCCGTCTCGTATTGATTGGGGTCATAGCCTCCCAACACCGCTTGTACTTTTTTTATCTCCTTGCTTTTATTCACCATGTCGTAATCAATGGTGGATGGTGGGGTTTTGAAGGAATTGAACACATACCGCAGTTTGTCCGTGTCGAATTCGGGATTTGCACCGAAATGAGCGGCATAAGTCGGTTCGCCAAAATCGATGAAGTGGGAGCTGGAATCCGCCCATTTTCTGACGAGGATCTGGTTGAGCCCGTTTTGGCGTTCCTGCACCACGAGGAAGTTTTTGAAGATGTCGAAACTTTCAATCAATACTTCTTCATCATGGGGAATGAGGTCTTTCCAGTTTTCGACCGTAAACGATTTGACCGGGGCCTGCATGATCTTGAAATTTTTGGCCCCGTCCTTATTGGTCATGATATAAAAATGATCCCCGAAATGCTCGACGGAATAATAAAAATCCTTTTCCCTGGGCTTGATCAGGGTAAAGCTGCCGTTGGGATCATCGGCGGACATAAAATGAGCCTCGATATTCTGCGTGTAGCCATGATTGAGAAACAGGTAGGTATCCGATTTGGACTTGCCGATGCTGCAGTAAGCCGTCTCGTCCTTTTCTTCGAATAATAATTCATCCTGGGTGGAGCCGAGGCGGTGCCTCCAGATCTTGTTGGTGCGCAGGGTCACCGGATCTTTGGTTTCGTAAATGATGGTTTTGGAATCATTGATCCATTCCACGCCGCCCGCCGTTTCAAAACGGTCTTTCAGCAGCTGGCCGGTCCTGAGGTCTTTGATATAAGCCGTAAACAAATTCCTTCCGGTGGTATCCTCGATATAAGCCATGTACCGGTCATCCGGGCTGACCTGGATGTTGCCGGCAAGGATGTAGGGATGACCTGCCGCCAGATGGTTTACATTAAGCAATACTTCCTCCTGGCTTTCGAGACTGCCCTTCTTCCTGCAAAAAATCGGGTATTCTTTTCCGGTTTCGAATCGGGTATAATAATAGTACCCCTTTTTGAGATAGGGCACGGTGCTGTCGTCTTCCTTGATCCGGGATTTCAGTTCCAGGAACAGATCCTCCTTGAGTTGTTTTACCGGCGCCAGGACGCTGTCCGCATACTTGTTTTCCGCTTCCAGGAAAGCGGTCACTTCGGGGTTTTCCCTTTCGTTGAGCCAGTAATAGGGGTCGATCCGGGTATCCCCGCTCGCCGTAAGTTCTTTGGGTTTTTCGGAGGCAATGGGCGCCTGGAATCGCTCAGGGTGGAAGACGCTGTTTGACATGGTTGTTTCGGTGGATGGATTTTGTTTACAGGCCGTCATACTGCAGAGACAGGCCAGCGTGATGAATAATTTTTTTTGCATAAAGAAGAAAATTACAGGTCAGGAGAACAGGCCATGGATTTTGCTGTCTACCATATTGATGATTTTGCCCAGGTCTTCGGACCGGTTGATAAAGTCCAGTTCGTCAACAGGCACGATCAGCAATTCGGAAGGATATTGCTCGATCCAGTCATCGTATTTTTTATTCAGTTTCTTTAAATAATCAAGGCTCATATTGCCTTCGTAATCCCGGCCCCGGGATTGGATGTGGTCGACCAGGGTGGGGATATTGGCCCTGAGGTAGATCAGGAGGTCCGGAGGGGCGATCTGGGACGACATGGTCTGGAACAAATGCTGATAGCTTTCAAAATCCCTTTTGGACATCAGGCCCATTTCGAAAAGGTTTGGAGCGAAGATGTGGGCGTCTTCATAGATGGTGCGATCCTGGATCACCGGTGACGTTCCGGCCCGAATGGACAGGACCTGCCGGTACCTGCTGTGCAGGAAATGGATTTGCAGGTTGAAGGACCACCGGTTCATATCAAAATAAAAGTCGGCGAGATAAGGATTGTCCGAAGCATCTTCATATAAAACGTCCCAGCGGTAGTGGCGGGCAAGCTGGGTGGCCAGCGACGTTTTGCCTGCACCGATATTGCCAGCAATGGCGATGTGTTTGATCGGTTCTGACTGCATTCGGGGGTGAAAGATACTATTTCAGGCAAAATTAGGTAAGAGTTTAAAATCGTACCTTTAGCGATCATTTCAGGGTACTGATCTAATAAATAAACCATGGAGATAGGCCGCGATTTAATTTTAAAACTCGAAACCCTGGCGCAACTGGAGCTGACCGAAGAGGAACGCCGCCAAATGCAGGGGGATTTGCAGCAAATTTTACAAATGGTTGACAAATTGCAGGAAATCAATACGGAAGGCCTCGAGCCCCTCGTTTACCTGGGAGCGGACCACAGTCCCCTGCGTACGGACGACAAGCCATCGAGCCTGCCGGCCGCGGAAGCCCTTCATAATGCCCGGTTTAAGGAAGACCCCTATTTTCTGGTGCCTAAAGTAATTGAAAAATGAGTGCATTGATTGAAATCGAAGGACTGACCAAAACCTATATCATGGGCGAGGATGTCGTACATGCCCTGAACGGCGTGAACCTGTCCATTTATAAGAATGAGTACGCCGCGCTGATGGGCCCTTCCGGCAGCGGCAAGTCAACCCTGATGAACCTTATGGGATGCCTCGATACGCCCACCAGCGGCACTTACCATCTCAATGGAAACGATGTCAGCCATATGAAAGACCGGGAACTGGCGCAGATCCGCAACAAGGAAATCGGCTTTGTATTCCAGACTTTTAACTTGCTTCCCCGGCTTACCGCCCTGGATAATGTGGCCTTGCCGCTGATTTATGCGGGAATGAGCAAGTCCCAACGCATCGAGCGGGCAGAATTCGTGCTTGAAATTGTAGGACTCGAAGACCGGATGTCCCATAAACCGAATGAACTTTCCGGGGGGCAGCGTCAACGGGTGGCCATCGCCCGGGCATTGGTCAATAACCCGAGCATCATACTGGCCGATGAGCCTACCGGCAACCTGGATTCAAAGACCAGCGATGAAATCATGAGGATTTTCGAAAGAATTCATAACCAGGGGAATACGATCATCCTGGTCACCCATGAACACGATATTTCCCTGCATGCCCACCGGATCATCCGGATGCGGGATGGCGTAGTGGAAACCGACCAGGTCAATCCTACGATAGTTCGTTACGAGGTGGCCGCCGGCTCCAGGTAAAAGACGGGGAACTCAAAGTAAAAAGGGAACGGGTCCTTTGAGCCTGCAGAAAACAATCTTACCGGACCGCTTCGCAAGGTTAGAAAGAAATGCCTTGGATCACTTCATTAATAAAATAAGGTAACAAAGCAGGTTTTAATAAAAAAGTAAAACCGAAACCAAAAACCGCTCCCCAGAAATGCGCGGTATGATCAATAAAACCATGCCCCTTCCTGGCCGCATAACTTGAATAAAGCAGGAACAAAAGGGAAGCCAGGATGCCCGGAATGGGAATGATGTAAAAGAGAAGGAGTTTGACCCAGGGATAAAAAATCACAAAGGACAGCATGATTCCGGACACGGCTCCGGAAGCGCCGACGGAAGCGAAAGCAGGCTGGTCCTGGTGCTTGTGATAAGTCATCAGGTTGGCAAACACCCCGCTCAACAGGTACATGGAGAGGTAAAGGATTTTACCGCCGGTTCCTCCAAACAAGGCTTCAAACTGATGTTCCACCAGGGTGCCGAAGCTATACAGGGCATACATGTTCAGGGCCAGGTGGATGTAGTCGCCGTGCAGGAAGATCCCCGTCAACAACCTGGAATATTCACGGTTTCTTTTCTCGGCGTAGGGCCAGTGTTTGAGTTTATCCAGGATATCGTGGCGCTGAAAGGCCTGCCAGGAGATGATCACATTGGCGATCACCAGTAATAGGGTAACGGTCATGGGTTGAGGGTCATTGGATTAAATATGGTGATAGGGCTGGTTTTTGAGTATGGTGCATCCGCGGTATATCTGCTCAAGTAAAAACAGACGAACCATGTCGTGGGGAAAAGTGAGGCTGGATAAGGACAGTTTCTCGGGATATTTGTTATGCACCGATTCATGGAAGCCATAGGCTCCCCCGGTCAAAAACACCACCCGTTTATGGGAGGAAATAAGGAATCCATTCAGGTAACGTGCAAACTGAACCGAATTCAGCTGCTTCCCTTTTTCATCGAGCAAAACCACATGGTCTTCCGGAGTCAGCCTGGAATGCACAAGATCTGCCTGGTTTTTCATGGTTTTACTCCTGTCCGCTGATTTTTGCTGCCTGGATTCCTGCAATTCCTGGTAACCAAAGGGGATAAAATGGCTGATTTTCTGCTGATAGGCCCTGATGCCCTCGGACAGATAGGCCTCCGAAGTTTTTCCAATAGCCCAGACTTCCAGTTTCATCCGCTAGGGGTTGGTGTACACCAGGTATTCCCAGGGTTTCAGAATTATTTTCTGTCCTTTCTGATAGGTGAAGACTTTGCCGGTGAAAACTTCTTTCATCCCGGGAAGGTCCGTTTCCAGGCTTATGGTCTGCCTCCTACCGGTGACATTGATGATCGCGGTGACCGACTGATTGTCTTTGGTTCTCCGGAAGGCAAATACGTTCGGGTGGGAAAGTAGTTTTTCCAAAGGAGCCCCGGCTTCCCCGTTCCCAAGGGCGCGATTATTTTGTTTCAGGTCAAAAAGGGTTTTATAAAAACTTTCATAAGCGTAATTTTTCCATTCGATGGAGTCCTTGTCAAAAAATGCAAGTCTTTTCCTGAGGGGTTCTTCCTGACCGCTGTAAAGTAAAGGCATGCCGTCAAAGAGGAAGGCCAGGACCGCCATCGTTTGGTGCGCATCACCCATACGCTCGAATTCTGTGCCTTGCCAGGAATTTTCATCGTGGTTGGAAGTGAAATAGAGGTGATAACCTTTTGTATTCCGCATCCGGTCCTTCACCAGGAAACTGTCGATATGGTTTGCGTTTTTCCGGCCTTTGGCAATATCGTTGAGGATATGGTGGAATTCCCATCCGTAATCAAGGTCCAGCGAACCATTGTTCCGGAAGGCCGGCACCTCGCTCTCTCCAAGAAGCAGGAGGGGCCTCATGACGCGGAGGCTGTCCGAGACGGTGACCCAGAAATCCTCCGGTACGTTATGCGCAACATCATAGCGGAATCCATCGATGTCAAACTCGCTGACCCAGTATTGCATGGCGTCGATATGTGCCTGGCGCATTTCTTTGTTGTCAAAGTTGAGGTCGGCCACATCGGTCCAGCCCCAGGATTTCCCCGTGGAAGGATCGATCGGGTCGATAATATTGCCGGCCGAATCCTGGGTATAATATTCCGGATGGGATTTGATCCAAACATGTCCCCAGCCCGTATGATTGGGAACCCAGTCGATGATCACCTTCATCCCCGACCCATGGATTTTGTCCACCAAGGATTTAAAATCGGCTTTGGTTCCGAATTCGGGATTGGTCTCCATGAAATCGGTGACGCTGTAATAACTGCCCAGGCTGCCTTTCCTTCTTTCTTCACTGATCGGGAAAATGGGCATAAGCCACAGAATATCCACTCCCATTTTTGCCAAACGATCCACATGATGGCTAAAAGCAGTAAAGGTGCCTTCCGGTGTGTACTGCCGGATGTTTACCTCATACATGACCGCCTGGTCATCCCAATCCGGATTGCCATGTTTGACCACCTGAGCCGGTGGTTCAGCCATGGGTTTTGTTTGTTCCCGGGTTTTGCAGGAGAGGAGTAGGGTGGAGGTTAAGGTTAAGGTTAAGGTTAAGATTAAGGTTGAGGTTGAGGTTGAGGTTGAGGCTGAGGTGAAGGAGGGGAGGGAAAGGGATCCCGGTCTGAATAATTGGTGGGTCATGTTTTTCTTAACAAAATAAGGTTAATTCAGGTTTTCGGACAGGCTGGTATGGTCCTGAAAATTTTTTTTTATCCATTTTTCAAGTTGATCCGCCAGGGTACCGGCTTTCGTCATTCTCAGGAATGAAATGACGGATTTGACCTGGCTGGCGGAAACAGGGCCAATGTGCTGGTCCAGGTAGGCCCGGATCAATTGCTGGTACATCCGGGTCAGCCACTCTGGATCGAGGTCGAGGAAGCGCGGGGTTACACTTTTTAACAGGTCAAGGCCCGGATTGGATTCGATGACCGATTTTGCCTTGTCCACCTGGTCCTGGGAGAGAAAAAGCTCGGTCAGCAGGATGTTTTTTCTGGGGTGGTTGGCTTGTTCGAGCAAGCCGGCTATCGTGGAAACAGACTGGCCCCGGCCCAGGAGGTACCTCACATATTTTTCCTCCGGATGAGCAAGCAGCAAATGAGCGGCGTAGGATATGGAAGAACTTTCCTCCGGGTACCAATTGTACAATTTCTCCATCAGCCGGAGTTTCCAGTATTCATCCTGGAACTGGCTGATGAGCCAGGGGCCCAGGGATTTTGCATAGGCTTTATTGCCGGAAACCAGTAATTCCAGGGCGGAGATCCACCGCATGGGCTCCGGGTTATTTCTCAATGCCAGGGCCAAAAGGGACTGGTCCTGGTTTTTAATCGCTGTTTTAAGAATGGATACCAGGGGGACGGGATTGTGGTCGTTTCTTTTGATTTTGTTCAGGACCAGGTCTTCCAGGATCTTTTTTTGGGCTGACTCAGCCAATGGGTACAAGAGCTCAAAAAGGTTATGAGGAGAATGAATAAACGGGTAAGCGGGGTCCGCGAATGCATCAAATAACTTTTTTTCCATCTCCGCGCGGAATCCCGGTGCGAGGGGGAAGTCGAGAATGGTTTTCAGCCGCTGGTGCATGATGATCCAGTATTTTTCAAAGTCGTTGAAGTACATCTCGAGCCGCCGGTAGATCGAAGCATATTTGCATAATAATTCATGGCAGATCGCGAAGGCCTCAGCAGGGTTGTCCAGGGCGATCAGGTCTTCGGCCTGCAACAGCAATTCCTCGCTGATCCAAAACAGGGATGCCATAGCCTGCCGGGGCAATTTTCCCTGGGCGTTAGGCACCAGCCTGGCCATACTTTTGATCAGGTCCCGGTATTTGTCTTCCGGAGAGGCAACCTGGACCCGGCTTGCAAAATGTACTTTCAAGGCCTGGCCAAAGGATTTATCCATCCGGGCGTAGCGGAGCAAAAAGCGTTCGAGGTCTTCCTTCGGGACCTGGTTGAGGATCGAAGATATCGTGATCTTTGATGGCAGGGTGGCCTGGGTGGCTACAGGAATTTCCAACCTCTCCCTCCGGTACAAAATGGTGGCGGCGACCAGGTGTAAACACAAGATTTTTTTGCCTGCCTGGCAATCACAATGGTATTGGCGAATATATTTCCTTCCGAACGAAATTTCGCCTTCGATCAGGACCCCTTCCGGGGATTTAAACCGGGTCTTGTAGATTCCCTTATCGACGAGCGTGAGTACGTCGGGATTCGAATGCTCAGCAAGTTCATAGGCATGCTCAAACAGTTCCGGATCCACAAAATTCTCAATATAGTTCCAGTCCGCTTTGACCATAGTTTAACCTTTAAAGATAGGCCGAATAGAGGAAAGTACAAAAAGGGCAAGCGGTTGCTGGCATAAATCGGGGTCTCGCGTCAGCTGAGCAAAGGAGGATAGGCCGCGCCAGTCAATTAGGATCCTACCAATCCTACCAATCCTACCAATCCTAAAAATCCTATTAATCCTATTAATCCTAAAAATCCTATTAATCCTATCAATCCTATCAATCCTATCCTACGCTTTCGGGGGCGCCATAGTAGAAGGAACCGGGGCTGGAGCGGGCACGGGCCGTGAACCTTTCATTTTCGAGGCCGCTTCGAGGGCTTTGGTCGCATTGACGTAAGAACCTGTTTTACACAATTGGCTCAGGGAGACTTTATCCCCTGACCCCGGCCTGTTGACTTTCTGGTCGATTTCCGTGCCGTTTTTAAGAATGGCTTTGATGACCTGCTTTGAGCTGAGTTTAGGGTAATAGGACCTGATCAGGGCAGCGACGCCCGCAATGACGGGGGATGCCATGCTGGTGCCGTCTGCAAATTCATATCTGTTTTCAGGAGCGGTGCTGTAGATCCTGACTCCCGGGGAAAAAATGTCCACGGATTTTCTGCCGAAATTGGAAAAAGAGGCTACCATGTCTTCATCCATGGTGAAGGACAGGGCACCCACATCCAGCCAGTTCCGGACCTTCTTTTTGACGAATAATCCCTTGCGGTCCAGTGTTTTTACCGGGAAATGCAAGGTGGCATCATTGTCCTCTCCCGAGTTTCCGGCGGCATGCACGAGCAGGACATCCCTTTTTTCGGCATAACGGATGGCATCGTCCACCGCTTTTTTATAAGGGGATTCCCCTTTGCCAAAACTCATATTGATGACCCGGGCTCCGTGGTCCACGGCGTAACGGATGGCATTGGCCACATCTTTGTCCCTTTCATCCCCGTCGGGCACCGCCCGGAGCGCCATGATTTTGACATCCCTGGCGATTCCTTTCATGCCGATGGTATTTTCCCGGTTGGCGGCAATGATTCCCGCCACGTGCGTGCCGTGGAAAGCATCCGGCCCTTTTACGTCGTTGTTGCCGTAATATCTTTCGTCGGGGTTTTCGTAATGGTCACCCACGATGGTACGGGAGTCAAACTCCGTATTGTATTGATATAGAAATTTGGCTTCCAGTTCGGCACGGGGTTCACCGTATTGTTGTTTGACAGATTGGGTGATCTGGTCGAATGAATTGATGTTCGGTTCTTCTTCCAGTACGCTGAGCAGGATCTTCTGGCCGATGTTGACATAAATGCTCTTGGCCGTATCTATCTTTTCCAGATTGTTTTTGGTCAGCGGAAGGGGCCCGAGTTCTTTTTTGATGGCTTCGAAAACTTCGAGCAGGAGGGTCTCATTTTTTCTCAGTTCTTTCCATTGTTCTTCGGCATCCTTCCTCTTTCCTTCTATATCCTTGAGAAGGCTGAGGTAGCGGTCATATTCGGCACGGGCCACCTTATCCAGTTTGG
>Ga0116142_10005707_pt1 | contig 11045 bp, 11 predicted proteins | sample AD_UKC033_MetaG_FD_89785 | JGI IMG/M metagenome (GOLD analysis project Ga0116142, IMG submission 89785) | Active sludge microbial communities of municipal wastewater-treating anaerobic digesters from USA - AD_UKC033_MetaG | ecosystem: Engineered > Bioreactor > Anaerobic > Digestate | place: USA... | reverse complement strand
GTCATCGCCTCTCTCCTTTTAGGGTACACCGTCTATTCCGGCGGGCTCATCGTCCCCGTCATCCTGGGGTTCTACGCCGACCGGTTGAAATTTAATCATGTTGGTGTTATGACGGCCCTCATCGGCGGCGGCGGAGCGAGTCTCTTCCTGAAACTGGGAAACCACGGAGATCTCCTTCTTCTGACTTTTCCGCTTTCGGCCGCTCTCCTCTTCGCGGGAAGCTGGGGGTATCGATTCGCTGTTTCCCGGCGGGCGCAAAAGCGCTGGTCTTTCCGGGAGGCGGAGGAATAAACAGGAAGGTGCCAAAACATGACGAGCGGAAACGGCGCGTCTCCTCCCGTCTACTGGCTCTGGATCGACAGCGCAGACCTGGTCGAGTCGTCACGGGAGGCCCTTGCCGCCGCTCCAGTCCTCGCGGTGGACACGGAATACGATTCCCTGCGTTATTTTCGGGAGAAACTCTGCCTCATCCAGGTCTGCGACGGGAAAACCGTCTATCTTTTCGACCCCTTGTCCGGCCTTGACCTCCGGTTTCTGGGGAAGCTGTTCCGGGACCCGGCCATCCTGAAAATCCTTCACGCCGGGGACAATGACATCCGCTCTTTCACAGGGATTTCGGGTTTGTCTTTCGGAATATCTTCGACACCCATCGGGCGGCTTCCGTCCTGGGCTGCCCCTTTCTCTCCCTGGCCCATCTCCTCGAGGTTTATCTCGGCCTCACCGTCCCCAAGTCCAAGAGGATGCAGCGGTCCAAGTGGGAAACCCGCCCTCTCGCGGAAGACCAGCTTCTCTACGCCGCCCGCGACGCCTTTCTTCTTTTCGACCTCTACGAGCGACTGAAAAGTGAACTGGAAGACCAGGGTCTTCTCGAGCAGGCCGGCGAAATCTTCGAGTCCCTGGAAAGCATCCGCTGGCGGGAAAAAAGCTACAACCCCGGTGGATTCCGCAGGCTTGACGGATTCGACGACCTTGACGACCGGGAAAAGGCGCGGCTGAAGTGCCTTTACCTCTGGCGCTTCGAAAAGGCCCGGGAGACAAACACGGCCCGGTTTCTCATTCTCTCCGACGAGGCCCTCATGGCCCTCTGCCGTCATTTCCCGGCGGACCTTCATGCCCTGGGCCGGACGGGGATCCTCTCCTCCCGGCAGCTCAAGCGTTTCGGAAAGGACATCGTGGCGCTTCTCTCGGCGGTCCCGCCGGCGCCATCGCTTGAGAGCGATCACGAGAGGTCATCCTCCCGTTTCCCGGAAAGCCGGGAGGCTTGAAATCAGGAAGGTTTTTCAGAAGCAGCGGATCGTCGTCGCGCGCGACTCTTCCTCCGCAAGGGTCTCAGCGCCGGCACAAGATGATCGCGAAAAAATTCAAGCAGGCCTACCTCGAGAAACTGCACAAAACGGATTATCCTGACAAAAAGCCCCTGACCGGCGGTGACCCTGATATAACGGGCATATTGGCGGCGTGCGCGCCACAGCGGCCCTAACACTGACGGTTCTCTGGTCTGCAGACGGAACGCGACATGTTCCAGCGGTTTCACCGCTGATCCGTCAAGATCATCGAGCACCGACGACGGTACGGGCGCCCCCATGGCTTCGCCAAGGTAACGCAGGCCCGCTTTCACCGGCAGGACGAGGTTCCGTCGTCGCGCTTGCTCGACCAGGCGCTGCCAGTCCATTTTTTCACCTTCCACGCGAACCAACCAGAACGCGTCGGCAACCCACCTGAGCGGGGCAACGGGGTTCCACCGGACACCGTGGGCGAAGGTGTGGAGAAGATGATCGGCGGCACAGAGCGTACGCGCGGGCCAACCCCGCAGGTCCAAGGCACGGGACGCCACCCAGAAATCATCGTCGGCCTGCGGCCCGATGCACTCATCCAGGGCATGCCAGTGCAGATCGATGAGATGACCGGTCCTGTGCCTGAAGTTGAAGCCGTGCTTGATGGCAAAATAGGACCCTTCCATGAACCGCGGCAGCCAGGGATCCGGCGTCCAGCCCTCCAGGGTGATCAGCTTGAAAACATCTTTGGCTCTCTTCGTCGGAATGAGCAGGTCCACATCCTCCATGGCCCGGGCTCCCACGTCGCCGTACGCCGTGTGGATCAGCGCCGCGCCCTTCAGCATGAGGACGTCGATCCCCTTCCGGCTGAACAGGGCGGCAAGAGCCGATGCCTCGTTGAGCATCATCTGGTTACGGTACCACGTGGCACGGTAAGCGCCTTTCAAGCGGCCCATGACCGGGTGTTCAACACCCTCTGCGCGAAGATTTTTGTAAAGGAGAGGCAGGAGTTTGCTGGATCCGAAGTCAAGCCGCTCCAAATCCGCCTCTGGAAGCCACTTTTCCCACGCTTCCCGGGCTTCTGCACCGGAAGCGAGACACGCCTTGAGAAAAAGTTCCTGTAAGGGGTTCGGAAAACAGCTCAATGCTGTTTCATCGGAGTTCACGGCAATCTCACTCTTTACCCAGGAAACGCCTTCCGGGGCCCGTCCAGGCGGGGGAACAAGGGCTCCCCTTCACGGTTCCACTTTTCCCGCTTTCCGGCGACGGTCCAGCGCGGCTTTCAGTATCCTTGCATAGTCCGCCCGCGAGTCCCGGAGACGAACGCCCATGTTCGACTTATGCAGTCGCCGGCGCATCACGACCTCAGGAAGAACCAGGCTCCTGAGGCCTCTTTCACGTGCCCGGGCATACCAGTCCACGAACTCGCCCACCTGCCAGCCTGTCTCAAACGGCCCGACCCGGTCGCAGGAAGAGCGCCTCACGACCATGGTGCCCGCTATAACACCGGGAAGCGGACCCTCCTGGCAGCGCAGGGCCCGCCTGGCCCCGTCGTCCAATTCGGGACTGATGAACTCCTCGACGTAACCGAAAACCATGTCAACAGACGGATCCGCCTCAAGGGCACGGATCTGCAGGTCCAGTTTGCCGGGCAGCCACACATCATCCGCATCGAGGAAACTCAGGAACCGGCCCGTAGCTCTCGCCATGGCCGCGTTGCGCGCCGCCCCGAGCCCGCCGTGATCCTGCCGGTACACCTGGACGGAACCGTAGCGCGAAGCCACCTCCAGGCTGTTGTCGGTAGACCCGTCGTCAATGACGATCACCTCGACAGGCCGGTAGGTCTGACCCAAAGCGCTCTCCACCGCCTCGGGCAGATACTGCCGGCCGTTGTAAACGGGGATGATGACCGTGACGAGCGAAGGCGCTTTCCCCTCCGTGGGAACCCCCGGCGAAAGCCCCTTTTCCGCCGAGGGGCCGCCCGACGGCCCGCACGGAGAGTTCCGCGATTTTTTCATGATCCCCCGCCCTCCCGCAGCGCCCGGTCTCGAGCCAGGCGCCTGTAGAGCCTTTCGCAGGAATCGGCACAACGATCAATCGTGAACTCCCTCGTTGCCCGCCGCAGCGCCGCCTCTCCCATTTTCCGTGCCTCCTCCGGATGGGACAGCAGGCGCAAAAGGGCCGAGGCCAGTGCGGCGCCATCCGGGTGGGGGAGAAGAATTCCCGTCGAACCATTGACGATCACTTCCCTTAACCCTCCGAAGTCCGAGGCAATGACGGGCCGTCCCATCTGTCCCGCCTGGACGGCAACAAGACCAAACGCTTCCACCTCCCGGGACGGCATGACGACCACCGTGGCCGTGTTCATCAACCCGGCAACATCACCCGGCTCAACCCACCCGGTAAACCTGGCTTTCCCCCCCGCGCGTTTTTCGAGAGCGTCACGCTCCGGCCCATCCCCGGCAATCACCAGTTCCACGCCGGGGAACCGGGCAGCCACAGCCGGATAAGCGTCGATGACCCGGTCGAATCCCTTGCCCGACACGAGTCGCCCGATACACAGGATGCGCGGCGGGTCAAAGGGCAGGGGCTGCGGCCGCAGCGCCGGAGGAACAACGCCAGGGGGAATCACGGACCCTTTGGCAGCCGTTTCCGGTGCGATCCTGACAATTGAATCCAGCACGGCAGTGGAATCGGCGGTCACAAAATCGACGTCCCATAAAAGTACACCGAGCAGGCCTTCGTTCGTCAGACCCGGCGGCAACACGGTGTGAACCGCCAGCATCGATGGCGCGTTGGAAGCGGGTTTCGTCTTCAGGTGGAAGAACACGCTCGGCTGGACGGTGTTGAGATGAACGATTTCCGGCCGAAAAGACTTCTTGACCGCACTGATCCGCCCGTTGATGGCCACCATCTCGGACAGGTTCTTCCGCGACAGGGCCGGGTGAAAGGGAAAGCGATACACCGGCGTGTCCTCGAACGAATCCGCTGCCGGGAGGCCGGGTCCGCTTTGGGAGGTGATTATCGCGAACTCATGTCCCCGCTTTCGAAGAATTCTCACGAGTTCCATGCAGAAGAGCTCGATACCGCCGATGCTGGGCCAGAAGAGTTCCGTCCAGAGGAGCACTCTCACGGCGGGTCCTCCCCCCTCGCGCCCGGGTGTTGAACGAACGGCTCCGCGAAATCCCCGAAGCGCGGCACAGGCCCGGCCGGGCCGGCCTGCCGGCGGCGGTCGAGCGACCGCTTGAGTATCTTGAGTAAATCCTTTTCCTGCTTTTTCTTTCCCCAGGTGATATTGTCGCCGTGCCGCCGGGCGATCTGCATGACCGAGTTTACGAAAAGCATCGGCACACCCAGGTCCCGGGCACGGATAAACCAGTCGAGATCCTCGGCGAAACGCAGATTCGGGTCAAGCGTGCCAATCCGCGCGAACACCCCGCGGCGGAACAGGGCGCTGCCCAGGCTGACCGAGACGAAAGGCTCGAGGAAATTCTCGAAGGACACTGTGCCGTCATCCCTTCGCACGGCGCGCGCCTCCTGGGTCAGCCCCTGGACGACTCCCAGGGCCGGGTCACGACGGAAGGGCGGCACTTCAAGGGCCAGCTTGTGCCGGGTCCACAGATCGTCGGCATCGAGAAAGCCGATCAGGTCACCTGAAGTCTCCGCGATTCCGAGGTTGCGCGCCGCGGCGGGACCCTGGTTTCGCTGGCGCAGGACAACCACACCCAGGCTCTCGGCCACGGCCGCGCTGTCGTCGGTCGAGCCGTCATCCACAACGACGATCTCGAGAGGTTCGTAGCGCTGGGCCCGAACGCTCCCGACGGCATCGGCAAGAAAGGCCGCACCGTTGTGCACGGGGATGATGACACTGACAGAGGGAGACTCGGAGGGCATCGGTCAGCTCCTGGACAGTAATTCGAGGACAGCCGCGGGAATACCGCGGAGGACCGTTCCTACCTCGAGAAAGAAACAGGGCGCGTGCCGGACGAGCCTCGTCACCTGCTCGTAAACCTCGCGGCCGGCTCCGGGCAGGGCGAAAAGCGTGCTTGTACAGAATGCGGTGACAACCCTCTCCACCGGCGCGGGGCGGAAGGTCGTTTCAGGGAGGCCCGTAACGCGGGGGATGCACAGGGCCCGTATGGGAAAACAGGAACCGCAGCGTCGCGGCGCGCAACGATGGGCGAAAATCAGCGCCTTTTCGGTGTTCATGGTTTCCCGGTTGACCACGGCATCGGCGAACTCCGGAAATTTCGGCAACTGGTCCGGGTTGATCTTGACGGAATTGTAAAGACTCTCGGCAAGGGGCGGCGGTCCGGCGCGAACGAGGACATAGTCGTCGCCGAGAAAAGTAAGCCCCTCTCGCAGACACGCCAGGGACGTGACCGATTTGCCGGAACCGCCCTGGCCGGCGAGAAGGATCCCACCCTCCGGCGTACCGACACCCGCGGAGTGGAGAAGCTGGCCTCCCTGACCGGCGAGCCACCAGCAGAGAATCGTCTGAAGGGGCTTTTCCCGGTATGGCTCCGGCTTATTCCCCCGCACCCAGTACACGGCGAGATTCTTTTCCCGATCCAGGAGGCTGAGCGCGTCGAGCCCGGGCTGGTACGCGGTCCTGAAGCGGTCCGTGTTGTATCCCCGGATCTCACCCCGGAAAATGAAATCCTCGCGCGACCATGGAGGAGGCGGCATGGCCACTCCCGTGGAACCGCTGTCCCATACGCAGACCGTCAGCGAAGGATCGTCGACCGGCTCTGTCCGCAGGTGCTCAAAGGCAGGGGTGAGGAACGGAACCATGCGAGCGCCGGCGAAGCGGAGCTGGAAGACCAGTTCACCGGCCCTGAAGTAGTGCGCGCTCTCTTGCCCCGCGCGCTCCTCCGCCTCAACGAAATGCCGGTGCACATCCAGGAAGAAAGCCTCCGGCGCGCTGCGATCCCGGAGGATGGACGGAAAGGCCGGCGGTGTCGTGAGAGAAGACATGACCGGGTCTCACCGCGGTCCATCGTCGGGTTTCGGGTTCGGCCAGCCCGATTCGTCCACTTCATGAATAGGATCCAGCATGATGAGGTCTTCCATGTCGGAATACTTGGAAACCGTCGGTGCCTCGTAAGGACCCTCCGCCGCGGCTTCCACGGAAACAGCTGTCTCCGGGTGCGTTTCATCCGCCCCGAGAGGGGCCACGAGGCCTTCCTGCCGCAAGGCGTCAAGAAAAGCCCGGACATCCCCTTCCGCCGTCGCCCTGTCGCAGCCGTAAAGAGCTTCCACGTGGACGATGAGGCCCTCCTCCGCGACGCCGCCCCGGCCGAGCAGGCCGATGAGCCGGGAACCGGTCCCGTTTATGCTGTAGTAGGCGCCGTTGTCGAAGTTGACCATAACCACTTCGTCCTCGAAAACCTCGTAGGCCACCTGCGGAGTGTTGATGCGATAAAGCTTTCCTTCTGTCATGTCCGACCCCCCCTTTGCGTCACGCCTGTGCTTGATCTTGATTAAAATGACGTTTCCCGGGGACTATAAGTCAAGACGATTTCCCCTGTCAAAGAAAAACGCGCCGCGTAAGAGCTTCATCAAGGCGTGTATTTCGCCCCAGGCAGGCCGATCGACGGACCTGAACGATCCGGGTTACGCAACCCTGCACCGGTCCGCCTTTCAGGTCATTGTTTTGACCGTGGCCAGCCGGCGACGATCCAGGAGCATTTTCAGAAGCCGGGGATACTCCTTTCGGAAATGACGGAACACAAGGCCCTTGTTCCCCCGATGAAGCCGTCTCCTTGTCACGACTTCAGGCACTAGACCCATCCTGAGGCCGCATTCGACGGCACGGACAAACCAGTCGCTCCATTCAGCCAGCTGCAGAGACTCCTCGAACGGCCCCACCCTGTGAAAAGCCTCTGTTCTAATGAGCATTGCCGAAGGCAGGTAACCGGCCGCCGGTTTCAACGGGCACAAGACATGCCGGCGAAACGGCTCCCCCGTCTCCGGGCTGTGGAATTGCCCTACCAGGCCGAAAACCGCGTCCAGGGAGGCATCGGCCGCCAGCATCGCCATCTGTGCCTTCAGTTTTCCCGGCTCCCACAGGTCGTCCTGGTCAAGAAAGGCGAGGAGCGGCGCCTGCGCCGCCTCGACCCCGTGATTGCGTGCCGCTCCCGTTCCCCGGTTCTCCTGGAAACACTGGCGGACGAAGGCCGCGTACCTCGCGATGATCCCAGCGCTGCCGTCGGTGGAACCGTCGTCGACGACGATGATCTCGAAGGATCGACAGGTCTGCGCCAGGACGCTTTCAATGGCCTCGGCGAGATACGGAGCCCCGTTGTAAACCGGGATGATGACACTGGTGGCCGGCGTTTCTACCCTGGTCATCGTGACAACCCCCGGCGCCTGTCCAGGAGTTTCTTGACAGCGCGCACATATCCGGCTTGCTCCGTTGACCATCCCCGCGTCGTGTTCTCGCCGTGAAGCCTGTAGTAAAGCACCGTTTCCTCCACCGCGGCCGTCCGGATACCGACTTCGCGGGCACGAATGAACCAGTCGAGATCCTCGGTGCATCGGCGTATTTCGTCAAGCGGCCCCACTCTCTCGAAAGCCGTCCGCCTGGCCAGGATCGCCCCGAAGAGGGGCATCAGGCGCGGCGGACCATGCCGTTCCCACTTTCCCGAATCTGACAGGCGCAGACACTGAACATGTCCGGATACCATCTCCAGTTCCGGATTCTCTCTCAAGCACCGCAACTGCAACTCTGACTTGACCGGGCTCCACAGGTCATCGTGATCAAGGAACGCCAGCAGGTCACCCCGGGCGTTCAGAACCCCCCTGTTCCGGGCCGCAGCGGGCCCCCCGTTTTCTTGTGGCACATAGCGGACCCGGTTGAAGTCACGAGCGATTTTCGCCGTCCCGTCGGTCGATCCGTCGTCGACAACGACGATTTCCATGGGGATCACGCTTTGGCTGCATACACTTGACAAGGCTTCCGCAAGAAAACGCTCACCGTTGTAAACGGGAACGATCACACTGAGTTGAGGTTCTAACATGGTGACATTCCTTCCGCCCCCGCCGTTTCCCCGGGAGAAAAAATCCCTGGCAGGGGCAAACGGCGTAACGCCATTACGGGAACCCGCCGCCATCAAAAAAATCGACGGGAAGTCACGAATCCCGAGGAAGCAATTGCTAGAAAATGTAACAGCCTTTCTGTTTAAATTCGACAGATTTTTTCGAACAAGACGCTCATGGTAATTCAACACAAGAAATTGAAATAAATCTGAATATCCAAAACTGTCCAACCCGGAACGGACAATTCACCTGTAACAAACTCGGAAATTTTACGTGTTTTAGATAAAGGTTGATTTTTTCATTGAAAGTTTTGCGAAAGTCCCTTATAATTTTTCGAAAGTTATTTTTAATTCAGTGAGTTAACCTTCTTCTCCATCCAGATTCAATCAAACCATCCGGGTGTGAAAGACACGGACAAAGAACACCCGAAACCGGAAAAACTTTTTTAAGCCCTTTACAGACAATCAGTACCAGACGCGTTGGCTTTCCGTTTTCCTTTAACCCCATATAATTCGGACAGAAAGGAGGAGCTGTCATGAAAAGATTCCTGTTTTTCAGTGTCATTTTCTGCCTGATCTTTCTCACGACCCCCTGCTTCGGACAGGGATTCGAAACAAGCGACCTGGAAGGAACCTGGTACGCCTACTTCATGGAAACAAACCCCATGGCGGGGACATTCTGGGTCTACGGCAACTTCACCGTCGACGATGACGGTGACATCACCGGCGGAACGTATAAGACCGCCGACGGCACGACCGTCAACATCACGGGAGGACAGGCCAGCCTGGACGGGGACGGCCTTTTATCAGGGACCATTGAATCGCAGGGCGCGGGGACGACAACCTTTCCCTCCGGCAAGATGGACGCCGGCAAAACGGTCATCAGCTTCGTGGGAGCGGACACACAGAATTCCCTGGGTCTCGGCGTGGCCATCAAGGGCGGGAAATCTTTTTCGACAGACGATCTCGAGGGAACCTGGTACGCCTACCTCATGGAGACGAACCCGGCAGCGGGAACATATTGGGTACACGCCACTTTAATTGTCGACGATGAAGGAAACCTCACCGGGGGAAGCTATACGGCCGCCGACGGCACGACCATCAACGTCACGGGAGGCCAGGTCAGCATGGACGCGGACGGCCTCCTGGCGGGAACGGTCGTAGCCCAGGGAGGGCTCACGGGCAATTTTCCCTACGGCAAGATGGACGCCGGTAAAACGGTCATCAGCATGGTCGGAATCGACACCCAGAACTCCCAGGATCTTGCCGTCGCCATCAAGGCCGGCGGAAGCTTCTCGACCAAAGACCTGGAAGGAACCTGGTATGTCTACCTCTTTGAAACGAACCCGGCCACGGGCAGTTACTGGCTGTATGGCAATTTCACCGTCGACGACGCCGGGAACGTAACGGGAGGCAAATACACGGCCCCGGACGGCGCGACCGTCGACGTCACGGGGGGCCAGGCCGGCATAAGCGCAAACGGCCTTGTGACGGCAACCATCGAGGCCGGAGACGGCGGAACGGGAACCATCCCAACCGGCAAGATGGATGTGGGTAAAACGTTCATCAGCTTCGTGGGATCCGACACGCAGGGCTCCATGGACCTCGGCGTCGCCATCAAGCGGGCCGAAGCGGGGAGCGGGGGCACCGGCGGCGGCAGCACCTGTTTCATTAACACGCTGATGCGCTGAGGATGGGGTTACACCCGAAATTCTGTTGTTAATGCACAAAGGCGACTCGAAAGGGCCGCCTTTTTTATGACCCGACCGGGCCCTTTCCCGAAACGCGTCCTTTCTCGAAAGAATCGAAAAAACCGGAAACGGGCCGCCTGAATTCCTGGACAGTTGAGATGATCGAAGGGACATCGAGGCGATACCGGGGGAAATCCCCTAAAGCGCGTTTAAGTTCGCGACGCTTTCAGAAATAATAGGCCCCCCAGAAAAATACCTGGGCCTCCGGGCCGTAGGTCAAAAGACCGTTCAGGATGGGGAAACCGCCGTATTCCGATCCCGTCCCTCCCCAGGGAAGGGTGCCCCCCAATGTGAATCGAAGGGAAGAGGAGGCGTCCCAGACGAGACGGGGCTGGAGGAGACCCGAGGGATCTTCGACGTTGTTGATGGCCGTCAGGTAAAAATTCCAAAGAGGGTGGAGTTCTACCTGGACATGACCGGCCAGGTAAGTTTTCCCGAGGGTGAAAAGATCGCCCCGGGCCAACCGCTCCCGGACACGGCTGTCCTCCAGGACCTCGTCGTATTCGTCCGTTCCCAGGCCATTCCAGAAGGCCTCGAGAAAGCCGTAAAAGTTCCGGTCCAGGAATACCCAGGAATAGTCCATGTTGACGACGACGGACAGGTACCCCCCGCCGGGGTCCTCTCCCTCCGGGACCGTCCAGGTGCCGTCGAGCCGCCAGGCGGCCTGCCCCAGGTACCCGGAGCTTCCCATCCCGATAACCCGGTCCTCGCCGTTTTTAGCCAGAAGGACGTCGATCTCCGTCGTTCCCAGGGCAACGTGTATTTTCCCCGCCAGGGCGGATTGCTCCCAGAGAAGGCTTCCCGTCCCGGGGTTTCTCCGGGGAACGACGATGATCCACCCTTCCCCGCCTCCTTCGAAACGATGCTGGAAGGACACGAGGTCATCGCCGATCTTGTATTCCCGTTCGATGTCGGAAGGCGCGAAGGGATTGACGAGATCGAGGGGGTTGAAGAGAAACCCGTTTCCCCAGGTCACCGCC
>Ga0116142_10005706_pt1 | contig 11045 bp, 5 predicted proteins | sample AD_UKC033_MetaG_FD_89785 | JGI IMG/M metagenome (GOLD analysis project Ga0116142, IMG submission 89785) | Active sludge microbial communities of municipal wastewater-treating anaerobic digesters from USA - AD_UKC033_MetaG | ecosystem: Engineered > Bioreactor > Anaerobic > Digestate | place: USA... | reverse complement strand
CTTCCGGCCACTGGTCCCATACGATCGGCCGGTTGGAGAGCCGCGCGACGTGCCAGGCTGGCGCGTCCGGCGTTGACACGTGGTCCTGGCTCGGTTCCGCGGCATCGTTGGCCTCGGGTGAGAGCGGTTCACCGGGAATCGGCGTCTCGATATCGGGTGCATCCTCTGCCGTCGGCTTGCGCGAGCCGGCGACGGTACCGCCCGCTCCTGCGGGCGAATAGGTCTTCGATGGCATCGGCCGCAGGCTCTGCGGATCCGCCCGGTGCACGCGCAGCGGCGGGTCGTTGCCCCGCAGCGCCAGCAGCGACTGCACCTCGCTGACGAGATCACTGAGCATGAGGCGATCGTTGCCCGACAAGGCGATGGCAACGCCATTCGTGTCGACGCGGTAGATGCCCTGACTGCCGCCGACGAACGGCGGAAACACTTCGCCACGGTCAGGGTCGAGGAACACGACATAGCGTTCGCCGACCCGCAGGCGCGGGTTGGACGTCATGTCCTGGCCTTCGTTGCCGATGGTGCCGCCACCCTGTGTGACGACGAACTCGAAACCGCCAATGCCGCCGTCGAGCAGGGTCTGCTCGATGCGAAAGCGGTAGTCCGTGACAATGAGGGTGCGCTTGGCATTCCAGCGCGACTGCGCCGACAGCAGCCTTGCCACGCTGATCGATTGCGCTTCGAGAACGAGGTCCGACGGCGTCATCGGCACCTCGTGCTGGGCGCTTGCCTGCGCCGCCATCGCCAGCACGCCCGCGGCAACCCAGCCCAGGCGGTGCCGCCAGTACGCGCGAATTGGACGTCCCACACCCGGTATTCCCCGACGACTCATGCCCGCTGCTCCTTGACCACGAATGGAATGCGCTGCGCTCCCGATGGGAACGACAGCTATTCATACAAACGAAATCCGGCGCGAAATCGTGACATCGCCGCTCACGCAGGCGTGCGGACGGTTATGCGCGCGCTTCCGCCGAGACGTGCCATCAGCGAACGCAGCGCCAGCGGCCTGAGCGGCTTGTGCAGCAGGTGCACGCCGGCGGCAAGCACGGCGTCGCGCACGACGTCGCCGTGGTCGGCCGTGATGATCACGCAGGGCAAGCCGCGCGCCTCGTCACCGAGCGCCGCACGCAGGTCGAGGCCGGTGACGCCGTGGTCGAGGTGGTAGTCGAACAGCAGCAGGTCGAAGCGTCCAGCGTCGGCGAATGCAGCCTGCGCCTGGTCGGGCGTCCGCGCGGCGGTGACCTCGCACCGCCAGCCTTCAAGCAATGTCTGCATGGCCTTGAGCACGGCCGGATCGTTGTCGACGACGAGCACGCGGCTGCATGGCAGGACGTTGACCGGCGCCGCAGTCGCGACCACGGCGGGTACCTCTGGCGCCACGATCGGCACTTCGATCGCGAACATCGTGCCGCGGCCCGGCGTCGAACGCAGGCGCAGGCGATGTCCGAGCAGGCGCGCGATGCGCCGCGCTATGGCGAGGCCAAGACCGAGCCCCTCGCCGGTATCGCCAAGACGGCGGAACTCCTCGAAGATCAATTCGTGGTCGCCTTCGGCGATGCCGGGGCCGCTGTCCCAGACCTCGATCGACAGCGCATCGCCGCGGCGCCGGCAGCCGAGCACGATCCGCCCATGCAACGTATGGCGTACCGCATTGGCCAGGAAGTTCTGCACCACGCGGCGCAACAATTGCGGGTCGCTGCGCACCCAGGCACGGGAACCGATGCAACGCAGGGCCAGGCCCTTGTCCGCGGCGAGCACGCTGAACTCGGCGGCGAGTCCACGCAGCCAGTCGTCGACGCACCAGACCTGTACGCTGGCCTGCATGCGCCCCGACTCCAGCCGCGACATGTCAAGCAGGCCGGCGAGCAAACCCTCGGCCGAGGTCAGCGCACCGTCGATGTGAGCAACGGCTTCGCGGTACTCGTCGTGCACCAGGCGCTGTGCGAGAGCATGCGTGAACAGATGCGCGGCATTGAGCGGCTGGGCGAGGTCGTGGCTGACCGCGGCAAGGAATCGTGACTTCGCGCGATTCGCGCGCTCGGCCTCGCCGGTCGCAGCGGCCAGTTCAGCGGTTCGCGCCTCGACGCGCTGTTCGAGCGTCTCGGCGACCCGTTTCAGTTCGGCCTCGCTGTGGCGGAACGCGGTGACGTCGGTGAAGGTCGCGACGAAACCGCCGCCCGGCATCGGGTTGCCGCGGATCTCGACCACGCGATCGCCATGGGCGCCGGCGAAGCGCCGCTCGGTGACATAGGGAGTCCCGGCACGCATGTGGGCGATACGCTTGCGTACCTCTGCTTCGACGTCGGCACTGCCGGCGAGTCCGCGGCGCGCGTTGAAGCGCACCAGGTCCTCGATGGACACGCCGACCCGCAGCAGTTCGCGTGGATAGCCGAACAGTTCGGCATACGGGCGGTTCCACGCCACCAGGGCAAGATCGCGGTCGACCACACTGATGCCCTGGCTCATGTTCTCCAGCGCCGCTTCGAGCACGCGCTGGTTGAAGCGCAGATCCTGCGAAGCCTCGCCGACGATCGTCGCCACCGTCTCGAGTTCGTCGGTGTGCTCGCGCCGCGCGACCGAAACGAGCAGGCGTGCCGAGGCGGCGCCAATCACCGCGGCGAGCTCGTGCTCGACCTCGGCGATCAGCGGCTCGGAGGCGGTCCCGCCGGTATCGTGGTCGCCGAACAGGGCCTGCACGCGCTCGGCCGGGAGGAAGCGCAAGGCCAGCTCGCGCAGTTCCACCGTACCGACCACGCCGAGCTCGCCGCGCGAGCGCGCATGGGCGAAGCGCGAGCCGGCAACCAAGGCCAGCACGGCAACGTTCGCAGCAAGGCTCACCGTGACGGCGCGCCCGATTCGGCTCCAGTCACCGAGGCCGAACAGTGCATCGGGAGCGAGCCAGGCGATGCCGAACGGCCCCTCCCGCAACCAGGCGCTCTCGCCTGCGAGCAATGCCGGCAGCAGCAGTGCGTACAGCCAGACCAGGGTGCCGACGACGAGACCGGCAGCGACGGCGCGCGCCCCGAGCTGTGGCCGATACACGGCGACGAGCACACCCGGTGCGATCGCCGACAGCGCCGAAAACGACACCGCACCTATGTCGGCCAGTGCGTCATTGGCGACGAGCACGCGGCTGTAGGCCCAGGCGAGCAGGATGACCACGAGGATGATCACGCGGCGCTGGACCAGTACCTCGCCGCGCAGGTCGCCCGCCAGGCCGCGGCTCCAGCCGGTACGCACACGCAACGGCGCGATCCAGTGGTTGCCGATCATCAGGCTGAGAGCCAGCGTGGCGATCACGACCATGCTCGTCGCCGCGCTCAGGCCGCCGAGGAAGGCGACGAGGGCGAGTGCATTCTGCCCTTCGGCCAGCGGCAGGGCGAGCACATACAGGTCTGAGGGCACCCCGAGTGGCGCCAGCATCGCATCGCCCGCGCGCGCCAGCGGCAGGATCGGCAGCGCGATCAGCAACATGTACAACGGGAACAGCCAGCGTGCCGTTCGCACGTGGCCCGGATCGCGGCATTCGACGACGCCGGCATGGAACTGATGCGGCAGGGTGAACATCGCCAGCGCACCGAGGACGACCAGAGCGGCGAAGCCGGAGGTATCGGCAGCGGATTCGCGCGCCGGAGCGGCCGGCAGGTCGATGCCGAACCAGACCAGCGCGCCGAGGGCGAGCATGGCGAGGAGCTTGAACATCGACTCGAACGCCATCGCCAGCACGAGGCCACGGTTGTGCTCGGTCGCGCTGGCGCGGCGTGCACCGAACAGCATCGCGAACAGGGCCATCGCCAACGCAACCCACAAGGCACTGTCCTGCCACGCGGGCGCGATCAGCTCCTGGCGTCGACCGAGCATGCCGTAGCTCATCGCCACGGCCTTGAGCTGCAATGCGATGTACGGAACGATGCCAATGACCGCCACCGTGGTGACCAGTGCGGCGATCGCCGGACTGCGACCGAGGCGGATGGCTACCAGATCGGCGACCGAACTGCTGTTGTGGGCGCGCGCGATGGTGACCAGGCGCATGAGCAGACCGAACGCGAACACGTACAGCAGGATCGTGCCGACGAAGGTCGGCGGCAGCCACCAGCCCGAACGTGCGGCTTGGGTGACCGTGCCGTAGAACGTCCACGACGTGCAGTAGACCGCGAGCGAGAGCGCGTAGACGATCGACCAGTGGCGTGCGAACACCCCCTCACGGCGATCACCGAGCAGGGCGACACCAAACAGCAGGCCGAGCCAGAGCAAGCCAGCGGCAATGACGCCGAGATCAGACAGCATGACCGTGGTCCGGGGGGGACGGCGTTTGCGCCGGGTGGATGCAGGCATCGCCCCTGAAGGGGCTCCTGCAGCGCGTGGAACCCGTAGGAGCCCCTTCAGGGGCGATCCCGCCCCCTGTCCCGCCTACTCGAGCGGCGCCCCCAGCGCGGCGGCGGCTTTCGCAAGCCAGCGCAACTGCACACCGTCGCGCGTGTCGTAGTCCACTCCGCCGTAGCCCCACCAGTCCCAGCATGCCTTCGGATTCAACGGCGCGAAACTCGCTCGCGTCTGAGGATACAGCACGACCACGCCGTAGGCGTCGGCCCAGCGGTTGTAGCCGGCATCGCGCACGAAGGCCTCGCCGATCGCATCGGCGTTCTGCTGGCAACCATGGAAGGCGATGTGCAGGCCACAGGTTTCGCCGGCCGCGCAGGCTTTGGGCACGTAGACGAAACCTTGTTCGGCGAGCATCGCGTCCTTGCCATCGGCGCGGTAGGCGTCCTGGTCGAAGCGGCGCAGTTCGCCGTCTGCCGCGCCGACGGCAGCCGGCGGCGGTCCATACAGCGCGGCAAAGAGCGCAGCGGCACCATCGAAACCGCATTGGCCGATGTACGGGCTTTCGCTGCGGTCGCAGGCCCCACCCTTGTCCATGGTCGGGAAGGTATGCGCGATCGCGCGCCCATCGTCGAGTTCGACGCGGGCTCCGCCGAGTTCGCGGTACAGCTCGGCTGCAGCGTTGCTGACAGCCATACCCACCGTGGTATCGAGCGCGCCGTGCATGACCAGCACCGCATCGCCGGCCAAGCCGTCGAGCGCGGCAATGCGCCCGCCCGCGGCACGTGCGCGAACCGTGTCGGCGAGTGCGGCAACATCCGGCAGCATGCCGGCTTCCGGAGCAAGGCAGGAACCCAGGGCGATCTCGAGGCTGCCCTGCGCGCAACCATAGGGACCACCGGCGAACAACGCCGCACCCGCGATGCGGTCCGAATAGGCCAGATGCACCTGGGTCGCCATGTACGCACCCGACGACAAGCCGGAGACTGTCGTGCGCGCGGCGTCGAGCTTGAGCGCGGGCAGTCCGGCCGATGGCGCATCGCCCGAACAGGCGGTGGCGAACAGGGCCGACACCGCAAGCGCGGTGCCGGCCTTGGCCATGGAACGGCGCGGCAGGTTCATCAGAAGTTGTAGCGTGCAGTGATGTAGTAGTTGCGCGGCATGCCGTAGTACGCCGTCTGGATGTTGCCGACGCTGGAGAACTCCTGCGCATCCGTCTTGTACAGCTTGTCGGTCAGGTTGCGCACCCCGGCGCGGATCTGCCAACGATAGTCGGCGGAATCCCAGATGCCGAACAAGCCGACCAAGCCGAATGCGTCCTGCTTGAGCACATCGCGGTTGTCGACGCTGAGCCAGCTTTCGTCACGATAGGAAACGTCGCCGCCAACAGTCAGGCTGCCGGCATCGCCGAGCTGGAATACCTGGCTGGCAGCGAGGCGTGCGGTCCAACGCGGCGAGAACGGCACATGGTCGTGCAGGCCGGCAAGCGCCGGCGTGGTCTCCACGCGCGGATCGTTGAACTCCGCGTAACGCGCATTCATCCAGCCGACCTGGGCCGACAGGCGCGTGCCGTCACCGATCAGGGCCATGCCTTCGAACTCGACGCCGTCGATCTTCAGCTTGGCCGCGTTGAGTACCGGGAAGCTGCCGGCTTCCTCACCGCTGACGCGGGCCTGGAAGTCGTCGTAGTTGCTGTGGAAGGCGGTGATGCCGCCGAGCAGACGACCATCGGCCGAGCTCATCTTGAGGCCGATCTCGTAGGTCCAGACGAACTCCGGATCGAACTCGGGGCGTGCCGCTTCTGCGACCGCATTGGCGCGCCCGTTGAAACCACCCGACTTGAAACCACGGTTGGCCGAGACATAACCCATGAGCTGGTCGCTGAACTGCTTCTGCAGGCTCAGCGACGGCGTGACCGCGTTCCAGGTCTTCTTCGCGTCGAAGGCAACGGTGCCGTTCAGCGACGCCAGCACCGGCCCCCAGAACGTGCTCGTCGTGCGGTCGTAGTCCTTGGTCTCGCGCGTGTAGCGCAGGCCGGCGCCGAGGGTCCAGCTCGGCGCGAACTCCCAGTTGACCTGGCCATACGCGGCGGCGCTGCGCGTGGTCAGGTCGTCGTCGATCGTGCGCAGGAAGGTGATCGGCGTGCCGGCGAAACCGAAGAAGTCGTCGGCCCAGGCGAGCTGCGCGGACGGCACGTGCTCACGCATGTAGTACAGGCCCCAGGTCGCATGCAGGTTGCCGCCGTTGTCGTATTGCGCCTGCAGTTCCTGGCTGAACTGGTCCTGGTCGATGCCGACGTAGACGTCACCGAGCGAGAACTCCGAAGCGTCGATGTCGATGTAGGCCTTCGAGACGAGGTCGCGCCAGGCGGTGATGCTCTTGATCGTCCAGGCATCGGATGGCGTCCACGTCAACGCCGCCGAGGCACCCTTGTGGATGAGCTTCTGGCGCTCGTCAGGACCGAACGACGTGCGCGTGCGGTAATCGTAGCGATCCGCGTCGATCGGGCGCAGCACGATCGGGCCAAGCGCCAGGTCGGTGCGGATCAGCGGCGCCTCGGGATGACCGAGCGTCAGCGGATTGTCCTGGTGCGTGTAGTCGACGGCAAACACCGCCTTGAACGTGTCGCTCGGCCGGCCGACCAGCTTGAGGCGGATCGCTTCGTTGTCGTTGGAGTTGTAGCGCTTGCGTGTTGTCGGGTCCTTCACGTAGCCGTCGTTGTCGGTGCCGACCACGGCGGCGCTGATGCCCCAGCGGTCATTCAGCGGCGTGGCGACATAGGCCTTGGCCTCGAGCAGGCCGAAACTTCCGGCCGTGACCTCGACGCTGCCCGTGGTCTCGTCACCCGGCTCCTTGGTCACGATCTTGATCGCGCCGCCGGTCGAGTTCTTGCCGTACAGCGTGCCCTGCGGGCCACGCAGCACTTCGATGTGATCGACGTCAAACAGGTTGAACAGCGCGCCCTGGATGCGCGAGTAGTAGACGTCGTCGACGTACATGCCAACACCGGGATCGAAGGTCTGCAGCGCATCCGGCTGGCCGATGCCGCGGATGAACACGTTGACCGACGAGGACGAGCCACGGCCCTGCACGATGTTCATGTTGGGCACCGAGCCCTGCAAGCCATCGATGTTGCTGACCTGCATCTCGACGAGATCATCAGCCGTGAACGCGCTCACCGCGACCGGCACTTCCTGCAGGGTTTCCTCGCGGCGGCGTGCGGTGACGACGATGTCGTCGAGGCGCTGCGATTGCTCGGTGTCGTTCGACGGCGTCGCCGCCGATTCCTGCGCGAAAGTCGCGCCGGATGCCCAGACACCGAGCAGCAGGCCGATGGCAAGACTGATTCTGTTGCGCTTCATGACGCCCCCTTCTCTGGCGATCTGGCTGATGGGTAATCGGGTTCGGCAACCACGCGGCCCGCATGCGCGGGATCCCGGGCTCCGGCGGGGCGCAGTCTGGCGGCGATGCGCCGGGGGCGACACCTGTACCTTGGTACAGTGGGCCGCGCATGCCATGCCTGCCGATACTCCGCGACCATCGCGCGTGCCCTGGAGTCCCGGATGTCGCTGTTGATCGTGCTGGCCGCGCTGGCCTTCCTGATGCTGGTCGCCTACCGCGGCTACAGCGTCATCCTGTTCGCCCCGGTGGCCGCGCTCGGTGCCGTGCTGCTGACCGATCCGTCGCTGGTCGCACCGATGTTCACCGGCCTGTTCATGGACAAGATGGTCGGCTTCCTCAAGCTGTATTTCCCGGTGTTCGTGCTCGGCGCCGTGTTCGGCAAGCTGATCGAAATCTCGGGGTTCTCCAAATCGATCGTCGCCGCGACCATCCGCATGGTCGGCGCACAGCGCGCGATGCTGTCGATCGTACTGGTCTGCGCGCTGCTGACCTATGGCGGCGTGTCGCTGTTCGTCGTCGTGTTCGCGGTCTATCCATTCGCCGCCGAGTTGTTCCGCCAGAGCGACATCCCGAAGCGGCTGATCCCCGGCACGATCGCGCTCGGCGCGTTCACCTTCACGATGGACGCCCTGCCCGGTACGCCGCAGATCCAGAACATCATCCCGACCGGCTTCTTCGGTACCACCGGCTGGGCCGCGCCGGCGCTCGGCACGCTCGGCGGTCTGTTCATCCTCGTCGTCGGCATGCTCTACCTGGAGTCGCGCCGCCGCGCCGCCGCACGCGCCGGTGAAGGCTATGGCGGCAATCTGCTCAACGAGCCGGAGCCGTTTCGCGGTGACCGCCTCGCCCATCCGCTGATCGCGATCCTGCCGCTGGTGCTGGTCGGCGTGGCGAACTTCCTGTTCACGCGTTGGATTCCGCAGTTCTATGGCACCAGCCAGTCATTCGTGCCATCGGTGATCGGCAATCCGGCCCCGGTCGTGCAGGAAGTCGGCAAACTGGCTGCGATCTGGGCCGTGCAGGGCGCGCTGCTGGTCGGCATCGTCTGCGTGCTCGTGTTCGCCTGGCGCACCGTGTTCGCGAGCTTCGCCGAAGGCTCGAAGAACGCGGTCGGCGGTGCCCTGCTCGCCTCGATGAACACGGCGTCCGAATACGGCTTCGGTGCCGTCATCGCTGCCCTGCCCGGCTTCCTTGCCGTCGCTCACGCCCTGCAGTCGATTCCGAACCCGCTGGTCAACGAGGCCGTGTCGGTCACCGCCCTGGCCGGCATCACCGGCTCGGCCTCGGGCGGCATGAGCATCGCGCTCGCCGCGATGGCCGACAGCTTCATCGCCAACGCCAACGCCGCCGGCATCCCGATGGATGTCCTGCACCGCGTTGCTTCGATGGCCTCGGGCGGCATGGACACGCTGCCGCACAACGGCGCCGTCATCACCCTGCTCGCCGTGACCGGCTTGAGCCACCGCCAGAGCTACAAGGACATCTTCGCGATCACCGTCATCAAGACGCTGTCGGTGTTCGTCGTGATCGCGCTGTTCTACCTGACCGGGTGGGTTTGAGGGGCTCCGACGACCCGCCCCGCAATCCCGGCACGACGCTCGGACAACGCCGCGGGCGTACCGGCGTGGATTCCGGCGTCTGGCTGGCCATCAGGGAAGCCGAAGCGCTCAAGGGGTGAGGAAACAGCCTTCGAGGATATGCGTGCGGGTACGGCCGGCGGCTGTCGCTGCACGGCCGAACGCCGATTCTCCGTGGTCGGGTGGTCACCTATCAGGCCCACGCATCGCGCCAGTTGAGCCACCAGCGCTTGGGCTGTACCGGCAGGCGCGCCCACCATGCGTCGATCGCCTCGCGCGAACCCGTCTGCCAGGCGCGGCGATGGGTGGGGTCGACCGATACGCCAAGCGCACGCGCGAGGCGCGGATACAAGCGACCTGAAGCCAGCTCGGGATATTCGGTCAGCAGACTCAACAGCGTGATGGCATCGGTATCCTGGGCCACGTCGGCGACGCGATCGGCCACTCGCGCAAATGCGTCATGGTCTCCATGCGGGGAGAGCCGCTGTGTCTCGAAGGCAGCCATCGCCTGGCGCAACGCCGGCTCGGCATCCATTCGCAGCGGCAAGGTGATGCGCTCGCCGTCGAAATGCACTTCGAAACCTGCCGGAACGAGCTGTTCGTCCATTCCACTGCGCCAGGCGATCCAGCCGCTGTGGACGATAGCGCGCCCGCTGCCGTCAGCCTGCTTCCAGACCTCGAAATCGCAGCCGAGATCGACGATCTCGCGGTGCCTGTCGCTGAGGCCGAAATAGCCGGGCGGCGCCCAGATGCGTGCACGCAGATGCCCGTGCTCCAGATCGACGCGATGATGTGCCGTGCGCGTCTCGACCAGCCGCAGCACGGAATCGGGTGACAGCTCGATGCGACCGATGCGCGCGACCTCGATCGATGTGCCGGCGTCGCCGGTGGCGATGCGCTGCCCCTCGGCGAGCGTGCGCATGGGTCCGTCGAGCGCCCACGATCGCCCAGCCTCCCATTGCAGGCGATGGTGGTGCAGACCGGACACGATCAGCATCACGGCCGCGGCTGCGAGGGGCCACCACCGCCCAACCGAACGACGCCGGCGCACGATCCGCAACGCCGGCCAGCGGGCGATGCCGCGCGCGGCGACAGAGTACGGCGCCAGCATCGCGCGCAGACCGACCAGTTCCGCGTCGGGCGCAGCCTCGGGATCCCACAGCGGATCGTCATCGATCATGGTGATGTCTCCTTCGCGATCGCATCCTCGGTGATGCCGAGCGCGGCGCGCAGCAAGCGCATGCCGCGATGCAGGTTGACGCGCACGGAACCCGCGCCGAGGCCGGTGAGCGCGGCGATCTCGGCACCGCCGAGGCCCTCAACGAGGCGCAGCATCAGGGTCTCGCGATAAGCCTCGGGCAGGCTCGAGATCGCGCCGAGCACGCGCGCGGCCTCGGCACGCTGTTCGGGTGTCGCCTGCGGGTCGGGGATTTCTTCCGGAACTTCGGCCAGGGCTTCGCGCGACGGCAGCTCGATGCGCCGCGCGATCACGGCGATCCAGGCGCCGAAGCGCCCGTCCTCGCGCAACTGGTCGAGACGCGCAAAGGCCAGGGCGAAACACTCCTGGGTCAGTTCGTCGGCGAGCGCAGGGCGCGTGCGGCCAAGTAGGATCGCATGCACGAGCGGGGCAAAACGGGTGTAGAGCTCAGCGAAAGCCTGCTGCGAACCGCGCCGCGCCGCGCGCGTCCACAACGCGACATCGAAGGCAACGGGCTTCGCGGTGGTCGGTTGCAAGTAGGCATCCATCCG
>Ga0116142_10005698_pt1 | contig 11057 bp, 10 predicted proteins | sample AD_UKC033_MetaG_FD_89785 | JGI IMG/M metagenome (GOLD analysis project Ga0116142, IMG submission 89785) | Active sludge microbial communities of municipal wastewater-treating anaerobic digesters from USA - AD_UKC033_MetaG | ecosystem: Engineered > Bioreactor > Anaerobic > Digestate | place: USA... | reverse complement strand
GTGGCGCAGGCGCTGGACGGTCAGACCAACCTCGACGGCCTTGTCGATTATCTGCATATCGAAACGCCGGATTTTCTGTCCGAAACCGTCGAGGGTGCGCCGACCATCAAAGCGGCGGTCGTCCCCGTCATCCTTGAATACTCAACCTCTAACCCGCTCAACTAAAGGAGAAACACCATGTCTCGTGCATATGGGTGGAACGCCCGCCTGATCATCGGTTTTGAAACCGTCTATGGAACAGCCCCCGCTTCGGGGGCTTTTCATTTAGTGCCTTTCGTATCCAGCGATTTGGATTCGGCGCAAGGCCTGATTGAATCCAACGTCCTTGGTCTTGGCCGTGACCCGACGCAGCCTTATCAGGATGTGATTAACGTGGATGGCGATATCGTCATTCCCGTTGACCTGCGCAATATCGGACATTGGCTCAAAGCCGTATTCGGTGCGCCGACCACCACGGGCGCTGGGCCGTACACGCACGAATTCAAATCGGGTGGCGTGACACTGCCGAGTCTGGCCGTCGAAGTCGGCATGCCGGAAATTCCAGATTTCCCGTTGTTCACCGGCGTGCGTGCCAATTCGATGGCTTTCAACTTCCAGCGTAGCGGCGAGGCACAGGTGACCATCAACCTGATCGGCCAGGGCGAAACCCCACAAGTCGCCACGCGCGATGCCAACCCCGATCTGGCGGAATACACGCGTTTCTCGCAATTCCAGGGATCGGTCAAACAAGGCGGTAGTCCGCTGGGCAACGTGACTTCGGCAAGTGTGACTTATAACAACAACCTGGAGCGGATCGAAACCATCCGTGATGACGGCAAGATCGACGGCGTTGACCCTGGCGTGGCCGCGCTCACGGGCAATATCGCTGTGCGCTACGCCGATAACACGCTGATGAACACGGCACGGTCGGGCGTGCCGATTGATTTGGAGCTTGCCTACAAGATCGATGCTGACCGCCAACTCATTATCGAATGCCATGAGGTGTATCTGCCGAAACCGAAACGCTCCATCAACGGGCCGAACGGCATCGAAGCCACCTATGATTTCCAGGGCGCAAAAGATGCCGTCCTCGGAAACATGGTCACTATCACCCTGATCAACGATGTGGAGACTTACTAATGCTCAAGCTCAATATTCAGACCGAGCCGTATTGGCTTGAACTCGGCCTTGGCGTGCGCGTGAAGGTGCGCCCATGCACAAGCCCGATCTTCTACGCCGCGCGGGCGTTCATGAACAAGCGCCTGACCGAGATCGGCGAGGAATACCGCAAACGCAAGGAAATCGGCGCATCAGTGGATAATCTGCCACAGGTCGACAATGCCGAAATCCGCGAGGCGCTGGCCGAGGAATATCTGGCGCGTGGCCTTGCGCGGGCGGCGATTGTTGATTGGGAAGGCATTTTGGAAGCCGATGGCGATGCCTCAGCGCCCATAACGCCGGAAAAAATTGACGAGTTGATGACCGGCTTCTGGTCAATCGCCGCCAGCTTTTCACAGCAATACACAGGCGTACGGGAGTTGATCGATGCCGAAAAAAAAGACTTGAGCGCCGAGCAGAATGGCACTTCGGGGACGGCGCGGAATACTGCAAAGCCTGCCCCGAAGAATGCGCGGACTGCCCGTACCAGAAAAACAACTGCCACAGCCTAGAGGGCTGGCAGGCGTGGAATGTCGCCGTCCAGGTCAGCCCGCAAATCCGCGACCGCTTTCCCCTGCAGGAAGCCTTTATCTTGTCTGACGCGCTGGGTTACGCCCGCGAGGCCATGGCCGAGCTTTTGCCTGCCGTCAGTGCAGGGCTGACACAGGCTGTCATCAAGGGGAATAAGTCAGGGTAGCGTGAACGATGTTGAAATTTCCGGTCGGAATGATGGTTGACGCTGTGAGGTTCAATGTCTGCGCGGGTGGCAAAAGAAGCTCCTGTTCGTGATCGAGTTTTCCTTTGGCACCGAAAAGGGCCGGACAGGCTGCTGCCAGCGTGATGATAAAGACGGCGGCATTCTGCATTGTTGAATATTGACCTGCTTTGGAGAGTGCATGCCAGATGGCGACTTCTGGGCATAGCGTACAGGACAGAAACGAAGGGATGGAATAGGACGATGGAAAAACCGTTTTTGAAAAATCAAGGTATCGACCATGAAACAACTTTTGCCCAGGTTTTAGCACGACAGGAGAGTGGGTGATTTCCTTTGTCAGCCCGATCAGTCTTTCGCGGTCTTTATCGGATATAGTACCAGATGCGGCAGCTTCGGCAGCAGCATGGAATTTCTTACTCTCCGCGCTTTGTCGGTAGAGATGATAAAATGGCATTGTGCGCAAAGGCGGACTGGCCGATTTCCATTTCTGGTAAACCGGATCAGCATGTAGTCGCGCTTCAATTCGGCTCTGATATTGGCGTTCGTTAATGGAGATATGTTCGCAGAATTCTTCTGCTGACGAAAACGCCTCTGTCCCAAACTGCCATGTATCCAGATCAATCATAATATTTGCTCATTATTCACGCCGTCAGCGTGAATTGTAACAACGAACAACACCAATGAACATACCCCTCTTCGGAGGGGTTTTTTAATGGGAAAAATTCACCTTCATGCGTGCAGCACAGAAAAATATGAGTATCCGCCTCGCGGTGGTTGACGGCAAACGGGTTGAAGAAACCTTCGAGCGCGTCGGTCGCACAGGCGAACAGGCTATGGGTCGCATCAGCCGTTCGACCGCGCCCGCCAATGCGGGGCTGAAGGCTGTCGACACCACGGCGCGTGCGCTTAATTCCGTGTTGCGGCAGGCAGCAGGCCTTGTGGCCGCTTACGCTGGGCTGTCGGGCATCATTGGCGGCATTCGCTCCGTTAATGAAACGGGGATGGCGTTTCAGGGTTTGGATACGGCGCTGGCCGCCGTGACAGGCAGCAGCCAGGGCGCGGCGGCGGAAATGGCTTTCCTGCGGGCGGAATCCGAACGCCTCGGCCTCAATCTGTTGGAAACCTCGCAATCATATCTACAGATTGCGGCGGCGGCCAAAGGTACAACGCTGGCAGGGCAAGGTACGCGCGATATTTTCACGACGGTGGCCGAAGCCTCCACCGTGCTGCAGCTCTCGGTCGACCAGACCAATGGCGCGTTGCGTGCTATCGGCCAGATCATGTCCAAAGGCAAGGTGCAGACCGAAGAATTGCGAGGGCAATTGGGTGAGCGTCTGTATGGTGCGTTCCAGCTGGCCGCACGCGGTATGGGCATCACCACCGCCGAACTGGATAAAATGCTGGAACAAGGCCAGGTCGTGGCCGATGAATTCCTGCCGCGCTTTGCCGCCGAAATCCGCCGCACATTCTCGGACGGCGTGCCGGAAGCGTCCCAGAATGCGCGTGCGGAACTGAACCGTTTCAACAATTCCGTTTTGGAAATCGAACGCACGATTGCCGCTTCGGGATTCCTGGATGGTCTGAGCCAAGGATATCGCACGCTGGCCGACACCTTGTCCGATCCCGCCGTGCAGGGTGCTGCCCGATCCTTGGGCGAAACGCTGGGGTCGATGATCGTCACCGCCGCCGAAGCATTGTCCTTCCTGATCGAAAACGCTGATCTGGCCGTGACGGCCATTGGCGGGCTGGTGATTGCCCGCATCGTTGCGGGTGCGGTGGCCATGCTGAATGCCGCCATTCTCAGCAATGCGGGCATGGTGGTGGGACTGCGCCTAGCCGCCAGCCTGTCCACAGCCTTTGCCTTGCGCCTTGTGGCGGTGGAAGCGGCCACGAAACTGGCCACGGTGGCCATGATCGGATTCCGCGCGGCGCTGGCGCTGGTCGGCGGCCCTGTGGGCTTGGCCATTCTGGCAGGCATTGCGCTGGTGAAGTTGGCATCCGGCCACGATGCCGCCGCCAAGGCAGCGCGTGATCATGCGCAGGAATTGAAAGAGGTCAAGGAAGAGCTGGGACTGACGGCCAAGGCAGCGGAAGACAGCAACGCGGCATTGTCGCAGACGGAATCCATTTACCGTTTTACCAAGCAGTTAGAAACGGCCAAGGACAACATTGCCGATCTGCAAAAAGAGTTGCGCATCGGTGCGATTGGTGGGTTCTGGGATCAATTTTCTCGTTTCGGCACGCCGTTGCAGGATGAGCTGTATCGCACGCGCCAAGCCTTCAATCAGGGCAAATTGTCGGCGCAGGAATATTCCGAAGCCCTGTTCAAACTGGCCACCAAATATCCTGATTTCGGCGAACAGGCCGAAGGCGTGCAACAACAAGTGTTGGCCTTGCTGGCCGCCGAGCGTGCAGCCAAGAAAGCCGCCGCGGCGCTGGACGAGTTGCGCAATCCCAAGCCACCACAGCCACAGGACAAGCCTGCCGAGGCTGAGGCGCCGAAACCTTATGTGCGCGGGTTTACCGAGGATGATAAAAAGCGCGTCCAGGAACGCATCACTGAGCTGCAGGCCGAGGAACAGGCCTTGCGCCGTTTGACCGCGGCCCGCGCGGAAGGTGAAGAATCCGTGCGCCGCGCCATGATTACCAATGAGCAGGAACAAACCCTGCGCCGTGCCGGCATTGATATCGCAGCGGCCAAAGGTACGGCGGAAGGCGACTATGCCGAGCGTATCAAGGCGCTGGTGTCCGAAATCTATACGTTGCAGGAAACAGAAAAACGCTATCAAGACAGTCAACGCGAAGGTCAAAAAATAGATCGTGAGCGCGAGAAAACCGTTGATGATGTGCGCAAGCGTTATGAAGACCTGAATAAAACACTTGAAGGTTCTATTGCTGGTGCCGAAACATGGCGCAACGAAGCGATGCGCGGCCTGAATGAAACGGCGGTTGGATATGAAGAATTCAGCAAACAGGTCGATGCCGTCTATCAGGACATGCTGCGCGAGGCGCGTGAAGAGGATTTGCGTAGCTCTAAGCGCTGGGAAGACGGCATTAAGCGTGGGCTGAAATCCGTGACGGACGATGCCCAAGATATGGCCAGCAAGGCCGAGCGCGGTGTCACTTCAATGTTCAAAAACATGGAAGATGCGCTGGTGAATTTTGTGCAGACAGGGAAGTTGAACTTCGGCGATTTTGCGAATTCTATCGTCGCCGATCTGATCCGTATGCAAATCCAGTCATCGATCACCACGCCGCTGGCGGGTGCGTTGAACACGTTTATCGGCGGTCTGTTCGGTGGCGGCAGCGGTGCGGCGGCAACGCCCACGGCGCATACGGGTGGTGTGATCGGCTCTGACAGTCTTGGATCGAAATCGGTGCATCCGTCCGTGTTCCACGGTGCGCCGCGTTTTCACACGGGTGGCGTCGTCGGTGATGAAGTGCCGATTATCGCCAAAAAGGGTGAAGCCGTCTTTACGCCAGGGCAAATGCGCATGCTGGGTGGTTCGTTGCAAAACAAACCGAACGTCAACGTATCCGTGAAGGTGGAAAACAAAGTCGCAGGCGCTGAAGCCTCTGCGACCGTGCGCCGTGACAACTCTGGAAACCTTGATCTCAGCATTATGATCGAGGAAGTCGAAACAAAAATGGCGCGGAATATCGGGCGCGGCGAAGGTCTGGCGGGAACGCTGGAGCGTCGCTACGGCCTCAATCCTGCGGCGGGGAGCTATCGGTAATGGGGCAAGCAGATAAATCTTTGGCAAAGTAATAGTCCGTACTGGATTCAACTGCCCACCTATTGATTTGCGCAACATCTTGGGAGTCAATATTCATGTTATCACATTCAAATACTAAGCAAATTCTAGGGGACACAGGAAGAATCCCCTTATTGAAATTATCAGGAACAAGAAAATCACCTTTGTCAGAGCGTACAATGCCCCAACTGCCATCTTTAAATCTCTTTTTTAGATCAAACATATGTAGTTGTATTCGAACACCCGTAATATCTCTTCCTGGCACTATGGCTCCCTCTTTGATGAAGCCAATATGATGCTTTTCAAGACACTCTTGTTGATCCTTTGTATATTTAGGTTCTTGATCCAAAACTCCGTTAAGTTTTTGATCAGGTATTGGGTTTTTTCGGTAATAATGCCTCAAATTCCAAATAGAGAACATTTCTGTGATTTCGTTCTGATGTTCAGGAGAAAGCTTTTGAATGCCACCATCTACAATGGCTTTTGACAACGTTTCGTATTTGTCCTCTGCATCTTTCATATAGCCTGATTCCGCACGCTGATCCCAAGTGCGCATGGCACAGAAGACAGCATCTTTTGGTGTTTTAGGGCTAATTATTCCTGTCTGTTTATCATGGAAAGAAACAACACCGGATGTATTACAGAATCTTTTAATGCAGAACTGCGGAAAAACATGCTGCCTGATCGTGAGTTGGTGAGGGTTTCGCTTTTGAGGTTTTTCGTATGTCATGGAAAATCTTTCTTAAATAAGAACAAAAGAAGCATAGAACAATGACCATTATTTGGCCAGTTACATTGCCGCTTCCAACGGTACAGGGTTATTCCGTCCAGCCGGAAGATGCAATCTTGCGCACGGAGATGGAAGCTGGGCTTGCCCGCCAGCGTCGGCGTTTCACCAACGTGCCGACCAAGGTTTCCGTGCGCTGGATCATGCGCCGCGACCAGTATGCCATTTTCGAAGCATGGTATCGCTGGCAGGCAAAGGAAGGCGCGAACTGGTTCACAATTACCCTGCTGGGCGGGTTAGGACTGCTGGAACAGGAAGCGCGTTTTACCCGCCAGTTTTCCGCACGGTTGCTGGCAGGCGGCACGCTGTGGGAAATCACGTCCGAGCTGGAAATCCGTGAACGTCCGGTGCTGGATGAAGGGGCAATTGGGATATTGCTCAATAGTGATTTTGTAAATCTTGAAGCAAGCATTTCACAACTACACATCTTTATTCATCAAAATTCTAATCTATAAGGAGTAGGCTATGCCGAATTTACAGGAAAGGCTTGAGTCTCTAATTTCTCAAGCCGAACAAGATGCTCTTATTTTTCATGAAATAATTCATCAAGGAAGTGATTTTACTACGATAGTTGAAAGTGGTGAAATTTCATCTGTACAGAAAAGATTGCAGGATATTCGTAATGAAATTATTGAAGGTGCTGATGACATTTTATCTCAAATAGATTCTGCTCGTGATGTAGCGGTACAAGCTCAGCAATCTACAATATCATTGCGAAATGAAGCTGAGATTTATAAAAATTCTGCTCAATCTAGTGAGCAACAAGCTCAATTTTGGGCAGAGCAGGCCAGCGTATCAGCTTCTGGGTTAGCTCAAAATATTCATTATAATGACACAAACGTTAAGGAGGTTTTGGATAGTTTAGGAAGCTTGGCTTTTTTGAGTCAAATTACGTTGTCTCATATGCAGGCAGAGATTGTTAATTTGTTATCACAGATAGGTGATGAAAAAATAACAATGTTGTCTGCAGCTCCAGAAAATTGGATATTTGAAGAGGGGCAGGAGCTTGCTCGTAATCAATATCCTCAGTTATGGAACTGGGCCAACTCCCATAATCTTGTTATCCCACACCTTGACTGGGAAGGGGGGCAAAAAGGTCTGTTTTCTGGCGGTGATGGAACAAATACTTTTAGGATTCCTGACCTTAGAGGACAGTTTATTCGTATTCACGATAATGGTGCAGGGATTGATTTGGATGCAGCTTTGCGGGTGGGTGGTGATAAGGTTGGATCGTCACAGTTAGATGAAGTTAAAGAGCATACCCATACCAGTTATTATTGGAATGGTGCCGCTAGCCCAACGCAGAGACAAAATGTTGTCTCTAATAACGGAGGAGCTGCATCTGCCGGAACAACCAAGGGAACGTGGATTTCTGATAGCACAGGTGGTGTAGAAACTCGTCCCAAAAATATCAATCGAAAAATCATGATTAGGTACCAATAGAAATTATGCCTAATACCTTGCTCAGTGAAGCTCTGCGCGAAGCCTACGCCTCTGCGCCTAGCGACGTCGTCATCCTGCATACGCTGGAATTACGCCATCCGTCCTTTTTGGATGATGACGGCCAGCCCATTGCCATTCGGGTGGTGCGGGATAATCAGGATTTGACGGCACGGCTGGAGGCTGGCGCACCGTTGAACGCAGGGGCGATGGTGACATTTATCGCCATGGGCTTCGATCTTGAATTGCCGCCTATCGACACCGCGCCCGTGCCGGAAATCTCGATCACGCTGGATAACGTCAGCCGCGAGATCGTCAAGCACCTGGATGCGGCATCCGACAGCCAAAGCAAGATTGAGGTCACCTATCGCCCGTATCTGTCAGACGATTTGGAAGGGCCACAGATGGAACCGCCGTTCACGTTGGTGCTGACGGAGGTCAGCGCTGACACGTCACGGGTTACAGGCCGCGCCCGCATGCTCGATGTGGGCAACAAGGCATTTCCGTCTGAAACCTATAACGCCTTACGTTTTTCGGGACTGACGCGATGACACATTGGGCTTTTGATTATATCGGAAAACCGTGGGTCGTCGCATCGGATGGCCCCGATGCCTACGATTGCTGGGGGCTGGTCGTTGCGGTGCAAAGACGGCTTTACGGCCACGATTTGTCTCTCATTCCCGTTGCAGAAAACGACATGAAAACTCTGATCCGCACCATGCGCGATCATCCCGAACGGCAAAATTGGCACACGGTGACAACGCCGAAAGAAGGCGACGTCGCGCTGTTGCGCCAGTCACGCCACCCCATCCATGTTGGGGTTTGGCTGGATGTGGACGGCGGCGGCATCCTGCACGCCGTCCAGGGCGCTGGGGTCGTTTTTCAAAGCCTGAACAATCTGAACATGACCGGCTGGAAGATCGAGAATTACTACCGCCACATCGAGGAATAATCTATGGCACAAGTCGCCATCCATCATAACCCGTTCCATCTGCACAAGAACGTCGATCTTTTCACACCCCGCATCGGGCAGAGCATTCGCGGCTGGCTGGATGAGCGTGGCATTGCAGAATTTTCCAAGCCCACCATCTGCATCGTGGATGGCGAGCCTGTCCTGCGCCAGGACTGGCCGCTGGTCATCGTGCAAAAGGAAACGGTCATCGCCTTTATCACCCTACCGCAGGGCGGTGGTGGTGGCGGGAAGATTTTCCGCGCCGTTCTGAGTATTGCTGTGATGGTGGCCGCACCTTATGCGGGTGCGGCGCTGGGGGCGGCCATGGGCGTGACAAGTGCGGTGGGCGTATCGTTGCTAACCGCAGGCGTAGCGCTGGCAGGCTCTGTGCTGGTGAACGCTTTGATTCCGCCGCCATCGCCCAGCTCCGGCATGAGCAGTTATAACCCGACCGCGCCCAGTCCGACTTATTCTATTCAGGCGCAAGGTAACCAAGCACGTCTGGGAGAACCAATCCCTGTCGTGTATGGCCGCCACATCATCTATCCCGATTTCGGGGCAGCGCCTTATTCGGAATTCGAAGGAAACGAACAATATCTCTATCAGCTACATGTCATCGGCCAGGGCGAATACGATGTTGAACAAATCTACATCGAGGATACACCGATCACCTCGTTCAAGGAGATTGTTTATGAGATCATCCCGCCTGGCGGCGCGGTCACGATGCTGGATACGGATGTGGTTACCGCGCCTGAAATCGCTGGGCAGGAACTGATTGCAATTGCCGATGGTGGAGAATGGGTCGGCCCGTTCGTGGCCAATCCGACCGAAACCACGACAGATCTGCTGGCGCTGGACATCATCATGCCCAAGGGGCTGTATTACGCCAATGACAGCGGTGGTTTAAGCAGTCGCGCCGTGTCGTGGGAAGTCCAGGCACGCGAGATTGACGATGAAGGTAATGCGCTGGGTGCATGGACGACCCTGGCCACGGAAACGCATTCGGCGGCCACCAACACGGCCATCCGCAGGACCTATAAATATCCGGTCGCGGTGGGGCGATACGAAGTCCAGCTTTTGCGCACCAATGCCAAGGACAATTCCGCCCGCGCGGGGAACGATGTCAACTGGAGCGCCCTGAAAGCGCATCTGGTCGGAGAGTCCGATTTCGGAAATATCACCTTGCTGGCCATGAAGATGCGGGCGACCGACAACCTGTCGCAGCGTTCTTCCCGTATGGTCAATTGTGTTGTGACCCGTAAATTGAGCGACTGGCATCCTGATACAGGCTGGGGCGCATTGCAGCCGACCCGTTCGATTGCGTGGGCGATGGCCGATATCCTGAAAGCCAATTACGGCGCAAAACTGGCTGATGCCCGTGTTGATCTTTCCGCCCTGGTGGCGCTGGATGCGATCTGGACGGCGCGTGGTGATACGTTTAACGGGGTTTTCGACCGCAAACTGACCGTGTGGGACGCGCTGACGCAAGTCGCACGCTGTGGCCGCGCCATTCCGTTTTTGCAGGGCGGGCTGGTGCGCTTCGTGCGGGACGAGCCGCGCACGCTGCCCGTGGCCATGTTTTCGCCGCGCAATATCGTCAAAGGCAGCTTCAAGATTGATTTTGTGATGCCTGGCGAAGATACCGCTGACAGCGTCAAGGTTGAATTTTTCAACCAGAAGACCTGGAAACAGGATGAAATCATTGCCAGCCTGCCGGACAGCGCGGGTGAACAGCCCGCCAGCGTGTCGCTGTTTGGCTGCACCGATAAAAATCAGGCGATCCGTGAGGGCATGTATATGGCGGCGGCGAACCGTTACCGTCGGCGCATCGTGTCCTTCCGCACCGAGCTTGAAGGAATGATCCCGACCTATGGCGACCTGATTGCCATTTCCCATGACATGCCGCGCTGGGGGGAAGCTGGAGACATTTTGGCTTATAACGCCCCCGTGCTGTCCCTGTCCGAACCTGTAACCTTTGGCGATGCTGGAACGCATTATGTGGTGCTACGCCGGAAGGATGGCTCTTTAAGCGGCCCGTGGATGGTTTCTGCGGGGGGAAGTGCCTATGAGCTCCAGCTTTTGGAGGAAATCGATTTTACGCCCTACACAGGTACGGAAGAAGAGCGCACGCATTTTTCCTTCGGCGTCGGTGAGCATTGGGGTGTGCTGGCGCGGGTTCTGGCCGTGCGCCCGCGCGGGGAAATCATTGAAATATCGGCGGTGGTGGAAAACACACTCGTCCATACCGCCGACCAATAAATCTTTAAAAGG
>Ga0116142_10005697_pt1 | contig 11060 bp, 12 predicted proteins | sample AD_UKC033_MetaG_FD_89785 | JGI IMG/M metagenome (GOLD analysis project Ga0116142, IMG submission 89785) | Active sludge microbial communities of municipal wastewater-treating anaerobic digesters from USA - AD_UKC033_MetaG | ecosystem: Engineered > Bioreactor > Anaerobic > Digestate | place: USA... | reverse complement strand
GGGTGTTTTATGCCTCGCTCGGAATGACCATTCTTGTCGTTATTTTTTCGGAAGTCCTACCCAAAACTTACGCTCTTCATCACGCAGACAGTATGGCGCGGATTGTTTCGCCGATTGTTTATGTCGTGGTTGTTGTCTGTGCGCCGATTACGGCGGTGGTTACCAAGATTGTGCGTATGTCGTTTGGTGTATTCGGCGTGGATGTTTCCAAGGTGCAGGCGGGGTCCCACCTTGAGATGTTGCGCGGTGTGATTGATATGCACACCGGACCGGAGGAAGAAGTTCAAAAACAGCGCGCGATGTTGCGTTCGGTTCTGGATCTGGCCGAAGTGTCGGTCGACGAGGTGATGATCCACCGCAAGAATGTTGTGATGCTTGATCTTGATGATCCGACCGATGTGTTGGTCGATGAAATTATGAAATGTCCGTATTCGCGCATTCCACTTTACCGCGAGTCAGCTGACAATATCGTCGGGGTTATTCACACCAAATGGCTGATGCGCGAATTGCGCGCGGTAAATGGTGACGTCTCGCAAATCAATCTGGAGCAGATTGCGAGTGATCCATGGTTTATTCCCGATACCACCATTCTTTACGGCCAGTTGCAGGCATTCCGCGACCGCGGAGAACATTTTGCCTTTATTGTTGATGAATATGGGTCATTCGAAGGAATTGTTACGCTTGAAGATATTCTGGAAGAAATCGTTGGCGAGATTTCTGATGAACATGACATGCGTATTACCGGTGTGCGAAAACAAACCAACGGAACTTATCTGGTCAATGGCGATGTCACGATCCGTGATTTGCACCGCGAGCTGGATTGGGAATTGCCTGACGAGGATTATACGACGGTTGCAGGTTTGCTGTTATACGAGACGCGGCAAATTCCGGCAATCGGACAGATGTTCAAATTCCATGATTTCACATTCGAAGTGACACGGCGTCACCGCAACCAGATCACGCAGGTGCGGATTACGCCTCCGGCACCGGAGTCCGGCGAAGCCAGTCCGCAATAATGCCGATTTGATCGTCCGGATATAGGGATGGGACATGGCCGCAATCGGGAATAGTTACGAGTTCCATCGGTGCGCCAGTTTTTGTTTCTTTCATTTTTTGGGCCGTCGGTTCGGGGAAGAGTGTTGATATCCCCCCACGGATCGACAAAACGGGCTGGCGCGTGTTTTTCCAGTGTTCCCACATATCAAAATGTCCAAATGGTTTTGATTTGAAAACTTCGGCAATGTTTCCGTCCATATTGCGGGCGTATTTTCCCTCTGCGTTTTTCTTGTAATAAACGCCTGCGAAATGGAGCCACTTGTCTTCGGTCATGTTTCCGCGCGAGTAGGGTGAATTCAGCGCCATTTTGAGAAGGGCGGACACTTGTTCCAAGCTGTCATACGTCCCGTTGTAGGTAATATACTGGCCGATGAAATCCAGATCGGCTTGAGGAACCTCGGGGCCGATATCGACGGCGATCATTTTGCTGATCGGCGAGTTTGGTTGGGAGCAGATGATCATTCCGAGCAATCCGCCCATCGACACCCCCAGCCAGTCGCAAGAGGCGGGGGCCGTGCAACCGGTATTGGAGAGCAGGGCGTTCAGGTCGGTCAGATATTGGTCGAAAGAGTAATCTTGCGGATCGTCGTAATAGGCACTTTCGCCGCGGCCTGCTATGTCAATGGCTACGACACGATACCCTTCGCGTTCGGAGAGGCGTTCGCCGACATATTTGAAATCTTTCGAGTTGCCGGTGAGCCCATGAACACACACCAGTGTGCGCGGATTTTTTTCGCCCCAGATTTTGACGTGAAGTTTGTAATTTTTTCCCGATTTTGTTTTTGTATCGATAAAGGTCGTTTTCATGACCTGTATCATACAGAATTTTATGGGCAGGCGATATGGCCTTGTAGCTAAGCCGGAAGAGGGGTTTCCGTTACAATTGCTCTCAATGAACGGTCGTCCACCCTATACCCATCAAAAGCTTTGTGGTGAATGTAGGTGCTTCTGGCGTTGCCGTTGAAGAATTGGGTCAGGCAGTCGGGCCTGTCGCCGCTGATGATAAATGTATCAATTCCTGCACTGGCCGCGATGCGTGCCGCCTCCAGTTTTGTCTCCATCCCGCCTTTTGAATGGTCGCCGTTCGGGCCGGTTGCTGACAGTATTATTTCTTTGGTGACCTTGGTAATAAACGGAATGCGGAGAGCAGAAAAATCTTTAGAAGGATCGGCGGTGTAGAAGCCGTCAACATCGGAAATCAGAATTAATGTGTCTGCGTTATCGGCAATGGCCGCGTGTGCGGAGAGTCTGTCATTATCGCCGAACTGGATTTCCGCTGTGGCAACGGTGTCATTTTCGTTGATAATCGGGACGGCTCCGAGTTCGCGCAACATGGCTAGTGTGGCCACCAGCTCCTTGCGGCCGTTCTCATTGTTCATATTGTTTTTGGTCACAAGAATTTGAGCTGTCTCTAGGTGATGCTGGCGACGAAATTCGCTTTCATAAAGGCGTTGAAGTTTTGGCTGCCCCATAGCTGCGTAGGCTTGTTTTTCCGCTATGGTTTGAGGTGCGGGGCGGTTTCCCATCACCCGCTCGATTGCGATGGCACCGGAGCTGGTGATGGCAAATTCGCGATTCAGCGCTGGAAGAGAGGCAATAAATCCCCTAACCCAGTCCATATTGACTTTATTTTCCTTGGTGCAGGCAATTTTGTTAGAGCCGATTTTGGCCATAAAACGGCGGGTGGCCGTAATTCGTTCAAGAAGATCCGGTTGGGTCAAATGTTCCTGTTGTATCGCCATCGTGTTCTCGTTCGTCTTTCGACTCTTTAATTTTTTCTACCAGTTTGAAGAGAAGGGGGCGGACGCCTTCTCCGGTTACGCCCGAGATCAGGCACGGTCGTTCGCCAAGCTCTTCTTCAAACTGATCGGCAATCTTTAACATAACTTCTTTATCGATGGAATCTATTTTATTCAAGGCCACAATTTCTGGCTTTTCATCGAGGCCTGCGCCGTATTCTGCCAATTCATTGCGGATGATATGGTAGCTTTCTAAAGGGTCTTCTGAAGTAATGTCGATAAGGTGCAGTAAAACAGCTGTTCTTTCGACATGGCCCAGAAAGCGTGTGCCGAGGCCGTGGCCTTCACTGGCGCCTTCGATCAAGCCGGGAATGTCGGCCAAAACAAAGTCATAGTTTTCGATCTTTACCACGCCCAGATTGGGGTGGAGGGTGGTGAAGGGGTAATCGGCGATTTTGGGTTTGGCGGCGGAGGACGCCGCGAGGAACGTCGATTTTCCTGCGTTGGGCAGGCCGACAATCCCCGCATCGGCAATGAGTTTGAGGCGGAGCCAGACATACATTTCCTGACCGTCCCAGCCCGGGGTGAATTTGCGCGGGGCCTGATTGGTGGGGGATTTGTAGTGGGCATTCCCGAATCCGCCGTCGCCACCACGCAGGAAGGTTTTGCGCTGTCCTGCTTCGGTGAAATCCATCAGGATTGTTTCTTTGTCTTCGTCGAGGATTTCGGTTCCCACCGGAACGCGAACGATCAAATCCTGCCCCTTGGCGCCGGAGCGGTTGCGTCCCATGCCGTGGTGGCCTTTTTCGGCTTTGAAATGCTGGGTGTAGCGGAAGTCGATGAGGGTGTTGAGGTCTTTGACGCACTCGACGATGATGTCGCCGCCCTTGCCGCCGTTGCCGCCGTCGGGTCCGCCAAATTCAATGAATTTCTCGCGGTGGAACGAGCAGCAGCCCGCGCCGCCGTCGCCACTCTTCAGATAGATTTTTGCTTCATCGAGAAATTTCATTTTTGTTCTGTTTGTTTATATCTAAATAAAAACCCGCCGGTGGGCGGGCTTTTGAAATCTTTTGTAAGATAACTTATTCCGCCGCCCTTATTCAGCTGCAAGTGGTTGCGCGTCGTTAGACGGGACAACGTGTACAACTGGACGGTCGTTATCGTCACGGGTGAAGAGAACTTGTCCATCCACCAGCGCGAAGAGGGTATGGTCTTTGCCCATACCGACGTTCTTGCCTTGTTTGTATTTCGTGCCGCGTTGACGGATGATGATGTTGCCCGGTACGACGCTTTCGCCGCCGAAGCATTTTACGCCCAAACGGCGACCAGCTGTGTCGCGACCGTTTCTAGAGCTACCGCCAGCTTTCTTGTGTGCCATGATATAATTCCTTTCGTTTGCTTACAGCCTGCCAATTAAGCGGCTTTGATGTCCGTGATTTTGATGGTGGTCAAAAGTTGCTTGTGGCCGTTTTTACGACGATAATTCTGACGGCGGCGTTTTTTGAAGATGATGACCTTCTCGCCACGGCCTTGTTCCAGAATTTCGGCGGTCACTTTGGCACCTGCAACAACAGGAGCGCCGACGGTCGTTTTGTCTCCGTCAGAGACCATCAGAACGTCGGTGATGTCGATTTTCGCGCCAACTTCGGCGTCGATTTTTTCGACTTGTAAAAAGGTGTCCTTGGCAACTTTATATTGCTTTCCACCTGTGCGGATTACTGCAAACATGATTTTACCTTTGCTTCTTTCGTCAATGACCCCTCGTTAGGGAGGCCCTTTTGGTTAATTCGCCGCTTATAAACGATTTATTTACTGAATGTCAAGAATACTGTTGGCTGGAGCAATCTGGAGTATCCCGCCTTGGCTGATTTTTTCTCGTCACCTATTGATTTACGTAAAAAAGCATCTCCCGTCATTTCCATTTACGGGGATGTGGGGCATAGCCTGACCCGCATGATCTGGGAGCTTATCCCCGGTTATGACGTCACAATTTCCAACCCGGCAACACCCGAAGCCCTTTATGAAGAGGCGTATGACAGCGCCATGGTTTTCGTGGTTGTAGGCTCTGCGACGGATGAAAACCTCGAAATTGCTAATAAACTAAGCTCGATCAATGGGGTTGTGGCCGATATTATTGCGATTACGCCGGAACCCGATATCCGCAAGCGTCTTCATATTCTGGCGGCCAAGTTTGATGCTATTTACAATCTGGACATTCTTTCCACGCAGGATTTTGTCCAAATCTTCCATCACAAGCTCAAAAAAGGGATTATGAGGCTTCATGCAAGGCTTCAGGAAGACGAATATACCGCCTTTCTAGGGTTTTTGTCGGTCTCTGCCGATGCCTTTATTGTGTTTGACCAGCAAAAACGCATTTTTTACGTCAGTGAACATTATTTAAGGCTTTACCCCCGCAGTCGCGAGATCTTCGTGCGCGGAACGCCCGTTCAGCGCGTGTTCGATTCGATTTCCAGAGAAATGGGGGTCGGACAACATGATCCTCGCTATCAGGCGGCGCTCCAGTTCTGGAGCACCCTGAAGGGGCAGTTCGAGTTTATGCTTGATAGCGGTACTCATTTGCGGATGACGGCAGTGGAACTTCCCCACAAACAGGGGACAATCGTTTCCACGACGAATATCACGACCTATAAAAATCAGGAATTCGCTCTGGAAAAGCAACAGCAGGAGTTGGAGCGCGCTCTGGCGGCTGAGCAGGAAGCTGGCCTGCTGCAAAAGCAGTTTATTAGTATGGTCAGTCACGAATTCCGCACGCCTCTGGCAATTATTGACGGGAACGCCCAGCTTATCCAGCGTATGAAGTGTTCCATGCCCGAGGAAGAGATGACAAAGCGTCTTAAAACTATCCGTGCGGCGGTTTCCCGCACTGTCAATATGATGGAGGCGGTCCTTTCTTCCAACTTGCTCAAAACCGGTAAGCTGGATCTGAACAGGGAGGATTTTGATTTTGCCAATCTTGTGACCGAGCTTTGTGAAGAGCAAAGAAATCTGGCGCGGGGGCATAATATTCAGACGGAGATTTCGATGACTTCTCCAGTGGTGAATATGGATAAAAAGTTCATTACCATTATTTTGACCAACCTGTTGTCGAATGCCGTGAAGTTTACCGATAGCGAGAACGGGGTGGTGCAGGTCACCGTTTCCAATACTTCCCGCGAACTGATCGTCAAGGTCAAGGATAACGGGATCGGCATACCGGAAGATGAAATCGACAATATTTTCATGAAATTCTATCGGGCCACAACGTCAAGCGGCATTGCCGGCTCCGGTGTTGGGCTGTCTCTGGTCAAGGAATTGACCCATTTGCACAAGGGGCGAATTTCCGTCAAAAGCAAGCTCGGAGAGGGGGCCCTCTTTACCTTGAATATTCCCCAAGACTTCCCTCTTGAGCAGGGCGCGGCAAACCGATAGACTCATGGTGTTGACAGAGTCGGAGAGGCCCATATGCCGAATGCAAAGAAAATTCTGGTTGTTGAAGATGAACGCGAGTTGTGCAGCATCCTGTATGACGATTTGTCGAGCCGCGGATATAGCGTCGATTTGGCCCGTAACGGTCAGGAGGGGCTTGAAAAGCTCCAGATGACCGAGCCGGACCTGATTATCTGCGACCGCGCCATGCCTGTCATGTCCGGCTATCAGATGTTGGAGCGAATCAGAGGGTCTTACCCCCAGTACAAACATTTGCCCATTATCTTTTTGACAGCATTGACCGATCCGCGTGACCGCCATTCGGTTGATCATCTGGAGCCAAGTGCCTATCTTGAAAAACCGGTTGATCTTGAAAAGCTTGCCGCCACCGTTGACGGAATTTTTAATAAGTAACGATGTTTTTAGGGTCCCAAAAAGCTGCGTTGTTGCTGACTTCGCTTCTACTCTGCCTTAGCGCATGTCAGGCCGGCCCAGCTGCAAACACTGCAAATCAAGCCATTGCGTTGCAAATTCCGCCGGAATCTTCGGAGCAGGAGGCAGTGGAAAGAAAGGTCGATTATATCGTCGTTCAGAAGAGGGACCGCTTGGTCTCTTTGTGGAAGAGCGGGCGCGTTCTCAGGACCTATCCGATTATGGCGATGGGAGCCAACCCTGTCGGGCAGAAAGTTTATGAAGGGGACGAGCGCACACCTGAAGGTCAGTATTTTATTTCCGACAAGCATGTTAGCCAGAACTTTCAGAAATTCCTTGGTATTTCTTATCCCAATGACCATGATAAAAAGCTTGCCAAGCGTTTCGGACTTCCTCCAGGGGGGCAGGTCGGCATTCACGGTGACCGTGGCGGAATGAACGGATTTTGGCAGCGCTTTGACAAGAACTGGACGGATGGGTGTCTGGCTCTGCGGAACTCGGATATCGAGGAGGTCTACACGTTGGTGGATGTCGGAACGCCGATTCTGATCAAGCCATAACAAAACGTCATATTAATCTTGCATAAATAGCATAGCTTGGGTATGCTCCTGTCATTATTTCTATGAATCGGGAGGTTTGGCTGTGGTTGCTGCGGATATTGCATGGATGTTGGTTGCGACGGCTTTGGTGCTGTTGATGACTCCGGGGGTTGCGTTCTTTTACGGGGGGATGGTTCCCCTACGCAGTGTCGTTTCCACCAAATTGCAAAGTTACGCGGCGATGGGTTTTGTCACTCTAATCTGGGCGCTATGCGGCTATTCCCTTGTCTTTTCGGGTGATGAAGGCGGCTTTATCGGCAATCTCGATTACTTTTTGCTGAACGGTGTCGGGATGGAGCCCAATGAAACTTACGGATCTACTATCCCTCATGTCTTGTTCATGTTGTTCCAATGTACGTTTGCGATTATCACCCCTGCGCTGATTACCGGTGCGGTGGCCGAGCGAGTCAAATTTAAAGCTTGGCTGATTATCATGTCGTTGTGGTCGTTGCTGGTTTATGTTCCGGTGGCGCACTGGGTTTGGGGCCCCGGAGGATGGATTGCCTCAATGGGTGGTCTTGATTTTGCGGGCGGGATGGTCGTCCACATGACGTCCGGTTATGCCGCTCTTGTTGCCGCCGTTATGCTTGGCAATCGTCGGAATTTTCGTCCCGAAGAAAGCAGCAGTTTTTCTGCGCTGATGGTTTTATTGGGGGGGACGATGCTGTGGTTCGGATGGATCGGATTCAATGCCGGTTCCGCACTCGCGGCCAACGGTCTGGCTGCGCATGCTGCCGCAACAACTATTCTGGCCGCCGCCGCCGCGATGTCGGCATGGATGATGTGTGACTGGACCATTCACGGTCGGCCGACTGCTATCGGATCTGCTGTCGGGGCGGTTTCAGGTTTGGTGGCGATTACGCCAGCGGCCGGTTTTGTGTCATTACAGTCTGCTTTGGTGATCGGTTTAGTCACGGCTGTGGTTTGTAACTATGTGACGCGTCTTATTAAACAAAAACTCAAGACGGACGATACGGTTGATGTGTTTGCATGTCATGGTGTTGGGGGAACTATGGGGTCTATCCTTACCGCAGTTTTTGCGACAACCAGCGTCAATGAAGCTGGTGCCAATGGATTGTGGTATGGTGAGGCCCATCTTTTTATCGCCAATGTCATCGGATCTACGGCGGTTATCGTCTACACCATGATTATGACATATATTGTCTTCAAGGTGGTGGGCTATTTTACACCGGTCCGTGTTAGCGAAAAAGAAGAGCTCACAGGTCTGGATGCCAGCCAGCACGGGGAAAAGGCTTTCGTTCTGAAATAGTTTTTTCTTCTTTTGCGGAGTTGTTTTTTAGCTTAAAGTTGCGACATTAAGCGCATTGATCGGATCACGAATCTGGGTCACGCTGGAAATAGTACAGTTCTGTGGAGGAGTTTTTTGATGTTCAAGCTTGTTGCTCTTGTGTTTGTTGTTGCCGCACCGACTTTGGCAGGGATTTTGGCTACGGCCGTGATGGTTTCGCCGGACTTGATGGAAGAGGGCGGAAAATGGATTTCTGTCGCTGTGGCTGTTGGGACTCTGATCGCTGTTCCGGTCAGTTATGTCGTTGGTAAAGCCATTAACGACCTGATCAAAAAAGGCTAACCTTTTTCCTTTTTTCAGTTTAGTGAGGCTCCGGCTCATGGCCGTGGCCGACTTTTCTTACCATGATGTGTGATGGGTGGGGGGGGCTTTCTTCCTCCTCATGTTCATGGCCGGCCTTAAAAAATTCCTTTTCAATCATGTAATTCATCAGGTCCGCGTCTCTGACATTGATCATCAAATGGTCGGGGATCAGGGCGGCTTCACTCGCTCCGACATGGTGGACGAAATGGTCGAAGACCAGATGATGCACATGGCCTTCTTCCCGTTTGACCTGATCATGGAAGTCCTTGTCGTGAAATTTCTTGAGCTCGATGTCCAGCCCTTTGACATGGGCGTGATCTTTTAAATTCATCGGCGTGATGTGAAGCTCCAGTACGGCGCGATGCCCCCCCCCCGCCAGCTCTGTAAGCTGTTTCAAGGTGATGCTGACATCCATCGATTCCGCGAAATAGTGGGCAGCTTTGTTGAGACCATCCGACAGGGCGGCGGCGGCACTTTCATCGGAAAACCCTTCGACCAGCACGCGGCTTTGTTTGTCAAACAAATTTCCGCCGCCTTGGGCCGACGTTTCGCGCCATTGTTTGAGCTCGCTCAGCAATTCAACGATATCGCCCGCACGTCGCGTCAAAAAGGTACGCAAGACCGCTTCCCGCGAGTCACTGTCCAGCAACGCATCGGTCGCCACAACCTCCGCGCGCTCGATCTCGGTGATCAGGTCGCGGATATCATTGTTATCAAAGTTGCCCATGGATTGTAATATAGGACGCTTTACCGGAAACGGGAAGGGGGGAGCGCGTGGATAACGAAGCCAGAAAAGCTTTAAACTCTATTAGAACGAAATATGTCTAGCCAGACCAAGTACTCAGGTTAGCTCGCGCCTTTGCGGGTGATGAGGACAATCGGTGTTTTAATCAGGATAATCAGGTCGCCCCACAGGGACCAGTTGCGGACGTACCAGCTGTCCCAGTAAACGCGGCGTTTGAAGCTGGTTTTGTTGCGGCCGCTGACTTGCCACAATCCGGTCAGGCCAGGGCGAACTGACACATAATCGGCCATGGTGTTTTCGTCAAAGTAATGGACTTCGTCCGGCAGGATGGGGGGGCGGGCGACAAGACTGGCATGACCTAGCTAACCTTTTGTTTTAATTTAATAAATTCTTTTACATATCCAAAATGTGTAACGTTTTGTGAATATGTGTAAGACATGTGTAAGGCAAATTTCAAAAAAAACCGGCACGATCTACGGCCAAATTCACGCCTTTAAATATAGAGACAGGATGAAATTTTGAAAGAGGGAATTTGGCCCTAGAATCGAAAGACAAAGATGCGCGGGTTACGCGCATCTGAAGATGTAGTTTTTACCTGCAATGGTGGTCTCGGAATAATCCATGCCAAGGTCACGAGCGATAGCATCAAGATCAAGGTAGTAACGAATGTTTTGGGGAATTTCTCCAAACAAACCATCTTCGATGAACTGTTCAGCCAAATCACGAAGGCTATCAAGCTCGTAGATGTCGATGTCGTATCCATCGGGATCATCTGAGCCATAATTGAACTTATAACCGCATTCACGAGTGGCAAGAATAACCCTGATTTTCTGGTCATCAGAAAAGTATTCGCAAACGTTGAAATAGTCACCTATCGTACCTTGGTGAATAGAAAGGGCTTTGAACAATTCACAGTCAAGATCATCACCATCGATAAACTGGGCTTCAAATTCTTCAACTAAATCGCCATAATGATTGAGAAGGCATGAGGACTTGTCGTTATATTCTTCCAAACTGCGGAAATAAAAGCCATGAGCTGAAATATCGTAAGGCTGAGCGTAAAGCAACGGCTCAATAGTTTGTATTTGAAGCTGGAATTTAGAAGATGAAGTGTTTTTATTTTTCATGATGTTCTTCCTTTCTCGGTTTGTTATCGAACGCCGAAAAAGCGGGCAGGGGTTAAGGCCTCTTATGCATGGTCAACACGGGAAGCCTTCGGCTAAACGGAGCGGGCAGTACCATTGCATAAGCGGCACCCTTGCCCATAAAGGCAAGTTATTTAGATAACAACGAGAAAGGTGATTTGATATCTTGAGAAACTTATAACTTCAACATTACGTAGGCCAAATGTCTTCCGGGAGTATCTGGAATTAGCTTGCGCCTTTGCGGGTGATGAGGACAATCGGTGTTTTAATCAGGATAATCAGGTCGCCCCACAGGGACCAGTTGCG
>Ga0116142_10005696_pt1 | contig 11069 bp, 11 predicted proteins | sample AD_UKC033_MetaG_FD_89785 | JGI IMG/M metagenome (GOLD analysis project Ga0116142, IMG submission 89785) | Active sludge microbial communities of municipal wastewater-treating anaerobic digesters from USA - AD_UKC033_MetaG | ecosystem: Engineered > Bioreactor > Anaerobic > Digestate | place: USA... | reverse complement strand
GATCTCGACCTTGCGCCCGGACAGGCGTTCGCACAGCAGCGAGCCGATGCCGACGCCGACCGAGAACAGGGCCAGCGCGAGGATGAGCACCTGTGGGCCGCCGCCGAGGTAGTCGCGCACGTAGGCCGGCAACTGCGAGGTGAACATCGTGCCGAAGAACCAGAACCACGAGATGCCGAGGATCGAGTTGAAGATCGTGCGGTTCTTCGTGATGTAGCGCGCCACACGCAGGGTTTCGCTGAAGGGGTTCCAGTTGAAGCGCAGCCCCGGCGCGGTCGCCGGCGCCGGCGGGATCGCGCGCGCGGCGAGGTAGCCGGCCACGGCGATGCCGACCACCAGCGCCGACGCCGCGCTCGCGCCCCAGTCGCCGAGTGCCATCAACGAGCCGCCGGCCATCATGCCGGCGAGCACGGCCAGCGAAGTGCCCATCTCGACCAGGCCGTTGCCACCGACCAGTTCCTCGTTCTTCAGCGCCTGCGGCAGGATCGCGTACTTGATCGGCCCGAACATCGTCGAGTGCAGGCCCATCAGGAACAGCACGACGAACAGCAGCCAGACCTGGTGCGCATGGAAGGCGTACACGGCCAGCAGCATGGCCGCGATCTCGAGCAGCTTGATGTAACGGATCAGGCGCGTCTTCTCGAACATCTCGGCGATCTGGCCGGCGCTCGCCGAGAACAGGAAGAACGGCAGGATGAAGATCGCCGGCGCGATCATTTCGTAGAAGGCGGCCTGCTGCGAGCTGAAACCGAGGAAGGCGCCGATCAGCACGATCATCGCCTGGCGGAAGGCGTTGTCGTTAAACGCGCCGAGCGCCTGGGTGGCGAAGAACGGGGCGAAGCGGCGCGTGCGCAGCAGCTGGAACTGGCTTTGTCCGGACATGCAGGCTTCCTTGGTTTGACGCCGGCAATGGTGGGAGGCCGTGCGTCGGCGCGCAAGGCTGCACGGTTTGCCAAGGCCTTGCCGTGTAGGAGTCCGTTCACGGGCGATGCTTTCCCTTCGATCCATCGCAATCCCCCGATCGCCCGTGAACGGGCTCCGGGCGCTGCGAAAAAGGGGGCGATCCACGATGGACTGGTCGCACTGCGTCGAGGTGCCCCGAATGGCCCCATGCCAATGGTGCTGTGCGTGCACTTGGCAGGGCCGATAGAATGCGCGTTTCCGCTACTTCCCCTTCCAACGAGGAGCCGTTCCATGGCAGTCAAGGTCGCGATCAACGGGTATGGCCGCATCGGCCGCAATGTGCTGCGCGCACTGTACGAGGCCAAGCGCAACGGCGAGATCAGCATCGTCGCCGTCAACGACCTCGGCGATGCCGAGACGAACGCGCACCTGACCCGCTACGACACCGCGCACGGCAAATTCCCCGGCGAAGTCGCCGTCGACGGTGGCGACCTGGTCGTCAACGGCGACCGCATCAAGGTCTGCGCCGAGCGCGATCCGTCGAAGCTGCCGTGGAAGGACCTCGGCGTCGACGTCGTGCTCGAGTGCACCGGCCTGTTCACCAGCAAGGCCAAGGCCGGCGCGCACATCGCCGCCGGGGCGAAGAAGGTCATCATCTCGGCGCCCGGCGGCAGCGACGTCGACGGCACCTTCGTCTACGGCGTCAACCACGACCAGCTCAGCGCCAAGCACGAAGTCATCTCCAACGCCTCGTGCACGACCAACTGCCTCGCCCCGCTGGCCAAGGTGCTGCATGCGAAGATCGGCATCCAGCGCGGCCTGATGACGACGATCCACGCCTACACCAACGACCAGGTGCTGACCGACGTCTACCACTCCGACCTGCGCCGAGCGCGTTCGGCCACGATGAGCCAGATTCCGACCAAGACCGGCGCCGCCGCCGCGGTCGGGCTGGTCCTGCCCGAACTCAACGGCAAGCTTGACGGCTTCGCCATGCGCGTGCCGACGATCAATGTGTCGGTCGTCGACCTCACGTTCGATGCTGCGCGCGCGACCTCGGCCGACGAGATCACCGCGATCGTCAGGGAAGCCGCGGACGGCGCGCTCAAGGGCGTGCTCGGCGTCAACACGCAGCCGCTCGTCTCGATCGACTTCAACCACAACCCGCTGTCGTCGATCTATGACGCCACCCAGACCCGCGTCATCGACGGCACCCTGGTCAAGTTGCTGGCCTGGTACGACAACGAGTGGGGCTTCTCGAACCGCATGCTCGACATGACCCTCGCCCTGGTCAACGCGAAGTAGCCTGCGCAGCAGGGACTTGCCCCTTCCCCGACGCAGCAGGGGAAGGGAACGCGTCCGCATTAACGGCGATGGATGGCGCGCCTCAGTGAGCCACCAGCAATGGCAGATCGCTGTGCTGGAACAGATGGCGGGTCACGCCACCCAACACGAGTTCGGTGATGCGCGAATGGCCCCAGGCGCCGGTCACGATGAGATCGGCGTCGTGTGCGTGCGCAGCTTCGAGCACGGCGTGGCCGTGTGCATCGCGCGCCGGGCGAAAGGCCTCGAAGCCGGCCTCGATGCCGCGTCGCGCGAGCCAGGCGCGCAGGTCGAGTTTCGGCAGCATGTCGGCGCCGAAACCGTCGCCGGCCGGTTCGCCCTCGAGCACGATCACGCGTTCCGCGCGGGCCAGCAGCGGCAGCGCACCGTGCACGGCGAGCGTGGATTCGCGGCTGGCGTTCCAGGCGATGACGATATGGCGCCCGATGTGTTCGACGCGCGCCGCCTCGGGCACGACGACGACCGGCGCCGATGAGCCGAACACGGTGCGCGAGACGATGCCCCAGCCGAGCGGTGCGTCGGGGTTGAGCACGGGCCGTTCGACCACGACGAGATCGCTCCAGCGCGCGGCATGGCAGAGCGCCTCGACCGTGTCGCCCTGCACGACCTGGAAATCGCCGGCGACGCCGAAGCGGTCGAGTTCGCCCTGCCACCACGGCGCGCGGGCGCGCGCATCCGCGATCAGGTGATGCGCCTCCGAGGCATGCAGGGCGACCGCCTCCGGCGAGGCGAACGCGACCGGCGACAGCGCGACCACGTGCAGGCCGAGCGCATGCGCGCCGAGGCGCCGGGCCAGGCGCAGGCCGGCTTCGGCGGCCTGCAGGCCACCCTCGCAGCGGCGCAAGTGGATGAGGATGTCGGGCTTGCTCATGACGGATTCCTCGCCGTTGGCTTTCGCATGATCCTGCGTCGGTCGGCACGTTGCCACATGAACGCTGCTGCAATGCAGGGGTGCCGCACATTGTCTGCGCTCGCTTGCGCGGCGAGAATGACCAGCGTCAATTCCGTGGAGATTCCCCCATGCGCCCCTGGATGCCCCTGCTCGCCATCGCCGCCTGTGTGCTGTTCGCCACTTCGGCCGCGCATGCCGAGCCGCTCGACTGCAAGCTCACGTTCACCATGTCGGGATGGTCGGCCTTCTACAAGCAGGCCTCCGGCACCGGTGTGGTCCGCTGCACGAACGGCCAGTCGCTGAAGGTGAAGATCTCGGCCAAGGGCGGCGGCCTCAGTTTCGGCAAGTCGCAGATCGACGATGGCATCGGTACCTTCAGCGACCTCTACAACATCGAGGACGTCATCGGTGGCTATGCCACCGCCGAGGCGCATGCCGGCGCGGTCAAGTCGGCTACTGCACGGGTCGTCACCAAGGGGCCGATTTCGCTGGCCCTGACCGGCAAGGGCCGTGGCTGGGATCTCGGTGTTGCTTTCGGCAGCTTCATCATCGAAAAACGCTGACATCGCGCTGGTCATCGCGCCCGCTCCGGCGTATTTTCTTGCAACGCAACATCGTTGCCTGATCGATCGCCGGGGTTCGTGATGACCGCGCTCGCACCGCGCTATGCCCTTGCCGAGGAGATTGCTTCGAGCCTGACCCACGGGCTCGGCATCGTGCTCAGCATCGCCGGCCTCGCCACCCTGGTTGCGTTCGCCGCGCTCGCCGACGACGGCTGGGCGCTGGCCGCCGGCATCGTCTACGGCACCACGCTGATCCTTCTGTTCACCGCCTCGACGCTCTACCACAGCATCCCGCACGCCGGCGCCAAGCCGGTGCTGCGCTTCCTCGACCACGCCGCGATCTTCCTGCTCATCGCCGGCACCTACACGCCGTTCACTCTGGTCACCCTGCGCGGGCCGTGGGGCTATGCGCTGTTCGCGATCGTGTGGACGCTGGCCGCGCTCGGCATCGCGCTGGAATTGAAGCGCGTGCGCAACCGCCTCGTCATGGTCGCGCTGTACCTCGCCATGGGCTGGGTCGGCATCATCGCCATCGGTCCCCTGCTGGAAAAACTGCCGGCCGGTGGCCTCTGGCTGCTGTTCGGCGGCGGTGTCTGCTACACCCTCGGCGTGCCGTTCTACCTGTGGCGCCGACTGCCGTACAACCACGCGCTCTGGCACGTCTTCGTGCTCGCCGGCAGCGTGCTGCAGTTCCTCGCGGTGCTGCTGTACGTGATGCCGGATTGATCGCGGCGGGTTGCATCGCCGGTTACAACCTCCGCACGAACCAGGGCTATATCTACCAGCCCTGCACGCCGGAACCGATGTGCATTCCGCCCGGTGCCGAGAAGTTCTACCGCGCGTGCAAGAGCGCGGACGGTGGTTGTGTGACGTTCCTTGAAAGCGATCGCGTCAGCTTCGAGGCGCAAGGCTATACGGCGGCATTCCCCTCCGGCAGCAACAAGCACCTGGGCTATGCCTATCCATCTGTCGATACCGATGGAGGCGGCCTGATGGACGGCTTCGAGCCTGCGATGGTGACGAATTCCCGATGGTGGGCCTGCCGGTCTCCGATCCGTGCGACGGCCCGACCGCAGCGAATTGTTCGGCCTACGACCTCATCTTCAAGCACGGCTTCGAGTCGTAAGCGAGTCGGAAAGGCCGCGCCATGGGCGCGGCCTTTCTTCCCGGCACGATGGGTCAAAACACCAGCGCAAACACGAACACGCCGAGCATCGTGAAGCACAGGCCGATCTTGGCGATCGTGCCGAACAGGAAGCCGAGCCAGGCGCCGATGCCGACGATGGTCGAGCGGTGCAGGTTGCTGCCGGCGACGAGTTCGCCGACCGCGGCGCCGACGAAGGGGCCGAGCAGCAGGCCCGGGATGCCGAAGAACAGGCCGACGATCGTGCCGACCGCGGCGCCGAACAGGGCCCAGCGGCTGGCGCCGACACGTTGCGCGCCGAGCACGCCGGCGATGAAGTCGACGGCCACGGCGATCGCGGTCAGCACGCCGAGCAGGACCAGGGTCGCCCAGCCGATCTCGGCGAAGTCGCCGGTCCAGGCGGCCAGCAGCATGCCGGCGAACACCAGCGGCACGCCGGGCAGGGCCGGCAGGATCGTGCCGGCGATGCCGATGAGGATCAGCGCGGCGGACAGCACGTAGAGCAGGATGTCGGCGGTCATGCGCTTTGCAGGCAGCGGGCAGGCGCGCAGTCTATAGGTTGCCGACGGACGTGTGAGGAATCGCGCCGCGCCGCGAATCATGTCGGCAACGAGGAGCCTGCGCGGCAGAAGAACTTCTGCCGCGCAGGCTCCTCACCCTCGCCGGAACCCCCGCAATGGAACAGGCCATCGACATGAGTGACACGCGGCACGACAGCTTCGACGACCTGTTCGAGGCCAATCGCGCGATCGTGTTCAAGGTCGCCAACGCGTACTGCCGCGACGCGGACGACCGCGCCGACCTCGCCCAGGAGATCGCCGCCCAGCTCTGGCGCGCCTGGCCCGGCTACGACCCGCAGCGGCGCTTCAGCACCTGGATGTACCGCATCGCGCTCAATGTTGCGATCAGCTTCGTGCGCGCCGCCGGCTCGCGGCGTGGCGAGGAAGCCTTCGACGAAAGCCTGCACGACGTCGCCGACGAACACGGCAGCGACCACGAGGCGGCCGAGCACGCGCGCCTGCTCGAAGCCTTCATCGCGCGCCAGCCGCCGCTCGAGCGCGCCCTGCTCGTGCTCTACCTCGAGGAACGCAGCCAGCGCGAGATCGGCGAGATCCTCGGCCTGAGCGAAACCAACGTGTCTACGCGCATCGGCCGCCTCAAGCAGCGCCTGCGCGACGAACTCTGATTCCCAACTCTGATTCCCCCACCCACCCGGAAACGAACGATGGAAGCCCTCATGGAAAATGATGACCTCAAGGCCGCCTGGCAGACTCTCAACCGCCGCCTCGAACGCGAGGACGCGAACAACCTTGGCCTGCTGCGCGAGAAGAAGCTCGACCGTACGCGTTCAAGCCTGCGCCCGCTGTTCTGGGGGCAGGTCGCTCAGGCGCTGTTCGGCGTGCCGTTCATCCTGTTCGCGTCCTTGCTGTGGATGCGTGCGCACGCGCTGCCGGAGGGTTTGCCGCTGACCGCACTGATCGCCGGCATCATCGTCCAGGTCTATGGCATCGCCACGGTCGCTTTCGCCGGCGAGACGATCCGGCGCATCCGCGAGATCGACTATGCGGCTCCGGTCGTGGCCATCCAGAAGCAGCTCGCCGCGCTGCGCCGCACCTACATCATCAGCGGCATGGTCGCCGGCCTGCCGTGGTGGTTCCTGTGGGTGCCCTTGCTCGCCGTGCTGGCCGGCCTCGGTGGTGTCGACTTGCACGCGAAGGCTCCTGGCGTGATCTGGATCGGCCTCGGCCTCGGTGCGGCTGGCTTGCTGGCGACCGCGTGGTTCCATCGCTGGTCGCGCGATCCGGCTCGTCCGCGCCTGGCGCGGGTGATGGATGCCGCCGTCACCGGCGCCAGCCTGCGCCGGGCGCGCGCGCAGATCGAGGAGCTGGAGCGCTTCGAGCGCGGGTAGACGCTTCTGCCGCGATAATGCGCGGCATGGAAACCATCCTGCTCAAGGCCGACGCGCTCGGCCGCATCGAGATCGTCGATGACGGTGCGGGCCGGCGCATCCGCCGCGATACGCGCGCCGCGCGCTTCGGCCTGCGCTGGTTCGCGCGCTCGGCGGCGGCACGCGAGGCGCGCGTGTTGCGTGCGCTGACCGGGCTGGATGGCGTGCCGCAACTGATCGTCTGGGAACGCGGTGTGCTCGAACGCAGCTACATGGACGGTGCACCGATGCAGCGCGCGCAGCCGCGCGATCCGCGCTACTACCGCGCCGCGCACGCCCTGCTCAAGCGCCTGCGCGCGCGCGGCGTCGCCCACAACGACCTCGCCAAGGAGCCGAACTGGCTGCAACGCGCGGATGGTTCGCCGGCCGTCGTCGATTTCCAGATCGCCTGGGTCAGCCGACGCCGCGGCAGCCTGTTCCGCCTGCTCGCGCGCGAGGACCTGCGCCACCTGCTCAAGCACAAGCGCAGTTATTGCCCCGAGGCGCTGACTCCGGTCGAACACCGCGTGCTGGCCAAGCGCTCGTGGATAGCCGGCGCCTGGAAGGCCAGCGGCAAGCGCCTGTACAAGCTCGTCGCGCGGCGCCTGTTCGGCTACTGGGACAACGAGGGCCAGGGTCGCGTGCGGGACAGCGCTGCTGGCCCTTCTCCCCACATGAGCGGGGAGAAGGTGGCCGACAGGCCGGACGAGGGACGCTCTTGATCGTCCGGGCCATGATCCTTTTCCACGCCGTTTTACGCCATGGGGAGTACCGGCAGCGGCTCCACCCCCGTCGCTGAAGGACGCGAGTCGGTTGTGTGCGGCCGGACAGGGTGCCCGGCCGCACAAGGCTCAGCCTTGCGCCAGGCTGAACGCCACCGGCACCAGCCCCGACGCCGGTACCGCAATGCCGTTGCGCTGCACCGGGCGGAAGCGCCATTCGCGCACGCCGTCGCGCGCAGCGCGGTCGAGGCGGTCGTGGCCGCTGCTGCGCACGATTTCGATCTTGACCGGCCTGCCTTCGGCATCGACGTGCACGCGCAGCAGCACCGTGCCCTGCTCGTGATTGCGCGCCGAGGCCTTCGGATAGGCCAGCGCGGTGCGCGAGGCGTAGTCGAGATTGACGTCGACACCGCGTCCCGGCTCGGCATCGACCGCCACCGGCGCTTCGATGCCCACCGCATCGACCAGCGGTGCCGGCTCGACCACGGGCGCCGGTATCGACATCTCCGTCAGCGGCGTCTCGATCACGACCGGCGCGGGCGTCGCCGGTCGCTTCGGCACGGGCAGGGGCTTCGGCTCGGGTGGCAGCGGTTGCGCGACCGGCTCGGGTTCGGGTTCGTGCCAGATGACCTGCACGGTCTCGGCGATCGCCGCGACGGTGGTCGGACGCATCGCCGGCATGGCCAGCAACAGCATGGCAAAGACGTGCACGCTGACCGCACCGGCCAGGCTCACGGTGCGCGGCAGGCTCCAGTCGTTCGAGGTGGTGGCGTGGCAGGCGGTCATGGCAATCCCCCCGGGTGTTGGTGACAGGAGGTGCAACGCGGGGGGTATCGTCGCGGGGTTTGATGACCGGGGGTCCTGCTCATCCCGGGTATGGGAGCGCACCGTGTGCGCAATTGCTTTTCCATTCCGAGAAAAGATCGCGCGCGGGATGCGCTCCCACGCGCAAGACCTGCGACCGACAGCTAATCGAGGCGCTTGCGGAAACGCAGTACGGCCAGCGACAGCACGATGACGACGAATGCGCCGAGCGCGGCCAGCGAGGGCCACAGCTCAGCCAGGCCGGCTCCGCGCAGCATGACGCCGCGGATCAGGCGCAGGAAATGGGTCAGCGGGAACACCTCGGCCAGCCATTGCGCCGGACGCGGCATGCCGTCGTAGGGGAACATGAAACCCGACAGCAGGATCTGCGGCAGGAACAGGAAGAACGCCATCTGCATGGCCTGGAACTGCGTGCGCGTGAGCGTCGAGATCAGCATGCCCAGGGCGAGCGTGGCGGCGATGTAGGCCAGCGAGGCGGCGTACACCGCGACCAACGAGCCGCGCACCGGCACGGCGAACACGATCAAGCCGAGCAGCAGGATCAGGCTCACCTGCACGAAGCCGATGCCGACGTAGGGCAACACCTTGCCGAGCATCAGTTCGGCCGACGACAGCGGCGTGGCAATCAGCATCTCCATGTTGCCGCGTTCGCGTTCGCGCACGATCGCCATCGCCGTGAACACGACCATGGTCATGGTCAGGATCACGCCGATCAGGCCCGGCACGGTGTTGACCGGCGCACGCCGCTCCGGGTTGTAGAAGTTGACGACCTCGACGCTGCCGCTGGCGCGCGTGCCGGGGCGCGCTGCGGGTCCGCCGAAGTCGAGCGCAGCCAGCGGGAACGCGGCGAGCTGGCGCGCGGCGGCCTGCACGGACTGGTCGGAACCATCGACGACGACCTGCCAGGCCGGCTCGCCGCCGCGTTCGAGGCGGTGCTCGAAATCGCGCGGCACGACCACCGCCGCGCTGATCTCGCCACGCCGCATCAGCATCTCGACCTGCTGCGGAACGGCCACGCGATGGCGAAAATCGAGTACCTGCGACGAGGACAGTTCGGCGACCAGTTCGCGCGAGCGCCAGGTATTCGCCTCGTCGAGCACGGCTGCCGGCAGGTGGCGCACGTCGAGGTTGATGGCGAAGCCGAACAGCAGCAGCTGCAGGGTCGGGATGCCGACGATCATGGCAAAGGTCAGGCGGTCGCGGGCGAGCTGGCGCAGCTCCTTGCGCACCACGGCGAACAGGCGCACGAGGTTCATGCATCGCCTCCGGCGCGCGCGCGCGTCGCCGCGACGAACACGTCCTCGAGGTTCGCCGGCGCCGGCTCGACCCTTGCTTCGACGCCGGCCGCGGCAAGCACGCCGCGCAGCCAGTCCGCGCCGTCATCGCGACGGTTGGTCAGCACGCGCAGGTCGCTGCCGATCTGCGCCGCGCCGAGCACGTGCGCATCGTTCAGGACGAGCTGCTGCACGCGCCGCGGTTGCGCGCACTCGATGCGCAGCGTCGCGCCGGGCAGGGCGGCCATCAATTCGTGCGGTGTGCCGTCGGCGACGAGCCGGCCGCGATCGAGGATGGCGAGCCGATGGCAACGTTCCGCCTCGTCCATGTAGTGGGTCGAGACGAGCAAGGTCGTGCCGGCCTCGGCGAGATCGAACAATGCATCCCAGAAATCGCGCCGCGATTGCGGATCGACTGCACTGGTCGGCTCGTCGAGCAGCAGCAGTTCCGGCTCGTGCAGCACCGCGCCGGCCAGGGCAAGGCGCTGTTTCTGGCCACCCGACAGCGTGCCGGCGAGACGTGTGCGCAACTCGTCGAGGCGATAGCGCGCGCAGAGTTCGTCGATGCGCCGACGTGCCGCCGCACCGCGCAGTTCGTGCACGGCGGCCAGGAACTCGAGGTTCTCGGCGATGCTGAGGTCTTCGTACAGCGAGAACTTCTGCGTCATGTAGCCGATGCGGCGCTTGACCGCCTCGGCGCCGGCCGGCAGGGCGCGACCGAGCACCTCGACCGTGCCCTCGCTGGCATCGAGCAGGCCGCACAGCATGCGGATCGTCGTCGACTTGCCGGAGCCGTTCGGTCCGAGGAAGCCATAGACCTCGGCACGGCGCACGTCGAGGTCCAGGTGATCGACCGCAGTGAAGGCGCCGAAACGCCGGGTCAGACCACGGGCGACGATCACCGCGTCGGCGCGCGTGCCGGACGGCGTCGCGGTTTCGGCAGCGGCGTCGGGTACGGAAGTGCCCATGTGCATTTCAGGGCGTGCTCGTGCCGCACTCGGCCTGTGCGGGCAGGCCGACGGCGAGGCGGGTATCGGCTTCGTCCAGGACGATCTCGGCGCGATAGGCGAGGCGACTCGCGTCGTCGCCGGTCAGCGCGTAGTACGGCGTGAATGCCGGATCGGCGCGCAGGCTGCGCACGCGCGCATCGAACGCGCCGGGGATGCCTTCGACGTGCACGCGGCAGGTCGTGCCAACGTCGATCCGCGCACGCCGGCTCGCCGGCACGTGGACGCGCGCGTATGCGGGGCCATCGAGCAGGCTGACCAACACCGCGCCGGGCGGCGGCTGGTCGCCGAGCTTGAACGGCAGCGCATCGACACGGCCCGCGCGTGGTGCACGGATGTCGTAGCGGGCGCGGACCAGTTCCAGGCGCGTGACCGTCGCGTTCGCCGCGGCCAGCATCGCTTCGGCCTGTTCAATGTCTTCGATGCGCGTGCCGTTGAGCAGTTCGGTCAGTTGCGCGCGTGCCGCAT
>Ga0116142_10005692_pt1 | contig 11079 bp, 11 predicted proteins | sample AD_UKC033_MetaG_FD_89785 | JGI IMG/M metagenome (GOLD analysis project Ga0116142, IMG submission 89785) | Active sludge microbial communities of municipal wastewater-treating anaerobic digesters from USA - AD_UKC033_MetaG | ecosystem: Engineered > Bioreactor > Anaerobic > Digestate | place: USA... | reverse complement strand
TCGCGCTGGCCGGATCCTCCCGCCACGTCTTCCAGTCGAACGCGCCCGACACCACGTACCCGTAAACAAGCCAGTCCAGACTCCGCAGCAACAGGCCGATGTCCAGCCGCGGCTGCAGCGTCCCCTTTTTTCGCGCCGACGCGACTAACTGGCGAACGCGCTTGAACATCTTGAGGGAGTGATCGGCGTCAAACGCGACGAAATCCTTGTCCGGCGTGAGCCAATGCCGCAGCATGAGCCGCGCGCGAACGGGTCGCTCGACGGCGAACGTCACTACCCGGTCCGCGACGTGCTCCAGCAAGCAACGCATCGCGTCGCCGTCGCCCGGGTCCACGCGCGCGAAAAGCCCTTCAATCTCGTGTACGAACGCCTCGTCTTCTTCCGCGAACGCCTGATAGACCTTCCGGTACAGTTCGCGCTTGGTCCCTACGTGGTGGTGAACCGTGGCGATGTTAAGACCCGCCGCTGAGGCAATCTGGCGCGTGGTCACGCCGTGGAATCCGCGCTCGGCGAATAGCGCCGTGGCCACCTGAAGAATCCGGGCCGTGCTCGCGTTCGCCGGCCCATCTGAAGACTTCATAAGAATGCCCTTCGTCGTGCCGTCATGAGGAAAGTGAGGAAAGTATAGAACGCACGATATCGTTGGCGCAACGGACGCGAGATGTCTCCAAAACCCTGGCCCCCGAGGAATGCGCGCGTCCCGCCCCCAATAAATTTGGCCCCCGCGCGGGGGGAGGGGGAGGCCACGCGGGGGCGGTGGGATGGGTGTATGAGGGTGTAGAAGACTTAGTTTGCTTGCGCTCTGACTCGCTTCCTTCTTCGTTGCTCCGACTTCCGAATCGTCACCTTAAGAACGCCGTTCTTGAACGTCGCGTTGACATTCGCCTTCATTCGTCTCGGGCAGGTCCGCCGCGGAAACCGGCCCGTTGTCATCCATAATCCCGTCATCACCAAAAAGGTTGCCCGCCATCTCGCGGTCAATCTGAAAGAACGCGGGGGAGACGCGCCGCGGTCCGCGCGGCAGCATCATCAGCGTCGTCATTGCAGAATGGCCTCCTGCTAAGATTTCGCCGTCCCGCGCCGCAATGGCGCACCTGAAAAGACGCACGGGGCGTGCCAAGTATTCATTTTCGGCGTAAGTCACGACCGCGCCGGAGCTTAAGAGTATTGTCCGGGCGTCCTGTTCCCGACCCCAGACCACACTTTCGTTCTGATTTGAAATACCGTCGCTGCATTATGGTGCGATGTCGACCCCGGCGTCCCGCGCAAGCCATCGGCCTGCGGTAAACAATTGACAGCGCTAAGGGAGTATGCTAGACTGCCGTTGTTGGTGAAAGCGGAAGTGAAGCGGCGACACCGCCTTAAGGAGGGCGTCGAGGTGAACAAGCGTAAGAAGCGGGTTCTGACCGTGGTGGTGGTCATGTTAACGGTGGGCATTCTCTTGGAGACCCCATTGGCCGTTGCCCAGCATTTCAATCCCGACTTGGACCTGCCCAAGCCGACCGGCTTCGAAAAGGTGCTGACCAAGCTGGGGCGCGGCATCTCGAATATCCTGCTCGGGTGGGCCGAAATCCCGGTCACTTGGGACCGCAAGCTCAAAGAAGGCCAACCGTTGGGATATCTTGTGGGCGTCGCTCCCGTACTCGGAACCGCCCGGGCGGTGGTCCGCACCGGGACCGGCGTCTTCGAGGTAGTTACCTTTCCCTTCTCTGACCACGACGTCAATTACGAAGCCGTCCTTGAGCCCGAATTCATATTCTGATGCTATCCAGTGGAGGCGTCAGGGTCCCGCTATGGTTGGGGCGCTCACGTTGTTGGGGGGGCGTCCCTGTAACGTGGTCTTAGTGGGACCACGCCAGAATCCGAAAGGGGCCGCCGCGGTGATGCCTGGGGAAGAAGGATCGGGGCCGCAAACGCAGATGCTTTCCGCCGTCTTGTCCCTCTTCCATCCCCGGCAGGTCGCCGATATCCTGGGTATGCAGGAGCGCGCCTTCGGCGCATGCAACTTGCCGCCGCCGGGCGAGGTGGACGGCGCCCCGTGAGCACGCAGTACGACATCGAGCACTTCCTCGACGAAGTCGTCACGCTGCCAAGCCTCCCGGAAACCGTGGTGCGTGTCACCCAGATGGTCGAGAACCCTGAGTGCCGCCTCAAGGAGGTCGCTGCGGTCATTGCCGCCGACCCCGCACTCTCGCTCAAGACCCTGCGTCTCGTGAATTCCGCCTACTACGGTCTCGGCCAACACGTGACCACGCTTGAACACGCCGTCGTGCTGCTGGGCATCAAGGTCATCAAGAACCTCGCGCTCACCGCCACCGTCTTCGATGCGTTCAAGACTGGCACCAGCGTGTTTCTGCGCCACAGTATCGCCTGCGGTGCACTCATGCGCACGCTCGCCGAGAGTTCCGCCGTCGCCCTGTCCAGGCACACCAACCCGGACGAAGCCTTTGTCTACGGTCTCCTGCACGACATCGGCAAGGTCATCATCGAGGAATTCCTCCCCGCCGAGACGGCGAAGATACCCGCCGTCATGCGCGCGCGCGGCGTCACCTGGTACGAGGCCGAACGGGCGCTACTCGGCGTGGACCATGCCCAGGTCGGCGCGCGTTTGGCGGAGAAATGGAAATTGGCGCCCCAACTCGTCCACGCTATCGACAGCCATCACGACCTGAGTCGCTGTGCCGACGAATCCGCCCGCGTCCTCGCCGCGAGCGTCGGCGTGGCCGACTATATCTGCGGCGCCTGCGGCCTCCATGCCGCGCCCGAAGCGCGCTACGCGCCCGCCGAGGATATCTGGGCGCTCGCCGGCGTTCGCTCGGAAACCCAGCCCGCGATTTTCCAGAGCTTCCTCGACCAGTATGCGCTCGTGGAAGAACTGGTAAGCCTGGCCGCGTAGGAGGCGCGCCATGCGCCTGATTCGCGTCGCGTGCCGCGATTTTCGCTGCCTCGCCGAGACCGCCTTCGAGCCCGCTCCCGGCACTACCCTCTTGCGCGGAGCCAACGCGCAAGGTAAGACCTCGCTCTTCGAGGCCGTGCTCTTCGCGGCCGTCACGAAAAGCCACCGCACCAACCAGGACGCCGAACTTGTCCGCCACGGGTGCCCCGGGTTCCACGTGCGCCTCGATGCGCTGCGCGCGGACCGTGAGGTGACCATCGACGCGCGCTGGCGGGAGGGCATCAAGCGATTTCAGGTGAACGGCGTGCCGCAGACGCGCCTGAGCGACATCCTAGGCAAGATTCACGTCGTTCTGTTCTGCCCCGAAGACGCGGAACTCGTCCGGGGCGGCGCAGCAATCCGGCGGCGATTTCTCGATATGGAAATCTCGCAGGTGAGTCCGCCGTACCTGAACGCCTTGCAGCAATACCGGCAGGCGCTCCGACAGCGCAACGAACTGCTCCGCCGCCAGGAATCGGACCCCGCGATGTTCGATGTGTGGGAGGCCCAACTCGCACGCGACGGCGCCACGCTCATGCGCGAACGGGAGGCCTACATCCAGGAACTGGCGCGGCACGGGGCCGACGCCTATGCCCGCCTTGCGGAACAGGAACCGCTTGCGCTGGCCTATCGTCCCGACGTGCCCGATCCGGACCAACTCGCCGCCGCCCTCGTCAAGGCGCGCGACACCGACCTCAAACGCGCGGCCACGACCCGGGGACCGCACCGGGACGACCTGGATATCCACATCGCCGACAAATCCGCCCGGCTCTTTGCCTCGCAGGGCCAGCAGAAGACCGCCGCGCTCGTTCTCAAGCTCGCCGAACTCGAATTGGTCAAGGCGCGCGCGGGAGAGTATCCTGTATTGATGCTGGACGAGGTCCTGGCGGAACTCGACGAGGCGCGCGCGAGGCGCCTCGTCGCGGCGATTCCCCGAGAAACCCAGTGCCTCGTCACCACAACGGAACTCGAACCGCGCCCCGGTCGATTCGGGGCGGACTGGGCGGAATTTCGCATTGAACGAGGAACGGTCCAAGCGATTTGACGGGGTTACGCCCGTCGCCGATATCATCGCCAAGCTTGCCGCTTCAGGAAAGCTCGCGAAGAACCTCGAACTCGCCCGAATCTGGGAGCATTGGGACGAACTCGCGGGCAAGCGCCTCAGCGCACACGGCCAACCCTACACCGTCAAGGACGGCCAGTTGCGCGTCCGCGCCGACAGCGCCGTCTGGATGCATCGCTTCTGCTACGACAAGTGGGGCATCATCAAGCGCATCAATCGCATGGCGGGCAAGGAACTGATCAGCGACTTGTTTGTCACGCTCGAACCCGATGATGAGGAATTATAGGGTGATGCCGACCGCGAATGCGCGGCCCAACGCGGAGAAAGACGACCTCGTGCCGACTCTTGAAAACATCGCGAGCAATCTTGCCGCTGTGCGCGACCGCATCGCCGACGCCGCCGCACGCGCGGGACGCCGCCCCGAGGACGTGCGACTCGTGGCCGTTACAAAAACCGTCGACATCGAGGAAATCCGCGCGCTTATCGCCCTCGGCGTGACCGACCTCGGTGAGAACCGCGTCGATCAGGCCAGAATCAAAATCGCCGAACTGGAAAAGTACCGCCCATGCTGGCATATGATTGGGACTGTACAGCGCCGGAAGGCGCGGGACGTGGCGGCCTTGTTCGACACCGTGGACGCCGTGGACCGGCTCGAACTCGCGGACGCGCTCCAGCAGCGCTGCATGGAACAGGATCGGCGGCTCCGGGTGCTCATCGAAGTCAACGTTTCCGGCGAATCGCAAAAGCACGGGTTCGCCCCCGACGCGATCGAGGCCGCGCTTGAACACATAAGCGGCCTGGACCGGCTCCGTGTCGAAGGGCTCATGACCATGGCCCCCTTTGGCGCGCCGGAGGTCGTGCTCCGCGGCGTATTCGGCGGCCTGCGCGCATTGGCGGACCGCTTCGCGCTGCCGGAGCGGTCCATGGGCATGTCGGACGACTTCGAGACGGCCATCGAGGAAGGGGCCACGCAGGTGCGCATAGGCACGGCCTTGTTTATATAGGAGCGGGGGCATCCTGCCCCCGATTGGAGCACGGGCATCTCGCCCCCGAAACATGAGGAGTCGTAATGAACGCGGACTGTGAGGCCGTTCGTCAGGCGGCGATGGAGGAAATCGACGCCCTCGAGGACCTGCGCGCGCTCGAAGAGTCGCGCGTCCGTTTCCTCGGGCGCAAGGGCAGGATCGCGGCGCTCATGCGCCTCCTTGGCGAGACGTCGCCGGAGGACCGGCCCGCCCTCGGCAAAGCCATCAACGAGGTCAAGGAAGCACTGACCAGCGCGCTCGAAGCGCGCAAGCAGGAACTCGAGGCCCGCGATCTCGCGGCCCGCGCCGCCGCGGAAGCGGTCGACCTCTCCCTGCCGGGGCGCCGCCCGCGGCAGGGTCACATGCACGTAATCAACCAGGTCATCGACGATATCGTGGGCATCTTCGTCGAATTGGGCTTTCAAGTGGCCGCCGGGCCCGACGTCGAAACGGAATACTACAATTTCGACAGCCTGAACACACCGTCCGACCATCCCGCGCGCGACAGTCACGACACCTTCTTCGTCAAGCCCGGCGTGGTCCTGCGCACCCACACCTCGCCCGTCCAGATGCGCGTCATGGAACGCACCCAGCCGCCGGTCGCCATCGTCGTGCCGGGCCGCACCTACCGCGTGGACAACGACGCCAGCCACAGCCCCATGTTCTATCAGATCGAGGGTCTCCTCGTGGACCACGGCGTCACCTTCGCGGACCTGAAGGGCACCCTCGCGCTCTTTGTCCGCCGCTTCTTCGGCCCAGACACCAAGGCCAGGTTCCGCCCGCACTTCTTCCCCTTCACCGAGCCCTCGGCCGAGATGGACATCTCGTGCTCGGTGTGCCGCGGCGCCGGATGCAGGGTATGCAAGCACAGCGGCTGGCTCGAAATCCTCGGCTGCGGCATGGTGCACCCGAACGTCTTCGGCTACGCCGGATACGATTACGAAACCTATACCGGATACGCCTTCGGCATGGGCGTCGACCGGATCGCGATGCTTCGCCACGCCATCAGCAGCATCAGCTTCCTCTACGAAAACGACGTCCGATTCCTGGAGCAGTTCTGACCATGCGCATTTCCCTCAATTGGCTGAAAGACTACGTGGATATCGACGTCGACGCTGACCAACTCGCCGAAGACATGACGATGCTCGGGCTCGAAATCGAGGCCGTCGAGCAACTCGGCGCCGACATTACCAACGTGTTCGTCGGGCGGATTCTCTCCATCGAACCGCACCCCGACGCGGACAATCTCGTCGTGTGCAAGACGGATGTCGGCCACGGAGAGCCGCTCCAGATCATCTGCGGCGCCAAGAACATGAAAGTGGGCGATAAGGTCCCCACGGCGGTCGTCGGCGCGAAGCTTGCCGGCGGCTTCGAAATTACCAAACGCAAGATGCGCGGCGTTGACTCCTACGGCATGATGTGCGCCGCCGACGAACTCGGCCTCGGCGAGGACCACTCCGGCCTCATCATCATGGACCCGGCGACGCCCGTCGGCAGGGACGCCAAACCGTACCTCGGCCTCGACGACGTCGTGTTCGAGATCGAGGTCCTGCCCAATCGCGGCGACTGGGCCAGCATGATCGGAGTAGCTCGCGAACTCGCGGCGCGCTACGGACGCCCCCTGCACGTCCCGGCCATCAAACTCCAGGAGATGGCCACACCCGCTTCCCAGTTTTCGTCCGTCACCAATGAAGCGCCCGTGCTGTGCCCGCGCTATATCGGGCGCGTGCTCAACGGGGTGAAGGTCGGTCCCTCGCCGGACTGGATGTGCAAGCGCCTTCTCGCCGCCGGCCAGCGACCCATCAACAACGTCGTCGACGTCACGAATTACGTGCTCCTCGAAACCGGGCATCCCCTTCACGCCTTCGACTACTCCCTCCTCGCCGAGCACCGCGTCATCGTACGCCGCGCCAAGCCCGGCGAGACCATGCGCACCCTCGACGGCGAGGCGCGCACGCTGACCGACCAGATGCTTGTCATCGCGGATGCGGAGCGTCCCCAGGCCGTCGCCGGCATCATGGGCGGCGAGCACAGCGAAGTGGGGGAGGGGACCACCACCGTTTTCCTCGAAAGCGCCTATTTCGACCCCGTCTCGATACGGCGCACGTCGCGCGCCTTGGGTCTGATGACCGAGTCGTCCCAGCGCTTCCAGCGCGGAGCGGACCCCGAAATGGCCGAATACGCCATCAACCGCGCCGCGGCGCTCATGCAGGAGTTGGCCTCCGCCGAAGTCGCCCAAGGGCTCCTCGACGCCTATCCCGAGCCGGTTCCCCGCCGCGAAGTCACGTTGCGCTATGATCGCAACAACGCCCTCCTGGGCGCGCATGTCCCCCCCGATAATCAGCGCAAGTATCTGACCGACCTTGGCTTCGAGGTCGTGAACGAATCCCCGGACACTTGCACTGTCCGCGTGCCCACCTGGCGGCACGACGTCGCCGAGGAAGCAGACCTCATCGAGGAAATCGCCCGCTTCCACGGCTACGAGCATATCCCCGTCACGGTGCCCTCCGTGCGTCCCATCGAGGTGCGATTCGCTCCCGAACACGACGCCCTTGCCGCGCTCCGCCGCCTGCTGGTCGGCTATGGTCTCACCGAGGTATGTAACTGGACTTTCAGTTCCGACGACGCCGTGCGCAACTGCGGCCTCGAAGACGCCTACCTTGACATGGTCCGCCTCGAAAACCCCCTCTCGGAGAGACAGGCCGCCATGCGGTCCTCTCTTGCGCCCGGCATCCTCAATAATGTCGCGTTCAACATCCGCCACGGCTCAAACGATCTCGCCCTCTTCGAGATTGGGCCCGTCTATCGGCCCCGTGCCGACCGGGAACTACCGGACGAGACACCCGGCCTCGCCATTGCCTTGAGCGGCGCGGCGGAGGACCGCTACTGGAGCCGCGCGCCCCGCGCGGTCGATTTTCATGACCTCAAGGGACTCGCCGAGCGCGTCATCGAACACTTCGGCGCGGGGTTCGAGTTCACCGTGTCCGAAAGCGCGCTCTTCCAAGCGGGCCAAGGCGCGAACATCGCCGCAGACGGCGAAGTTATCGGACGCTGCGGCCGCATCCATCCGCATGTCCTTCGATCCCTCGATATACCGCAAGACGTTTACTTACTTGAGCTTAACCTCGACCCGCTGCTCCGCCTACCGCAACGCTACAGCCAGTTCCAGTCTATCCCCGCGTTTCCGCCGTCATTGCGCGACATGGCCGTCGTCGTGGATGCCGAAGTCCCCGCGGGGGCCATCTGCGAGGCGGCGCGTCGCGCGGGAGGGAAGCTCTTGCAGCGGGTCGAAATCTTCGACATTTACGAAGGCAAGCAGGTCCCGGCGGGGAAGAAGAGCGTCGCCCTCGGCTTCGTCTTCCAGTCGCCCGACCGCACGCTCATCGACGCCGACACGGAAAAAGCCTGCGACAAGATACTCAGGGCCCTCAAACATGCCTATCAAGCGGAGCTTCGCTGAGCCTGGCCCAATGCTCCAGGCCCAACTGGACCAGGTCCACCGGGACCTGGAGGCCATGCGCGACCTCCTGACAGACCTTCGCGAGACGGCCTGCGCCCAGGAGACCCTGGCCGACGACCTCCGCCAGCGTTACTGGGACGTCGGCCAGGAACTCGCCGCGCTCCGGGACACCGTCCCGCACTATGACGTCCTTCAACAGCGCCTTGCCCGTTTCGAGGACGCCTATGCCGAACTTCACGAGCGCCTCACGCGAATCCTGCAATTCACCAAGCGACTGACGGGGGAGTTCCTCCAATGACCGACAAACCCATCACCGTCTCCATAAACCGCATCGCCGTCCCCGTCCCCGAGTACATCGACGCCCGCCACTCCCAGGAAGTCGCCGACCAGGTCACCGCCCGCTACAAGCAAATCGAGGATAGCAGCATCCGCGTCGACACCTTGGCCTTTCAACTACGCACCGCTTACGAATTCGCCGTCCGCGTCCGCGAACTCGAAGATGAGCTCCGTGCCCTGAACAACCGCTTCATCGCCGAACTGGACGGTATCCACACGCGGCTGCAGTCGATTATGCTAGAAGCTCGCGACAGCAGCCCGCCGCCCGCGCCGAAACCGAAGCCGAAATCCCGACCGCGATTGCTGTAAGGGCTCGGGGGCGTCGCCAGCGCGGCAGAGGTCCCGGCGTTCCTCGATGGGCGCGGGCGACGTGGCGGCTTCGACACAGCGTTCCCGTAACTCCGGCCAAGGGCGGGGATATCGGGACGGCGTTATAGTGTCTGATAATATATATTATGTTTTATTCACGCTCCGCAGAATCGCCGCCAGCTACACCCCTGATCGGTGATTCATCCTGAAGCAGTCAAGAGATACCCCAACTTCGCGCGCCACAACCCACTTCCCGCCATCGAAACCATGTCATATACGCACCTAAGAAACTATGACCGATTCTGGCGTCTATGAGCTTATATGAAAAGAACTTACGATCATGAGAAAACCTCTCCGGATCGGGCCAACCGCACGATGTTCAGTAGATTCTTATCGTGTGGCAATGTGAAGCAGTCATGCCGGAAGCCTTTCCGGTGCGCGTCGCTGGCACTCATGCACAGTCCTACCCCGAATTCCACGCACCCGCTCACGCACTCCACGAGGAACTCATCCCACGCCTCCTCCCAGCAATCCCCGAGATGCAATCCGAAACTGCCCGGTCCCTCCTCCCCCGCCGCCGGTGCACGGCCAGCCCATACCCAGAGGGAGATATGCTACGCCTGAAGATTCCCCCGATGAACGTGCAACGCTCCTCGTGGAGAGAATCAGACTGCGCCAGTCAGGCGACCGTCCGTGTGAGGTCGTCGCGAGACAAAGAGTGGCCCAAGACACGCCCTGCGCAAGACCTCGGGAGACGACAAGCGGGTTAGAGGATTCCGAAGACCGGGGTATCGAGGAATTTGCGCGTCTGGCGAGTGACTTCTTGTCAGGTCTTGGTCGGGATCGAAGGCCGCGCTGCACCCTTCGGTCCCTCTTGGTCCCTTCGGTCCCTATGGTCCTTTTCTTGCCCCGTTGTGTCTCTCGCTACGCTCGCCGAGGCAAGTCAGAGCGGGGTTGCGGCCAACGGCCCTGCTGCGGACCTCGCGATTTGTGGTATGTGCGTTAGCGTGTCTTTATGATTGCTTGCGGACTGTTATGGTGATTTGCGAGCGCTTGCAACTGTTTGTGTCGTGGCCGCCGGATCCCGCTGCGGCTACTGCGGTCCCGGCCCTGCGCAGTACCCGTCTTCGCCATCGATGCAGATATGGTAGCCGCCGGAGTTGTAAAACTGAATGATCCGCAGCAGTTCGCTCATCTCGATGACCCAGTCATGAGGCGCATAGTCCCCGGAATGCGGCAGGCAATCCTGCGCCCCCGGACCGGGCGTGTATCCGTCTTCCGTGAGCGGGTCGCAGTGGAATCCGGTGCTATTGTAAAACTGAATGAAGCGCAGCAGTTCGGAGAGCGAGACAAGCCAATCGGCGGGTGCATAGTCCGAAGCGTGATAACCCGGCGGCGCCTGCCCTTCGCCTTCGCCTTCCCCTTCGCCCTCGGCAGGCAGGCAAATGTTAACCCGAAGCGCCCAACTCTCCAGCGTCCCCGTTACTCCGTACATCGTGTCGGAAATGGTGAGTGTCCACACACCCTCTATGTCCCGTCCGTCCAGTTGCCGGAGCGGCGAGTAGGGCCGGTAATGGCCGCTATAAGGGCCTGCGCCCATAGTGAAGGGGATATCCGCTTCATCATCGAACGTCGTATCAATGAGGTCCGCGCCGTCTCCTGACAAACGAGTGAACAGCGTAACCGGCACGCCCGAGGGCGGCTCCAATTGCGCGACAAGCTGTGCAATCGAGCCGTGATGCACATTGAGCGTGACGTCAAGGTCCTGAACGGTGGCCGAGTCCGGAACGTCAATGGATGAAGTAATTATCGTGTAATCGCCGATGATCTGCGACTCGAAACTTTCGAACACTAGAACACACGGGTCTTCGCCCTCGCCTTCGCCCTCCCCCTCCCCCTCACCTTCCCCTTCGCCCTCGCCTTCGCCCTCGCCTTCGCCCTCGCCTTCGCC
>Ga0116142_10005685_pt1 | contig 11084 bp, 7 predicted proteins | sample AD_UKC033_MetaG_FD_89785 | JGI IMG/M metagenome (GOLD analysis project Ga0116142, IMG submission 89785) | Active sludge microbial communities of municipal wastewater-treating anaerobic digesters from USA - AD_UKC033_MetaG | ecosystem: Engineered > Bioreactor > Anaerobic > Digestate | place: USA... | reverse complement strand
TGGATTGGGTTTAGTACTAATTTTTATATCCGTAAGGATAGAATCACTGCAATTATTGGCTGAGGTAGTGTAAAGCCACACCGAATAAACTGCCGAACCGCCTGAGTAGGTGTGAAAAGGATTTGAAATATTGCTTGTATTTCCGTCACCAAAATTCCATAAGTATTGGGTTATGGTATCGCCCATTATGGTTGAGGCATCAATAAATTGAACCGACTCTCCAATACATGTGTTGCTGACCTGAAATTGTGGATCGGGTTTTGGCAAAACATTTTGAAGTTGACTAATGCTATCCGAACAGCCTTGCTGACTGATAACCGTTAATGTGACGTTAAAACTTCCAGAAGAATTGTAAGTATGAGTAGTCGTTGAGCCAGAAGCACTGTTACCATCACCAAAATCCCAAAGATACGTTTGAATAGGATCACCACCAGCAACGCTATTATCTGAAAGCGAGAGGAGTGCTCCCTCGCATATTGTATTTGCCCCACTAATACCTGCCACTGGATTTGCAATTACGTTTATGTTTTGTGATACCGTGCCCGAATCACCTGATGAGGAAATAACAGTTAAGTTAACATTAAACATTCCAGTTCCTGAATACATATGCTGAGGGTTTTGTAAGGTTGATGAAGAGCCATCACCAAAATCCCAAATCCAGTCGGTTATAACAGCGGAACAAACTTCTGAAGAATCCATAAAACTCACCATAGCTCCTTCACAAGCAGGACTGTAATTAAAAAGAGCTTTTGGTGGAGGTATATAAACAAATACACTATCGTAATAATGGACGATCTCATTGCTGACATTGGTTTCGCTCAATGAAAAATACTGCCATCCATTGGTGCCATTATTGTATTGAAAACTGCTAGGGCTCTGTTCGTTTGAATAGGACTGAGTTGCGTTACATGAAGGAGATGGAAAATTAATCTTTGTTAGCAGCCAGGTTAAATTGTTAGGTGCATATCCCACCCATTCTCCATTCTGTTTGATCAATTGAAGTCCAATAGGTTCTGATAAAATTCCACCAAAGGTTTCATCTAGAATTTTTGTAGGAGTATTTAATAAACTACTACCAAAGTTATAGAGTACAAATTTTCCCGGATTGTTATTGGTAACAGCAGCCAAATACCATTCATTATTATCAAATAATATTTGTAACGCTTGAGGTAGATTTATTGCATTGTCGGCATTGGTAATGGTTGGAGTATTGCTTAGGCTGTTTCCAAAATCTAAGCGAAAAATAGTATTGTTACCATAACCACTTGCAAAACCAATATAATTTCCTGTGGCACAATCAAAAGTTATATCGCAAACAAAAGCATTGATGAAAGCACCTATAGCTGGTAATACTTGTGTAGGTACATTCGTATAGTCTCCATTAAAATCAAAACGAACAATATCACCGGTCTGCCAATTGGCAACGAATAGCATATGATCAATTACTTTTACCTGCCTGGGGTTTACTAAACTCGACAACCCTAGATCAGTAATGCTTGGACTAGCTTGTGTGAGTGAATCAAATTCAAGCCTAAATACTTTATTGTTGGTAAAAGAACAAACAAATCCATAATACTTATTTCCTTGCTTTACCAGGTCAATACCGGTTAAGCCAGCCATCAATGGGTCATTCAAAAATGATGTGATCACCGGAGTATTATTGATCGAATCTCCGAATTCATAACGGCTTAAAAATGTAGATCCAACATTGACATTGAAGCCATAGTATTTTCCGTCTTCTTTTACAATTTTTAATTGTTGCGGATAGTTTACACCACCCTGCATACCTTGGTTGGCTGCAATCGGAGTAGTTTTTAAATCTCCGGGACAGAAGTCCCACTGAAATTCAATAGCCGTTGAAGCGCTGTTAGTGATACTAATGTTAGTTCCAGGACAAACAGTATCCGGAATTACATAGCTTGGAATGAGACACTGTCCTACTGCACGTGCGCTAATCAGAAGGCTCAGAAAAAATGCTTTTCTTAGCATGGTTTTGAGTTTTAAAGCCTTTATAAACAAATTTATTAAATATTAACCGCTCTTCAGCACATGGAGATTCTCTTTGCCACCCAAAATGCTAACAAACTGTCTGAAATACGTAAAATCGTAGGAGATAGTTCCAAAATTATCGGATTAAATGATTTGAATTATACGCTTGATCTTGAAGAAACCGGGGACACAATAGAGGCAAACAGTTTGCAGAAAGCTGAATTTATTTTCAATACATTTAAAATGCCGTGTTTTGCAGATGATTCAGGATTGTTAGTTGATTGTTTGAATGGCGAACCGGGAGTACATACTGCATATTTCGGAGGAAAACCTCGAAGCGATCAAAAAAACATTGAGTTTTTGCTTCACAAAATGAAATCATGCCAGAACAGATCGGCCTCATTTGTAACGGTATTTACTTTTAAAGATCATCAAACAGTAAAGCAATTCAAAGGCGAAGTTAAAGGAGTTATTACGGAGGATTTAAGAGGTACAAATGGGTTTGGATACGACCCAATATTTATACCCGAAGGTTTTACTATTAGTTTTGCCCAAATGTCAGCTGAGGAGAAAAATAAGATCAGTCATAGAGCCATTGCTTTCAAACACTTGGCTGCCTTTTTACTTGATAATTTTTCTTCACAATAGTGTTGGAAAATTAAGCATAATTTGATTCGTTTCTCCGTTAGGTTTCAACTCATTGCGCTAACTTGCAGCAATATTGATATTTTTGTAAAAAGCACTAGAATTTGTAAATGACGAATAAAATTAAAATAGGAATTCTGTTTGGCGGAAGATCTCGAGAGAGAGAAATTTCTTTTGCAGGAGGAAGAACCGTTTATGATAATTTGGATAAAAGTTTATTCGAAGCAGTACCCATCTTTATTGATTCATTCAACAATTTCATTCTTTTGGATTGGAGCTTCATTTATAAAGGAAGCATTAGAGATTTTTATCCTCCACTAAAATATCTTCCCGAGTCAAAAAACGGGTTTCAAATTTATGCTGAGTCATTGGCCGAAACCGATATTAAAGATTTAGAGAATTTAATAAGTCAGGTGGGCACTCACATTCACCCGACAGATTTTTCATCATTATTTGATTTTGCCTTTTTATGCCTACATGGTATTGATGGCGAGGATGGAAGAATTCAAGGCTTACTGGAATATTACAATATTCCCTATTCAGGTTCTGGCATTTTACCTTCTTCGATTGGAATGAACAAAGCCATACAGAAAACACTGATGGAAAATGCCGGATTTGATGTGCCTGATTTTCTATTGCTTAATCGAAGTGAACTTAACGATGAACTGTTGCATGAAAATTATATCAGAGCAAAAGAGCAAGTGGGTTTTCCTATGGTGATTAAGCCAGCCAATCAAGGCTCAAGCATTGGGGTTAGTATTTTGGCAGATGATTCTTTTGATGCATTTAAACAGGCAGTTGAAAGAGCATTTTTTATAGAACGAATCTCTAATAGGCAATGGAGTCAATTGAGTTTTGACGAGAAATTGATTTTCATAAGAAAGATAAGCGATATCAGAGATGGATTAGGGCTGCCATTATTATTACAAAACAAACTCATTCACAATCCCGAAGAACTACTATCGGTTTTGATTCAACTATTTTCTGAAAATGAAGAAGAAGTTTTAATGGAAGCATTGCTTTCGGAGAATGAAATTATAGTAGAACAATTTATTCAAGGGAAAGAATTCTCCTGTATTGTAATAGAAGATGAAAATGGATTGCCAGTAGCGTTGCCACCTACCGAAATCAGAAAATCCACTTCTTTTTATGACTATCGATCTAAATATTTACCCGGCTTATCACGCAAAATAACTCCGATTGAAACGGAAGATGAATACATTAATCAAATTCGCTTGGAGTGTGAAAGATTATTCAGTGTATTTGGATTCGATGTATACGCAAGAATAGATGGATTTTTAGGTCCTGATGGTAAAGTTTTTCTTAATGATCCCAATACGACTAGTGGAATGTTGCCGTCCTCTTTCTTTTTTCATCAGGCCGCAGAAATTGGATTTAATCCTACGGTATTCTTAACCTATATCATTCATACCAGCATCCGAGCTAGAATTAAAGATTTTAAGCGTAAGGGAAGTTTAGATAAGCTGAATATAACATTAAATGAATTGATTCGGAGTATTCAAAGAGCTAGTGTCGAAAAAAAGAAAGTGGCTGTGATTATGGGTGGCTATAGCAGCGAAAGACATATATCGGTTGAGAGTGGAAGGAATATATATGAGAAATTGGCATCGAGTGAAAATTATACTCCGATTCCAATTTTTCTAAGTGGAAATGAATTCGGATTTAAACTATATCAAATTCCGATCAATGTAATGTTGAAAGACAATGCGGATGATATAAAAGAAAAAATAGAACATTATAGTCGTCACAAGATAATCGATCATATTAATCAAAGTTGCTCAGCTTTGTATAACTATTTTGTATGCGGCAATCAGGTGCAACAGCCTACAGAAATTTCTTTTAATGAATTGGCTTCAATGGTTGACTCGGTTTTTATTGCTTTACATGGCAGACCGGGAGAAGATGGAGAGTTGCAAAAAAGATTAGAGGCTGTAAATATTCCATACAATGGATCGGGTGTGGCTTCGAGTAAAACAACCATCGATAAGTATAAGACCAATGAAATTTTAAAGAAAGCCGGATTGCTAGTACCTAAGCACACTCTTTATTATAGAGAAGATTGGCAACAGCGAAGAGACGAATCTTTGAAAGAATTGTTTGGTCATTTTTCCTTTCCATTTATTGCTAAACCGGCCGATGACGGATGCAGTTCAGCCGTAAAGTTGATTAAATCGGAAAGTGAGTTTCTATCGTTTTGCAAATTGCTTTTTAGATCTGAAACCGATTTGCCAAGGGAAGCTGCACAGCAATTAAAAATAAAATTGAACGAAGAGATACCCATTAAGGATATCATCTTAGTTGAAGAGTTAATAAGTGCCAATGGCGCGGATCGCTTTTTAGAAATAACAGGAGGAATGCTAACCAGTTACAATGGAAAGAATAGCATTGACTTTGAAATTTTTGAAGCATCAGAAGCCCTATCTGGAGGAGAAATACTTTCATTAGAAGAAAAATTTCTAGCAGGGGAAGGGCAAAACATTACACCTGCACGATATGCTAATAATCCAGAAATTTCATCTGTTATATCTGAAGTAGTTAAAAAAGAATTTGAACGAGCTGCTCAAGCGCTGAACATAGAAGGCTATGCGCGTATAGATGCGTTTGTTAGAATATTTAATAACGAGAAGGTAGAAGTAATTTTTATTGAAGCGAATTCTTTACCCGGCATGACACCCGCCACATGTATCTTTCATCAAGCGGCTTTAAATATGTATAAACCTTATGAATTCATTGAACGAATAATTGAATTCGGAATTAATCGTTCTAAAAATCATGCTGTAGTTTTGAATTAATTGAATATGTCCAATCGTTTTAAAAATATTAAGTCTTTTGTTCTGAGTCGAACATTCGTTTATCATATTAGCAGCATCGCATTGGTATTTTTTCTTTCTTTTTTCGTATTGAATAAATGGTTGAAAGCATACACCAATCATGGTGAAACGATAACAGTACCTGATGTCCGAAATATGAATGTTGATGAAGCCATTGAATTTTTGAGTGATAAAAAATTGATCATAAAAGTGGCCGACTCATCAGTATTCGATCCAAAAAAAGGCGGTAATGTAATTGTAGAACAAGATCCTCTACCCAATGAAACGGTAAAAGAAGGGCGAACCATTTATTTATCGGTAACTAAAGTGCTCCCCCCTTCAGTTAAAATGCCGAATCTGGTAGATGTTTCCCTCCGCCAAGCCGAAGCAATTTTAAAATCGTATGGGCTTAAAGTTGGTCAACTTACGTATGTACCCGACTTGGCTAAAAATGCAGTGTTGGAACAGAAATATAATGGCAGTAATATCAGTTCCGGTACAATGATTCCTCAAGCAAGCATCATCGATTTGGTTTTGGGTGATGGAATTGGTAATACAAAAGTACTTGTGCCCGACTTGTTTGGTTTAGGGTATGATGAAGTGAGATTTGTATTAAAAGGATCTCTACTAAATTTAGGTGCTGTAATCATGGATCAAACGGTAAAAGACACCTCAAGAGCTAAAGTGTTTCGACAAATTCCGGAATACAATGACAGTACTTTTATGAGTCAGGGAGAAGCGGTTGATATTTATATGACGGAATCGGATTATGTTATGGATCAAAATAAAAAACAGAAAATTCAAGATGATGAAGAAGATTAAACTCATTGGTTTTCTATTGCTTTTCTCAACCGGAGTGTTTGCGCAACAGGAGTTACTGACTCCTTTGTATTCCAATCCGCTTTTAAAAGACTACAATCATCTGCAACAAAATAAAATAGCTGCAAGCGATACACTAAACCTTCCATTCATCGATGATTTTTCAATCGTATCCTATTATCCAAATGAAAATTTGTGGGAAGATAACCAGGTATATATCAATAGCGATTATCCTCAAAATGCTCTATCGGTTGGAGTTGCTACATTCGATGGTTTAAATGCAAATGGATCTGCGTATGATAATTCTTCTGCCTCTGCATATGGTCGTGCAGATGAATTGACTTCGGCACCTTTAAACCTATATGAATCGGGTGGTGTACCGTTTGGCAGTTCCGATATAATTATGTTGAGTTTTTTTGTGCAGAGAAGAGGACTAGGCGATCAACCTGAAATAAACGATTCTTTGATTGTTGAATTTTTAGATCCCATTAATAATCTTTGGCATCATCAATGGGGATTACTTGGAGGAGTGGCTGACACTTCATTCAATCGTGTTTTTATTCAGATCACCGACTCGGCCAAATTTTTTCATCGTGGATTTAAATTCCGATTTGCTAATTATGGTTCTTTAACCGGTAACTTAGATCATTGGCATATTGATTTTGTGAGTCTGCGAAAACAATTCAGCGCAGCCGATACATTGATTGATGATATAGGGTTTAAAAGCCGTGGTCATTCTTTACTGCTAAATCACACTGCTATTCCATGGGAGCACTACAAGTCGATTACTTTAGCTCAACAACAATCGCTGATGATTGCTAACCCTGCTTATGAAGTTAAGAACAATAAGAATACAACCAGTCCTCCGGTTGGGCTCAATGATAGAATTTTTGATCAGTATGGTAATTTGATCTACAATGTTGGAGGTGGAGGAGGAAATACTTTTCCTATAGCAGCGAATAGTATTTTAAATTATAGCTATCCATTATTGTTTTCCTTTCCTGACACTGTAAGTGCACCCGAATCTTACTTTGACATATTGGATAATGTTTTTGTTAACACAGGAACATTAGGTCAATACCCGGGTAACGACACTATTTTTTATCGCCAAGCATTCAATAATTATTATGCTTACGATGATGGAACGGCCGAAGCAGGTTACTCTCTGATTAACTCTCCTGGAGGAAGGATTGCGTATCAATTTAGTTTGTTAAAAGATGATACATTGAGAGGCGTGCTGATGCACTGGACTCAAATGAATGCAAACGTTAGTCTGAAGTTGTTTAAAGCAGTAGTGTATAGCGCCATTAGCCCAAGCGAGAATATTATATATCAGCAACTCAATTTAAAGCCTTCTTATACCAACTATCGCAATGGATTTTATTATTATCCTTTCGATATTGGAGTGCCACTGACCGCAGGAAATTTTTATGTAGGATTTGGACAAAGTATTAACGATGCTTTGAATCTAGGATTTGATAAAAATACCATTAGCAATGATCGTATGTTTTATAATACTACAGGTACTTGGAATCAATCCGCTATTTTGGGCAGTTGGATGATTAGGCCTGTGTTTGGTGATTCTTCTTTAGTGACATCAGTGGAACCAATTGCAAATGCTTCAAGCGGTGTAAGTATTTATCCCAATCCTGCAATAGATAAGATCTACATTAAATCATCCAATAGTGAGAAGTATTCCGCTACATTATATGATGCATCCGGTAGGTTGGTTTTTAGTAATGATAATATTGATCATCGTGTAGAATTGAATTCAAATCTCGTTTCGGGATTTTATATTCTCGAACTTAAGGGATTGACATCAAATCGACAATACAATTTTAAAGTGATGATTCATTAGCGATTCAACAATGGATAATGAATCGTTTCATCCGGATGATCAGGAAAGCGAAGAGCTTTTCGAACATTTTCGAATACAAGTGGACAAAGGTCAATCGCTGCTGCGCATTGATAAATTTTTGGTCAATCGACTGGAAAATACTTCACGCAATAGAATTCAATCGGCTGCAGTTGCAGGCAATATTCGGGTAAATAATAAACCAGTAAAATCGAACTATAAGGTAAAACCTCTAGATCAGATCAGTATTGTACTCACTACTCCTCCAAGAGAAATTGAGTTATACGGGGAAGACATCCCGCTTGAAATAATTTACGAGGATGAGGAGCTAATTGTTTTAAATAAAAATGCCGGCATGGTTGTACATCCCGCTTATGGCAATTATAGTGGGACATTGATCAATGCACTGATTCATCATTTACATCCAAGTTTGAAGGGACCTTTGATGACGGAAAACGAGCGACCAGGATTGGTTCATCGAATTGATAAAAATACCAGTGGATTGTTGGTCATAGCCAAAACAGAGGAAGCACTAACCAAACTTGCACATCAATTTTATTATAGAACCATTCAGCGACATTATATCGCTTTGGTATGGGGTAATGTTAAAGAAGAGGAGGGAACCATTGATGCCCACGTTGGTCGATCGATGAAAGACCGAAAGATGATGGATGTTTTTGAAGATGGGGAATATGGTAAACATGCTATAACACACTACAAAGTATTGGAAAGATTTGGTTATACCACTTTAGTTTCGTGCAAACTTGAAACAGGAAGAACACATCAAATCAGAGTGCACATGAAACATTTGGGTCATCCAATATTTAATGATGAAACGTATGGGGGAGATAAAGTTATTCGGGGAACTCGATTTACTAAGTACAAACAATTTGTTCAAAATTGTTTTACCCTGATTCCTCGTCAAGCATTGCATGCTGCAAGCTTAGGTTTTACACATCCGTCAACAAACAAGTCATTGTATTTTGAAAGTGCTTTACCAAAGGATTTTGATGCAGTAATAGAAAAATGGAGGAACTATTCCACTTTTGAAGAATAAGTTAATACGTTTTTATTTCTTCGTATAAAGTATCTCTTTCTACAGGAGTGAATTTGGCACTTCGAATAAGATTGGTAATTTCTTCTGTAGTCAATTTAGGAGATTGTTCTTCAGCCCCTGCTCGCGTATAGATTTTTGTAGAGTCATCAATTGTTCCATCAATATCATCTACTCCATACGATAGTGCAAGTTGAGCGGTTTGTCTTCCAATCATTGGCCAGTAGGCTTTCAAGTGACTGAAATTATCCATAAACAAACGAGCTACTGCATAATTCTTTAAATCTTCAATTAGCGAACACTCGCTAATATGCGACATGTCGTTATTTTTATTTCTAAACTTGAGTGGAATAAAAGTATTAAAACCAGACGTTAAATCTTGCAGGTTGCGCAAGCGCAGCATATGATCAATTCGATGTTCGTACGATTCAATATGTCCATAGAGCATAGTAGCATTTGAATGTATGCCCAATTCATGAGCGGTTTTATGAATATGAAGCCACTGCTCTGCACTGCATTTATCGTTACATATTTTTGTTCTCACATCTTCATCAAAAATTTCAGCACCACCTCCGGGCAATGAATTTAAACCGGAATCACGCAGCATTGTAAGTCCTTCTTTAACCGATCTCTTTGCTTTCTTGAACATATAATCCAATTCAACAGCGGTAAAAGCTTTTATATGTAACTCAGGACGATGATTTTTTATATCGCATATTAATTGGCAGAAAAAATCGAGATTTAATTTCGGATGAACACCTCCAACAATATGAACTTCGGTTACTGATTTATCATCGTAAGATTTGACAATGTTCATCATCTCCTCGTGCGAAAGTTCCCATCCTTCTTCTTTGTTTTTATAGCTTTCAGAATAACTACAGAAGTTGCATGAAAATATGCAAACATTGGTTGGCTCTATATGAAAGTTTCGATTGAAATAGACTTTCATGCCATGTCTTTTCTGTTTTGAAAAGTTGGCTAATTGTCCAAGCCATGCTAAATTATCGCAGTGGTACAAACGCAAACCTTCTTCCTCATTTAATCTTTGATCCTGAATTACCTTTTCTAAGATTGGATGAAAAGAATGGTCTATAGTTTTAAATAAAAAATCAGAATGGAGTGTCATGCTTTATTAACCCGAAAGGCGAAGCAAAGTTAATTATTTGAGATTGGTTTACCTTCTTTATCAAACATTCTTTTAAGATGTTTCTCGGTTAAAACAACAATAAGAGCAGCTGAAGTAAATACCAACAGTATGGTTGTCGTTCCTTGTATTTTTTCATTGGATGGAAGGGCGATCAATAAAACACAGCCAATGATGGCTAGAGCCAATGCAACTCTCCTGGATATGAATGCGGCATAGGTGTTGGCTTCTGTCCAGGTATGATTGTTTTTAAGTGATCTTAAGGTTCTATATCCGTACCAATAATTGCGTTTTTTTGGTGGATATATTTTTAAAAGCATACCCGAGATATAAAATATAAACGCTACACACAATATGGTTATCAAAAAAACAGACATAGGGCAATTTACGGTTTCAATTTTAATGATTCCAATATATTTACATAAAAAAAGCCCCGAATTTCGGGGCTTTGTATAGAATGAATTTAAATTATCTTTTTATGGTGAATTTGTCCGATACTCTAAAATCGTTTCCGTAAAACTCTAAGAAGTAAATACCATTACTTAGTTCACGAACATCAATTTGATAGAATCCTTTAATATTGCTATTCATCTTTGAGTCAAATACAACTTTACCACTCACGTCCATAATACGAGCAGAAACTTCCGAACGATCAAATTGATTTCCTAATACCGCACTTATAGTAGTAGTTGCTGGATTTGGATATAAGCTGATCGAAGAATTTGAATAAACTTCAGGAATACCTAC
>Ga0116142_10005684_pt1 | contig 11084 bp, 9 predicted proteins | sample AD_UKC033_MetaG_FD_89785 | JGI IMG/M metagenome (GOLD analysis project Ga0116142, IMG submission 89785) | Active sludge microbial communities of municipal wastewater-treating anaerobic digesters from USA - AD_UKC033_MetaG | ecosystem: Engineered > Bioreactor > Anaerobic > Digestate | place: USA... | reverse complement strand
CTCCAGGAACGGTCAAAGCCAGCCAGAGCCCGTTGGTAGAGAAAGCCTCCACCAAGACGGCAGAAGAAAACCAGGCCATTGTACGGAGCGAGAGGGCAAAGAGCATGATTGCGCCCCTGGAAGAGGCGGCTAGCGGGACCATTTACCTCGATATCAGCGAGAACTCCACAGAGCACATCCCCGGCTCCATTGTCATCCCCTATACCCAGTTTTTAAACGATACCGCGGTGCTTAGCGCTGATGAGCTGGCGGCCCTTCTGGGCAAAGCTGGAATATCCCGCGAGGATGCAGTGATCGTATATGGAGAGTGCATGCCCTGCGGCGGTGGGCCTGCGCCGGCCACCTTCATCTACTGGATCCTGAGATCATTGGGACATGATAATGTGAAGGTTTTAGATGGGATGGTCGAGGACTGGGCTGCGGCGGGACTGCCCACTTCCACTGATGCAGGGATTCTGCCGGCCAAAGCCTTTGTGCCCCGTGTGAGCTCCAATTTCTCGGCAGAGTACAGCTACGTGGAAAGCGGCCAGGCTCAGATAGTGGACGCCAGGAGCATAGGAGAATTCGCAACCTCCTCCATTCCCGGAGCGATCAATATACCCTATGAGAGCGTGATATCAGGCAATAGGCTCAGAGACGAATCCAGGCTGGAGCGGATCTTCGGCATACTGGATAGAGAGCAGCCGGTGGTGGTCTTCACCAATACCGGCCTAAAGGCATCCGTGGTCTGGTATGCCCTGGAGCTTTTAGGCTATGATTCCAGGCTCTACTCCTATGAGAACTACTGGATCAACCAGCAGACGCTCAATCAGGAAGCATCTCTGAACTCCTCGGAATGAAAAGGATGCTTTTGCCGCCAAGAGAGAGAGCAGAGAAAGCCTTTGTCCTCCTCCTGCTGCTGGCGGGGGTGATGGCAGGAGCCATATCCTTGAGCATAGCGGCGTCTCCCGCGGGCATAGGCGATACATCCTCGGCCTGGCAGAGCCTGCCTGATAAAGAGCCTGGGCTTCTGCAATTGAACATATCCAATCCTTCCGAGGCCAGAGCAACGGAAGGGTGGAGGGAGATAGAATTCGATAAAGGAGCCAGAAGGGCAGAGCTTCTGACTCCCCTGCAAGCCGTCCATGAATACAAAATTATTCTAGATATAAGCCCGGAGCCCGCCGAGTACATACCGGGAGCCATAAGCATTCCCTACACCGACTTTCTCTGGAACGGCACTCTCAAGACTGCTCTGGAGATGGCAGAGATCCTGGGAGAGGCAGGCATCAGCCAGGACGATTCTGTGCTCATCTACGGGGAGTGCCAGCCATGCGGCGGAGGGCCATCGGCAGCCACCTATGTCTATTGGATCATGAAATACCTCGGCCACAGCAATGTGAGCCTTCTGGACGGGGGAATGGACGACTGGGTGAAGGCAGGAGAGCCTACGGCAGCGGCAGCGCAGCATCTTCTTCCTGTCAACTATACTCCCTGCTTAAAGGAAGATCTTCTGTCATCGTATTCCTTTGTAAAAAGCGGTGGGGCACAGATCATAGATGCCCGGGGAGCGGCAGAATTTGAGGCGGGATCGATCCCCTCCGGCATAAACATCCCCTATGACCTGGTTTTAGAAGGAAAGAGGATAAAGGATGACGCCTCCCTGGGCAGTCTATTCTCATCCCTGGATAAAGGCAGGCCGGTGGTGGTCTACACCAATACCGGGGTGAAAGCATCCATGATCTGGCTGGCTCTGACATTGCTGGACTATGATGCCTCAATATACTCCTGGAGGGATTGGCAGGCCAATTCGGCCCCTGATATTCCAGGGAAGATGGAAGGAAAATAGCGGTGGCTGCTACCGGCAGATATAAGAGCACTGGAATTAATAATTGCAGTTAGTGAACTCCCGGTCCATCGCCTGTCTTATTCTGCTGGCAGCTCTTCTGAGCCTTGCGGCCAGCTTTCCGGTGCAAGACGCTCTGGAGAAGAACAAGGCCAGCATCTGGTTTGAGAAAGAGTATAGAAGCTACTTCAATTCCAGCGAGGATGACGGCCGCCCCCCGGTGATCATGGGGGTGAGCGTCAGTCCCTCTTCCTTGAAGATCGGATCGCCCAGAGCGGAGATCAATGCCTATGTTCATGATGAGGCGGGAATTGAAACAGTCTATGCCGAGGTAGGCAATCGCATGAACCTCATGCTCGACCTGGATCGAGACGGAAGGTTCACCGGATATTGCGGCTCCAATCTGCCGCCGGCAAATTACAGGGTCACCATAATCGCAGTGGATCGATCGGGCAATGCTGCCAAGGAAGAATCGAGCACTCTCACCATCAGAGACCCCAATGATCTAAACGGCAACGGCATAGAGGACAGCCTGGAGGAGCAGGGCGACAAAGAGCAGAAAGTGATAGTCCTTCACGAGGACAATGCCAGCCGCTCCGCCTCCACGTCCAATGAATTCAGACTTCTCCCCATATCCGCATTGACTGTGCCATCAGACAGGCTGGAAAAGATCGCCAGCAGTGAGGGAGTAAAGGCCATCTACAAGGATCAAAAGCTGAAGGTTCTGGCGCAGCCGGAAGAGAAAACCGATTCAGAAGTTGTATCATCTCCTCCGAGGAGGATCGATGATCCCAGAGGTTATAAGGGCTATACGGGGAAGGGAGTCAATGTGGCCCTCATCGATACCGGTGCGGACGAGGGTCATGAGGCGCTCTCTGGCCGGATCCTGGCCTTCAAGGACTTTGTGAACAACCAGACCGAGGCCTATGACGACAATGGCCACGGCACCCACTGTGCCAGCCTGATTGGGGGAGCTGAGGGCATGGGCGTAGCCCCGGATACGGGGCTGGTGGTGATCAAGGTCATGGACCGGGATGGGGCTTGCTATACCTCCGATGCCCTCAAGGCTCTGGAATGGTGTCTGGAAAACAAGGACATCTACAAAATTCGGGTCATATCCTTTTCCGTAGGCGGCGAGGGACCATCCGGGGGCTCTTCTCTTCTGGATGAGGCCTGCAACAGGATGGTGCAAGAGGGCCTTATCATGTGCGTGGCAGCCGGAAACTCCGGACCGGGAGAGGCATCCATTGTGGTGCCGGGAGAGGCGGAGAATGTGATCACCGTGGGCGCTGTGGACGATTCCGGAGACATCTTCGAGCTGTCATCCCGCGGTCCCACGACCGGCGGCGAGGTCAAGCCCGATCTGGTCACCATGGGCGTGGATATAGTCTCCGCACTGGCCGGCTCTAAAAGCGATCAAAGCTCTGTGAGCGGTACATCCATGGCCGTCCCCCTGGTCTCAGGCGGCGTTGCCCTGCTGCTGGAGGCGGAGGAGAGCCTTTTCCCTTCCGATGTGAAGAGGATTCTGCTGAAGACGGCGGACGATCTGGGAGCATCAGGCCGGGACAATACCTTCGGATATGGCGCTCTCAATCTGACTGCAGCTCTGCAGAGCCTGGATAGAGGTCGGTCAAATCTTTACACCCCGGCTCTGGGAAAGGTCGAGCTGAACCGGGAAGAGGCGGCGGTGGGCGAGCCGGTCATGATCGAGGCAGAGGGAAAAGGTGAGGTTAGAAGCATCAATGCCAATATCATCGGCCCGGACAGAGACATGGAGATACCCATGGATGACTTCGATGGAAACGGAGTATTCTCCGCCCGCTGGGAGACCAGCTTTTGGACGCCGGGAGAATATCAGATAAAGGTAGATCTTCTAGGAGCTTTCGGAGAGCTGGACGAAAAATCTCTCCCTTTCCGGCTGCTGGAGAAGGGGTGAGGCTGGTTTGCCTGTAGATGGCCACTCTCCCTGGCAGGAGATATCCCGCCTGGGAAAAAAGCTGATCCAGACCGGCCTTACCAGCTCCAGATTTGGAAATATCAGCCTGCTGAATGGAGATAAGATCTTTATAACCTGCACCGGTAGCATGCTGGATGAGCTGGATGAAGATGGCGTGGTGAATGTGGATTTGAGAGGCTCCTGCCCCGAGGATGCCATAGCCAGCAGCGAGATCTGCGTCCACCGAGCGGTCTACCAATGCACATCCCATCAAGCCATCGTTCATACTCATTCCCCTTATGCCGTTGCGGCATCTCTTCTGGAAACCAGGGAGGTCTTGCCACTGGACAGCGAGGGCAGGATTTTCCTGGGTCCCATGCCCATTGTTGCCGGCGGCATGGGAAGCAATGCTCTGGCAATAGCGGTATCCTCCGCCCTGCAGGATCATAAAGCCTGTATTGCTCGCGGCCATGGTGTCTTTGCCGCCGGTAGCAGCCTGAAAGAAGCATATGAGGCGGCGGCTATGGCGGAGCATAGCGCTCAGATAGGTTATCTGGTGAAATCCTATTGCTGCGAAGCCTTAAGGACGGAAAAGGAATAATAATATATTGACAGCTATTTTGCACCCTCGCAGTCTGTCGAAAATGGGGGGAAAAATTTATATCTTTACCATTTCTTCATTAATTAGAGCGGGTAATCCTAGTTTTTGAAATCCACACTGAACCCCCACTCTCCTACCCGCTCACTTAAAAAATTAATAAAATATGCTCCTCTTTGGTGCGCCGTCCTTCTTCCCATCGGCTGTCAAAAGATCTATTAATGCTCAGGTCGGAAGGCGCTCCATGAGTTCTTCTCTGGAGGTAGGAAGGATCATGGGCATACCCGTGCGCATGCACTGGACCATAATTTTTATCGTCCTTTTCATTGCCTGGAGCTTTGCCAACACCAGCCAGTCCACGAGCAGCATAATTTATGGCTTTGGCGGCATTGAGCCGGCCGAGGTGAGGTGGTTCTTCTCACTTCTTCTGGCCCTGATCCTCTTCGCCTGCGTGGCCCTGCATGAGCTGGGACACTCCTATATCGCCCTCAGAAACGGCATAGGCATCAAGAGCATAACTCTCTATTTCTTCGGTGGGGTGGCGGCCATGGAGGAGATTCCCAGGAATCCAAGCCTGGAGCTTAAGATGGCCTTTGCCGGACCTGCCGTAAGCGGCATATTGGGCCTCGCATTCTGGCTGGCTGGAAGGGAGATCGTCTCTTATCTCGGCATCAGCCATCCTTTGAGCATAATGCTAAGCAACCTGGGGCTGATGAACCTCATTCTCATGGCCTTCAATCTCCTGCCTGCCTTTCCCATGGACGGGGGTAGGCTTCTCCGGGCCTGGTTTGCATTTCACATGCCCTATGTCAAAGCCACCCGCCGGGCTTCGGATATAGGAAAGATATTCGCGACGGTGATGTTTCTGCTGGGGCTGGCCTCCCTCAATTTCATGCTCCTCTTTGTGGCTTTCTTCGTCTATGTGGGTGCCAGTGAGGAGGAGAAGGCCACGGAGATCAGCATCAGCCTGGAAGGCATAACAGTGCGGGATATCATGTCCTCCCCGGTAGAGAGCGTTCCTCCTGATATGACTTTGGATGAACTGAAGGAGCTTATGTTTCGGGATAAGCACCGGGGCTATCCGGTGATGGAGAGCGGAAAGCTGCGGGGAATGGTAACCATCACCGATCTGCAGAAGGTCGCCCCAGAGAAGCGTGCCGGGACCCGGGTGGGCGAGGTGATGGCAAGAGAGTTATATCTGATAGCACCCGAGGATGAGGCTGCTACAGCCATGAAGACCATGAATGAACTGCAAATCCGCCGTCTGCCGGTGATGGATGGGGGAGGGCTGGTGGGCATTTTATCCAGGGAGGACCTGGTGAGAGCCATTGAGCTGTGCCGGGAGCGGGTGCATTAAGAGGTAATCGATTTGGAAAACACAACGGAAACGGTCAGAGAGGAGGCCACGCCTGCGGTAGAGCTTATCCAGCCGGCGGAGCAGTCAGGCGCCGAGTCCCATGAGATCGTCATTGTAGGTACAGCTCATGTCTCGGAGAAGAGCGTTCAGGAGGTGGTGGGCAAAATTGAGCAGCTGCGGCCGGATATAGTGGCTGTGGAGCTGTGCCTGGCCCGCTACCGGGCCATCACCGGGCAGGAGGAGGAGAGGGAGATCAAGATCAGCGAGCTTCTCAGTGGCGGCAAGCTCTATCTTCTTCTGGTGCAGTGGTTCCTGGCCTACATTCAGCGAAAGATGGGCGAGGAGATGGGAGTCAAGCCAGGCTCGGAGATGCTGGCGGCCATTGAGGCAGCCAAAAAATCGGGAGCCAGGGTGGCACTGGTAGACAGGGACATCAGCATCACCATTCAGCGCTTCTGGTCGGCCATGAGCCTGCTGGACAAGGTCAGACTGGTCTGGTCCCTGCTTCCCGCTGCTTTTGGCCGGGGAGAGGATGAGGAGATCGATATAGATAGCATCACCCAGGATGATATCGTCAGCCAGATGATCTCCGAATTCCGTAAGATCTCTCCCGGCGCCGCCAATGTGCTGGTGGACGAGCGCGATGCCTTCCTGGCGCGGAATTTGTACCTTCTCTCCAAACAGGGGCGGGTGCTGGCAGTGGTGGGAGCGGGGCACCGCGAGGGCATAACCAGGCACCTCGAGCACCCGGAAAAGATCCCGGCTATGGAGAGGCTCAATGAGAAACCCGGCAGCAAGATCACCCTGGTCAAGGTATTGGGTGTGGTCTTCAGCCTGCTCATACTGGCCACAATCGCCCTGGTTCTTATTACCGCTCAGTCCAGCGAGAGCATGCTGGAAGCGCTCTTGATCTGGTTTGTATTCACCGGGGGGCTTTCCGCTTTGGGCGTGCTGCTGGCCAGGGGCCATCCGCTCTCTGCTCTCACTGCTCTGATGGTGGCCTGGATGACCACTCTCAATCCCTTCGTAGCCGCTGGCTGGTTTGCAGGGATGGTGGAAGCCTGGAAGATCAAGCCCACGGTCAAAGATCTCAAGAGTCTGGCCTCTGCGGACAGCTTCTCTCAGATGCTGGAAAACCGCCTTTTCAAGGTCATTTGGGTGGCCGCTCTATCCAACCTGGGGGCTATGGCCGGGACTTTTGCGGGCATATATCTCATATGGAAGACCATGGGGCTGGACATCGAGGCCCTGCTACAGCAGATCCTGGCATCGGTCTTTTAGCTCTACAATTTTGTCCCGTCCAGGGCCTTTTGCAGCAGCAGAGAGAGGAGGACAAAGACCACAACACCCAGGACCAGGCTCCTGATCAGACCCATCCGTCCCGTGCCCAGCATCACCACAAAGACGTAGCAGATCCAGGGCGGGGTGAAGAGAAGAAGACCCCTGGCGTACTCCTGCACAGTCTGGCTTCCTCCCTCCGCGGATATAACCAGAAAGCTGAAGATGGTCAGCAAAGGCAGGGTAGTTATAAAGGCGGAGAGAATACCTCTGCCCTGACTGGCAAAATAGGCGGTAAGGGCGGTCACACTGCCTCCTATGAGAAAGTAGATAGCCAGGCGCAGCCCAAAGCTCTCCAGATACGACTGCCATGCCGGTAGCATTTTTTAAACCTGCTGATGTAAGAAGGGATGGCACGAGATGCGAAAGGGAGTAGCAATGAAGGGGGTAATAAACGTCACCTCGCGCCGCATGATTCTGCATTATACCATCATAATGCAGCTATCACTATTACGTATCTTCTCCTTTATTAAGCTTTAGGTTAGAAAACCGCATTTAACATTTTATAAAAGATAATAAAATTAAGATTTTCTTATAGCCTCTTCCACATCTTCCATATTTGCATCGGTTTTGATGCCCAGTCCATAAAAATGGGTACGTGAGGCCTGAAATCCGCGAGATATCAACCTCTCCAGGACCAGATCGATCCTGCCCGGGGTCAGCGATAGTCGCTCGCAGATACTATGATGATCGTAGTACATGGGAGCGTCTATCTCACCGGAGCATGCGGTAAGGATCTTCTCCGCCCGGCGGCTCAGATTGGATGTGCTCAGGGCTTTGTTGATCGCCGGACCATCCTGCACTTTGCCCAGCCATAATGGTCCGGCCAGACTGGTCTTGCCGGAGCAGTGGCTGCATACTCCTGAGGCCTTTGCCTCATTGAGGAGAGTAAAGCTGCCGCACACCGAACAATGCTCGACGTATCCCATTTTTTGCAGGCATCTGTCGGCGAGCTTTGCCCCTTTGTCGACCTTGAGATAGATCCTCACATAATGATCTGTGACATGCGTTAAGAGCGGCTTCATGCTCTTGTCCAGGCGGGCCAGCTCTCTCGCCGCCAGGCCCAGCAGAATTCGCGCACCCATCTCCCGGTGATAGGGAGTTCGCAGGGGTGTGGCCAGATATTTTCGAATTCCGCTCATGAGATGAGCCCCGCAGAGAGGGGCGGTGTCGGTGGCGGTGACGAAAAGGTACTCCAGAGCAGACCGGCTGGCGGCGGGGAGATAGGATGATGGCGAGCCGAAGGGATCCAGATCAACCGCCTGGAAGTGCCTCTCATGCAGAAGAACATTGGCATTGCGGCAGGTGACTGTGGCAGAGATGGAGTTCCTATCCAGGTTCTTTTCCATCAGCCGGCAGGCCTCTGGGCTGATATCATTGAGGCTGACTTCCCCCACCTCCGCCTCTTTGGCCACCCGCATGCCCCGGATGCCGCTGGCAGCCAGAGCATCCAGATATTGGGATATTCCCAGGCTCCTGGTCATGGCTACATTGATATCTCTGTTGAGAGCCATCCTGGGATTGTAGAAGGCTCCTTCTGTCTCGAAGGTGACAGCGCCCTCTGTTATCAGGTTCATGTCTGCTTAAAAGGCCCTAGAGAGAATTTAATTCTTGCCGCAGGGAGGCCTTCTGCCATCGCAGAAAAAAATGCGGCAAATGATGTGAAGGAGTAGCTTTGGCTGGCCTAAAGCTTGATCTCCTTCTGGAAGGGCGGCGCGCTGGGATCAAAGCTATCATGAAGAGATGAGTCGGACCATTTGGGAGGCGAGCTGGGGGTTTTGCGGGATATCACCACCACTCCATCCGCCACGGCGGTGGTGGGAATGCTTTCCACGGCAGGAGGGAACAGGGCATATCTTGCCACTTCCTCTCTTGCTGCCGAATAGCTGCTCGCGTCTCCCTGGAAAGGCCGGATCAGGGGCATGCGATCAAAAGATTGGGACTCGGGACCGGGAAGGGAGTAGGGCTCTTCACCTATGCCGTCTCCGTCCCCATCCCTGCCTCTATAGTCGCTGTAGTAGTTTCCCCTGCTGGTATTCCAGATATTGAGGCTGAGGTTCTCATAGGCATTGATATCGTTTCTATAGAAGTTGTTGCCGAAGATGAGATTGTTTCTGTTCTCATTGAGCCTTATGCCGTGTCTATTGTCGGAGGCATTATTGCCGTAGACCGCATTGTACTGGCAGCCCCGGGAGAGCTCCAGGCCGTTGAAATTGCCCGTGGCCCTGTTTCCGGCTAGAAGATTGTAGCTGCTGTTCTCCTGCAGGCTGATGCCTATTCCAAAGCCGGTGACGATGTCGCTATAGCTGTTGTCCTGGGCCAGGTTGTCTGTGATATTATTGTAGTTGGAGCTGTCTGTCACCAGTATGCCGTATTGGTTGTGCTCCGCAGTGTTTGCCGAAACCTGACAATGGGAGCTATTCCAGAGGGAGAGGCCGAAGGTATTCTGGGAGATGCGGTTATGGATTACAGCTCCTGCCTCCGACTCCTTGAGCAGGATGCCTCCATTGCTGTTGCCCACAATGCTATTATCGGCAATCTCTATATCAAAAGATGCTTCCACATTCAGGCCGTATTTCCGGCACCCCTCAAGCCGGCATCCGGATACCAGGATCTCCCTGCTCTGCAGAATGGAGGCGCCGATATCGCAGCCCTCCAGACTGGAGTTTTGCAGCGCCAGTCCCCTTACATTTTCTGCCCAGATGCCCACCTGGGCCCCGAAGATGCTGCAGTTCTTGACTGCTACATCATTGCCCATAACCACTACAGCCGAGTTGGGATCATCCAGGCCGGCATTGGCGGCAGCGGCAGGATTTTGCATATAATAATTGAACTTGGCAGTGGTATCCTTTGCCACCCCCCGGATGGCAAAGCCGGATACCGTCACTCCATCGCTAAGCACCTTGATAGCCGGCTTTTGCATAGCGGCGGAGACAGTGGGATTGTCCTGCCCCTCTATGGTCAGGGGCCGGTCCACAACAAAGCTATTGACCTCTCCTGCTCTAACCAGAACCATATCGCCCGGCTGGGCGGAGTCTATGGCGCTCTGCACATCTCGGCCGGCCTGGATCACATCGGCGGCAGCGGGCAGGCTGGCCCAGAAGAGTAATAAAGCAAGCAAGACCGGGAAACTGCGGGAGAAGCTGCTACTGCTGCTCTGCTTAAAGTCCCATTTCATCTCTTCAGTGCCTGAAATGGCGCATGCCGGTGAAGACCATGGCCATGCCGTGCTCATTGGCGGCATCTATCACCTCAGAATCCCGCACCGATCCGCCGGGATGAATTACGGCGCTGGCCCCCGCCAGAAAGGTCTGGTCCAGTCCGTCACGGAAGGGGAAGAATGAGTCCGTGGCGGCCACAGTTCCCCGGGTGGAGAGGCCGTGCTCCTCTGCCTTCTCCGCTCCGAAGCGGGCCGAGTCCACCCGGCTAACCTGGCCGGAGCCGATACCTATGGTCTGGCAGTCCGTGGTGTAAACAAGGGCATTGGACTTGACATACTTGGAGACCTTCCAGGCAAAGCGCAGAGCCTTGGCCTCGCTCTCCGTGGGCGGCCTTTTCGTCACCACCTTCCACTCTTTGATATCTTCTCTATCATAATCCTGGAGCATCATGCCCCCGAAGATGTTTTTCTGGTAGAATCCCCGGTATAGCTCATCTTTTCTGGCCAGGAGATCTCCTATGTCCAGGATTCTGCGGTTGGGCTTCTTCTCCGTGAGCATCCGCAGCGCTTCAGGATCGTATCCTGGCGCCAGCAGCACCTCCACGAAGCTCTCGCCAATAGCGCGGGCGGTTTCCACGTCCACCGGTCGGTTGAACCCGATCACCCCGCCGAAGGCGGACTTGGGATCGGTGGCGAAGGATAGCCGGTAGGCCCGGGCCAGGCTGGGCCCATAGGCCACTCCGCAGGGATTGGCGTGCTTGACAATGACCGAGAGGGGCTCTTTCACCGGCGCGCCGTCGTACTCCGAGAGATCGATGAGCATCTCCAGAACAGTTTCTGCATCGACCATGTTATTGTAGGACATCTCCT
>Ga0116142_10005679_pt1 | contig 11090 bp, 9 predicted proteins | sample AD_UKC033_MetaG_FD_89785 | JGI IMG/M metagenome (GOLD analysis project Ga0116142, IMG submission 89785) | Active sludge microbial communities of municipal wastewater-treating anaerobic digesters from USA - AD_UKC033_MetaG | ecosystem: Engineered > Bioreactor > Anaerobic > Digestate | place: USA... | reverse complement strand
GTTGCAGTAACTGTAATACCATTTAATAATGTACTTTGATTACTTGTTAGGTGTTTACTAGTATCATTGACATGACTACTAAGATTATTATCTACATACTGTTTAGTAGCAGCTTCTAGTGATTGAGTTGGATCTCCTGGTAATACGATAGGTAAAGTAACAGTACCACCATTAAATCCACTAGTATTACCTAAACCACCGTTTTTATATATTTCAATTCTCATAACTACTATCTCCTACAAGTTAATGAATCAATACATTTATTAATTTTTCTTCGTGTCAAAAATGATTTTTATTAGATTTAATAGAGAAATAATTGAATACATTTGTTTTATTTTCCCCTATTTTGATTGTAACAACTTTTCCTCCATTTTTGATACATTCTAAAAAATCTTTAGGCATTTGTAACCTCCAGAAGTATTTTTTAAAAAACTAATAGTGAATCAATAAATTGAGTTCATTTCTAAAATTATTTAAATAGGAGAAAGCTATGAAAAAGAAAGATTTTTTAGATCAGTTCACAATGAAAGAAACAAATAAATTAGAAATTAAAGAAGCTACAGAAGAACAAAAACTTGAGATCAAAGAAACAAATATAGAGACTAAAGATATAACAGATACATTAATTGTTAAAGAAGTTAATAATGAAGTTAAAGTAGAAGAAAAACCTAAACTAGAATTTTCAGAAGACGATAAACAAAAAATCTACGCTAAAATCAAAGAGATGTATACAAACAAAGACTTTAAACTCGAAGAAGAGAATATAAACTATTTTACTTTAGGTAAAGGTAAACTAAATTTTCTCATTGATGGATCATTTTTAGAGCCTAATCGTTTAACACTATTAAGAGTAACTAAGTTTGAAGAAGCGTTTTATGAACAATTAAAAAGTTATATTTATAATGACTCAGATACAATTGAACCTAAGTTTTTATTCAATCTAACCTTTATTTATAATGAAATCAAAACAGGCAAACATCCAATTAAACTTAGTACTAAAAAACACAAAAGACTACTTCCAAGAATCGTTAAAGTTGCTAATGAATTTTTTAAAGATGAAAAAGGTCTTATTGCCTCTATACACAATATGACCATGACTTCGCTATTTGATGAAGACAAAAAAGAGTAGCAAGGAAACTTTATGAAAGGACTTACCTTTTACACAGATGGTTCTTGTCGAGGTAATCCAGGTTTTGGTGGAAGTGGTATATTTGGGTATCTATATGAAATAGTGGAGAAGAAAAAAATCTATAAGCATCCAGTAAAAAACTTCTATTTCACCAGAGAAGGTTTTTCATTAGAAAAACCTAATGAAAATTTAGAAGTACACAAAATCATTGAACTTATCAAGTCAAGCGATACAGATAAAAATACTAATAATGCAACAGAGTTAGAAGCAATTTTATTTGCTATTGATATTAGTGAGAAGTATTTAAATGAAATTAGTGAAGTACTTATTATAACAGATAGTAATTATGTAGTAAATTGCTTTTATGAATCTTTGGATAGATGGAAAAATAATAATTGGAGAAGAATTGATAACAAAGAGATTATTCATCTAGATGCTTGGTTAAAAATCTATGAGTTTAAAAACAAATTAGAAAGTAGTGGTAAAATACTTAAGTTTAAATGGATTAAAGGTCATTCAGGAGAATATGGTAATGAGTTAGCTGATCTTTATGCAAGTGTAGGAAGTAACGCTAATGCATTAAATAAATATGGTATTATTTATTATAATGAATCGGATTATAAAAGTTATAAGAATAGTTTTGATTATAAGGATTTTGTTTTTTACTTTAGAGACATTTTATTTAGTTCTATTGAAAATGACGATACCTATCAATGTTTTTTAAATAGCAGTAACGATGAACATATGCTTGGTAAGAAAAACAATAGTAGTATTTATGCACTTAATATTGGTTTTGTTCCTAGTATCATTAATAAAATAAGAGACTCTTTTAGAAAAATACCAAGAGACTATGTAGCAACTTGTTGTATTAAATTAAGTAAATTTCAAAATAAAGAAGTAATAAGACTTGCTAATTTGATAGACGTAGATTATTTACTTGTAAGAAACAACCATAATGCATTTAGCTTAATTGGTGACAATACTGATTTTGTATTTGAATGTGGTGCAAATTATCCTTTTATCGTGAATGCTATTTCGTTATATAAAACTATGTTAGAAGTTGTAAGTAATAAAGATCAATATCTTGTCATAGATGTGACTCATTACTTTTTAGATGATAAGAATAAACTCAAAGTTACTAATAAAGATAAAGTATTTGATTTTACCGATGTAATCAATAATTATGAGGTATATAAGGATTTAGTTACTTTTCAAGGATCAGCTACTTTAGATACGTTAAAAAAGACGTTAAAAAGTGTTCAGAGGTTTCGATTAATGGTAGATAGAGATATCCCTACATATCTCTCTTTAAAGAGCTTAGAAGGCGATATAGAGGCGTTAAAGCTTATTTTAACGTTAGAAGATAACTACGTTACTGTGTACTTTTATATTAAGACTAATAATAGAGAAATCATTAGCTGTAACATTAAAAACAAATACATAAGGCTAATATAATATAGAATAATTTGAGTTCTTTGATCTACTTTAAAGGAACACATTATGGCAATTATCACCCCTGTTACTAGCAAAATGACTGTAACTTCTGGCAGTGTCGTTGAAGTATACAGTTGCCCTTCTAATAAAACCAACGCTTATGTTACTTTAACTTTTTTTAAAGAAGATACTTCTTCTGATTCACTTGTAATGATTGCATTAACTGATAAAACAGATCCAAATACATTAACTACAGTAGACTACTTTATTGATGATCTTGAGTTAATTGGTACTGCTAATAACGCAGAACTTGATAAAGTCATTGTAGGTGCTAATGAGCGACTTTATGTTAAAGTAGTAAGTGGTCCAGATGTTAATGTTCGTGTAAATGGTGTAGAGGAAAATAACACAAAGATTCTTAAAGCAGGTAGACTTGCTGCTTCTAAGTTAACCGGTACAGGTCAAACTCAGATCTTCCAAAATAACTTTAGTAACGTAGCTTATATTACAGCAAGTATTACAATCTTCAATACCCAAACAGATAATGCGCTTGTTGAAATGTGGATTACGTCAAACACTACACCAGCAATTAGCGATAAAGTTATGAAGATTGAAATTCCTGCTAATGATACCACCATTTTAAGTAACATTATGCTTAATCCTAATGAAAAGATATTTGTTAAAAGTAATCAGGTCGATACCGAATATTTTATTAACGGTATTGTAGTATCTGCTTAATAATACACTACGCCTACTATTGAAGTAGGCGTAGTATTTTTTTCTTATTTTGTTTAATGATATGATATTATATATAAAAAAGAGGTTCTATTATGTTTTTTGAAGAACTCGATGAAATAAGTTCTATTAATGAAAATAATGAACCTAAAGCTAAGTTTGGATATAATAAAAAAATAGAAGATCCTTATATTCCTATTGCAGTTTTTGTAGATAGGGACTTTCCAGAAGAAGTAAAAGATAAGCTTTTTACTATTATTGATAAATTACTAAGTAACAAGTTTACCATACGAATTAATGCCGATGATATCGATTTTTATAATCGCATTAAAGATTTAAGTTCTAAACATATTGAAGCATATGTTCCATGGAAAGGTTTTCATGAAATTGAAACAAAATACTATTTTAATTCAGAGACATCTAAACATATTGCAATGAACAATTTCCCCGGTTGGGAAAAAATAACAGATCCTGTTAGAGCATTTTTAGCAAGAAATGTTAGAATGCTTTTTGGCAACAGAAATAACAGTATTGCCTTGTGCTTAATTACTTGGAGTCCAGATGGTGCAACTAAGTTACATGAAATTACACCAAAAACAGGTAAAGCAAGTTTTATCATTAAAGTAGCTGCTAAATATGGTTTCCCTGTAATTAATATACAAAGAAATGGAATGTCTGAATTTATTGAGAAACACTTTAACTTAACATAAGGAGTTTAAGCAATGGCAAAGAAATTCGGAAACAGACAAAACTTTTCATATAACCAAAATAAAGAGCTTAAAGCACAACCATTAGACTCTATCGAAGAAGAACTCCAAAAAGAACTCGTTAGTGCTGATGTTCTTGATGAAGTTCCTGAAGAGAAAGAAGTAGTAGAAGAAGAGGTTTTGGAAGAAGAAAATAGTGTTCATGAAACTAAGGAAGAATCTCAGGTTAATGTTCAAAAAACAACCGAAACTAAAGAAGTCAATGAAGAGTTCGTTCAACCTAAAAGAGGAAGTAAAGTTATGGCAGTACGTCTTTTTTTAGATAACTATAAAGAAGCGTTAGATCCGAAAAAAGCAATTAATCCCGAAGAAGGTGTAAAATGGAGTATGTCACTTCATAAAGTCTTTTTAGATGCATTAAATAAAAAAGAGTATAACGAATTTAAAGAAGAGTGGACAGAGATTATTAACTACTTCAGAGAAAATAAAGATAATCCTTATTTTAACGAAAACGCAATCTTTAGATTTACTCCATATTGGTATGGAAGTGAAAAACTCTTTAGACGCTTAGCAATGCTAATTATCTATTCTACAACTCCAGAAAGTAGAAAAGTTATTATTGAAAAAACAGATTTTAATACATATTTAGAAGGTTTAACAGAAGAACAGAAACAAAAACTCATTACATTCTATAGTAAGTAAGAGTTTATCCCCACACCAAGGTTTTAAGCCTTGGTGTGGTTGGTTTTTTTCTATTTCGAGAGTCATTTTTTGGCTTGTCAAGTTAGCTAATTAGGAGTATGATATGTTAAAAACACTACAGAACTTTATCAACAATAGTTCTGCTAAAAACATTGCATCTCTTATAAATCCTAAGATCTTTACTTATGACCAATTACCTATACCTATATATAGTGTGTTTCATTATCTAGACTTAGAATCAGATAACCATTTTCCAACAACAGAGTATTACGCAATCAATAACATATCGATTAACAAAAGGATACCTATTTATCATATCGAAGATTTGGTAAGAAAAGAAATGGTAACAACTCTAGCAAATAAAAAATATCAAGCAGAAATAAAGCGTTGGAATATCGAGAATAAACGTTATTTTAGATACGTTAATTTATTAGAAACACCAAATAGAGATAGAAGTGTTTTCTCTATTTTCAACTACAACATAATAAAGGATCTTTATAACTATAGAGAAAACTTATTAACAAATCATGAGCGTTATCTCAATATTCTATCGACTTATGCCTATTACATTATCGAAAATTGCGAAAAAGACAGTGAATCGATGAATATTATAGATTTATATATACCTAACACCATACCTTCTTTTAATACCTTAAGAATTTTATTAAAGTTAAATACTATTAAATACAATAGAGTACTAAAAAATAACTACAAATTAAGACATTTAATCGAATGGTACAAATGGTTGACACCAGAAAATAGAGAAAATTCTGTTTATAAAGAATTAACAATAGATCACTCTGCTAGAGTTGCTATTTTTATACATTACAAAGGTTATGTTTCTGCACTACCTTTACAAAAATTTATGTCTGTTTCAAAAGAGTTTATGAATTTGGAAGGTCCTGTTAAGTTAGATTCAATTAAATTTCAAAAACTCTTTTTAGTACATTTACTTAAAGTTCAAGAAGTAATCAACAACATAGTCAATTCAGAAGAAGCTAATAAAGATAAAGTAGAGGAAGAACCAGATGAAAATGAATATGAAGACGACTATGAAGATGAAGAAAAAGCTATAGAAATAAGTGGTGTTATTAATAAAGTAGAGTCAAAACCTCAATTGGTTAATAAAGCATTAATAGATAAAGAAGTAGATTTTAAAGTAGAAACCGATGACTTAGAATCTATTTTAAAAGAAACAGAAGAGACAAACGATGATGTCTTAGAAGAAGAGATATTAAAAGCAGAAGATGAAAAAGAAGCACAAGAAGAAACAGAAATTATATTACAAAAATCAGAAGAAGAAATAGAAAAAATATTAAATGGTGAGAGTTTTGAAGAAGAGATTAACCAATACTTAGAACGGGCTAAAAAGTTTGATTTATTAACTAGTCATGAAATTAGAAGCATTAAAAAACTTTATGAAAAAAGAAAAGAACTTAAATCACCTTACGATCTAACACAAAATCTAGATGATTTCTCTCAGATAGATGAAAAAGATATAGTGTTTAGTGAAGAAGATTATAAAATAGATGCATCTCTTCCTTCTTTTATTAAACTAGAGGATAGAGAAGATAAAATTCTAAAGTTTGATCGTAAGTATATTAAACATGTGATGAAAAAAGATATTATTCGTTCTGTTAAAAAACTAGAAGATACTGGTGTAATCATAAAAGAATATAAAATAGATGTAGAAAGAACAGCAATGGGTAATTATGAAACGCATCGGTTAACTATTAAGCCACTAGATGGTAAAGAGTCTACTATATATTTTAGACTTCCTGAGATTGACGAAGAAGGTGAAATGGTTGTTGCAGGTATTAAAGTACGGATGCGTAAACAAAGAACCGATCTACCGATCAGAAAAATATCTCCTACAAGAATTGCATTAACAAGTAATTACAGTAAACTCTTTATTTTCCAGACTGAAAGAAAAGCTTATAGTGAAAATATTTATTTAATTGATTATATTAAAAAGAGTTATTTAAATAGTGAAGGTGTTGTTAAAAAGTTAGTACCAGGTTCTGTATTTGATAACAAAAAGAAAAATCCTTACTTTTATCAATTGCTTAGCATGTATTTTAAAGAGATCTATACAGATCAGTATACCTTATTTCTAGATAGAAATAAACTCATGAATTATATCAAAGAAGAAGAAATAGAACAAATAGAGAAAAAGGGTTTTGTTCCTATTGGTTATATTAATAGCAATAAAGAAATACTTGTTATGGACCAAAATAACATAATCTATAACTATACGACAAATACTGAAATAGGAAGTATTTATGAAATATTTGAAATCGATAAGGGTAAAATACCTCCAACTTTTTCAATGATCAAGATTCTAGGTGATGATATACCACTTGGTGTTGTATTAGCTTACTACATGGGTTTAAATAACCTTATTGCAGTTACTAAAACAAAATATGAGTTATTACCAAGAAACAAACAATACCAAGCAAAAGAAAATGAAGTTGTGTTAAAGTTTTCTGATCATAAGCTTATTTTAAAACCCAATAAAGAACATAAGTTACTTTTCAATGGTTTTTTGTTCTTTAAAGATTTCATTAAAGAAAATGAGTTTAATTACTTCAATAGTAAAGATATTTACCTTAATATGTTAGAGACAAGAGGATTTAATTTATTACATTTAAAAGAATTAGATTTACTAGAAAAACTCTTTTTAGATCCAATAACTGTAGATATTTTAAGACAAATGAATGAACCAACTACATACTTTAAGTTACTTCTAAGAGCAAATGAACTATTAACTACACTTGATTATCCAGACGTTAATGATCCTACCTATAGCCGTATCAGAGGTTATGACAGGGTACCTGGATTAACTTATCGAACATTAGCAGAAAGTATTAGAAACTATAAATTCAAAAGAGGTAAAAGTGGTAAAATAGAGTTAGATCCTTATGCAGTATGGAACGCAGTAACACGCGATAATACCGTTAAAATATCTGAAGATTTAAATCCTATACTAGATGTCAAAGAAATGGAAGTAGCTACCTTTACTGGTTCTGAAGGTTTAAGTAAAGATGCTATACCTGAAGAGTTAAGACGATACCATAAAAACGATATTGGGTTAATATCTGAAGCAACAGTAGATAGCAGTGATGTGGGAGTAAACTTTTATCTTTCTCCTTTTGCTAAATTTAAAGATATTAGAGGTAGTGTTATACCAGATAATACCGAATACTTGGAAAACAAAGAAAAAGTATTTTCAACTAGTGCATTACTAGCACCTTTTATTGAACACGATGATCCAAAACGAATCAACTTCGTTAATATTCAAAATGGACATACCATTGCATCTGAAGGTTATATGCAACCTTTAGTTCGAACAGGTTATGAATATATCATGCCTTATCGTGTTGGTAAACTATATTGTGTTATTGCTAAAGATGATGGTGTAGTTGTTAATAAAACAGATAAATTACTAACAGTAAAATATAAAGATAATACTATAGAAGGCATTGCATTAGGAACAAAATTTGGTAGAATGGAAGGAAGTATATACTTACATGAAATAGTAACAGAACTTAAAAAAGGGGATAAATTTAATAAAAATGACTATCTTGCTTATAATAAGGCGTTCTTTGAGAGAGATTGGTTAGATAAGAGTAAATTAGTACTTAAGATGAATCGTTATGTCACAACTGCTCTTATGATGAATAACGAAGTGTTTGAAGACTCTTCTGCTATTTCTAAAGAGTTCAGTAGAACCATGAAAACTTATATCATTAAAGAACGTAAGTTTATAATTAATTTTAAACAAAATATTGTTAATCTACTTCCTATAGGGACTAAAGTAAAACCAAACGACGTGCTTTTTACACTAGTTGATGAAAATACAGATTACAACAATTTATCTGAATCGAGTTTAGAGTTATTAAAGACATTAGCTAATATCTCTCCTAAAGCTAAAGCTTATGGTGAAATTATACGATATGAAATCAAGTATAATGGTGAATTAAGTGATATGTCTCCTACATTAAGAAAAATAGCAAAACAGTTAGATAATGAAGTCTATGAAGAAACCAAAGGTACAGAATATGAAATTACATCTAATAAAGTCACTAGTGAATATAGAAGTGATGGTATTAACTTAGATGTCGATACTGCTGAATTTAAAGTCTTTATCAAAGTAGAACTTAATATGGGTATTGGTGATAAAGGTGTATTTGGTAATCAAATGAAAAGTGTGGTATCAGAAGTTATCTCTAGTGATATTTATACAGAATCAGGTGAACGAGTAGATGCGATGTTTAGCTATAAAAGTATCATTAACAGAGTAGTAAATTCTCCTATCCTACTTGGTACAACCATTCGGTTAATTAGAAAAGTAAGTCAATTGGTTGCAGAAAGATATTTCAAGTAAATTAGATTAAGGACTCCTAGTGGATAACCACTAGGAGTCCATTTAGAGTCAATTGGCTAAATTGGTAATATCGACTTTATCTAGCATAAAGTCAACCAGTAGATCTATGGTAGCATATAGCGCAGCTTCACTTGGTTGCATTTTCTCATCAGACTTTAAGTAGCTATCCATCTGTCTTAAGAACTTATACGCATCACTAAAACCAAAGCGTAATCCAGCAACTAGATATAAGTAGATCTCATCAAGTTTTTCAATATCATTGACCTCTAATTTATCGATAAACTTTTTCGCTTCATTAACAATAGCTTCTTTTTTAGCTTCTACACCATTTTCTTTTTCAGCTTCTGTTAAATCAATAAGGCTATTAGTAAAATGCAAAGTAAGGATGTATTTAAATGCGTCAAGCTTTTTACGATTTAAGCTAACCACATAAAGGCTTCTTGATCTTTCCCATTGATTGTAGTATTTTTCTTTGTTTTGAATGAGTTCATTAACAGTAATTTTTCTAAGTGGTAGTATTTGTAAAGCTCCAAAGATTACCTCGATGTTGAGATTTTCTTCAGAAAGTTTTTCGAAATTCTCTTCGTATACGGTGATTCTTGTTTTACCATCTTGTAAGAAATTTACATATGTATCTGAATCAGTTGTAAGAAGTTGACCATTTTTAATTTCTCTATTGTAAAAGTTTAATGCATAATTTAACTTCTTAGCAAAGAACTCAGTATTGACTTTAGCTGAGATACCGAGTTTTACTTTAGGTAATGAACCGAGATTAAGTTTTAAACTTAAGCTTCTATAAAAGAGATAATTAATTAAGCTATAGTTAAGTAGATCAGGAATAGCAAGACTAGATTCTACAACATCGTCAATTAAATAAGATTTAAGTTTTTGCTCTTCTATAGTACTATACCAAGATATAATCTGAGTATCTAGTTCTTCAGAACCAGTTAAAATGTACTCTTTTAAATCAAATTCTTCAGAGGTTATGTCTTTAAATAAATCGATATTATCTTTAACAGTAACTGTTGTTTTTTCGTAGTCTTGAATCTCGAATACTAAAGTAGGATTTTGGAAAACATCATGAAGTTTAAAGTAGGTTACTTCGAAAAAGTCTTCAGGTTCTTTAAATCGATAGTTATTTAATGCTTCTTTAGTAGATTCAAATAGTTTACGTACAGAAACGTTAACAACATCTTTATAAAAAGATATATGTGAGGCAATAATATCAGTATATTCTTTTGTATAATTATCCATTAGGATATCATGGGAAGATTCGACAAAATATTTGGTGTTGTCTTTTTTTGTTTTAAATTGACCTGAACTAATTTCACTTAAGTAGATAGAAAGATCATCAACTGTTTTAGCAGGTATAGAATTAGGTGCTACATCGAGAATTTTATTACAAAGTTCTGAGATTATACTTGGATGTTTAGGTATAAGTTTAATATTTTTAAGCTGGTAAAGTGAGGCAATGTTGACAGCAACTTCAGTTGAGGCTTTGCTAAGCATATTACTTTCCTCCTAAAATCTCTGATTTAATCTTATTACCGATCATGTTAGCCAATATAGTTCTATTGATTGTGCTATTTTTGATAGTATCTGAAATTGCATTACCTGCAATATTAAGGATAACATCTGAAGTTAATTCGATAATATTGGCAATAACGTTAGCGTTAGAAAAGATTCTAGTAATATCTTTCTCTGTCAAAATCTCTTCTAATGTTTTATCTTGTATCTGTTCATTTTGCATCGTATACTCCTACTTGTTACTTAAAAATAATCAAATGATTTCCAGTATCAAGCATTTTCTTATCTTAAATTAGGCTAAGACCCCGGCCTGAAGGCCGGGGATACAGCCGTAATTTAACCTCATGCTCCATTTTTTGGCCTCCTTTTCCCTAACAACAGAGGAAGCAACATGCAATTAGAGTTTCTACCTCAGATGCTCAAAAGCACGCCTTCCTCTGGGAAAGGCATCCAAATACTCCCACAGGAG
>Ga0116142_10005678_pt1 | contig 11092 bp, 3 predicted proteins | sample AD_UKC033_MetaG_FD_89785 | JGI IMG/M metagenome (GOLD analysis project Ga0116142, IMG submission 89785) | Active sludge microbial communities of municipal wastewater-treating anaerobic digesters from USA - AD_UKC033_MetaG | ecosystem: Engineered > Bioreactor > Anaerobic > Digestate | place: USA... | reverse complement strand
CAGTAACCTGGGTGGCGGAGGTGCCGGAGGAGGGGAGTCCAATACGGCTTCCAATCTGGGTACCGGGATCGGGGTATATGAGCAAAAATCGGGAGTGGACCTTCAGTTCAACAGCCTGAAAAGTACCAATTCCATCCTGGACATAGCGGAAGATGATCCGGATGACGTCATCAATTTCACGCTCCATCAATCCCATATTGACCATAATGGTTTGCTGAACTATTTGCCTCAGCAGCATTTCTACCAGAAGAGTATTGATACGGTCGCTCTGTATCACAATGGTTTGCTTGCAGCGACAAACGGCGTCCTGTCGGATATCACCAATAATTCCTCGGACTGGAACGCAGCCTACGGCTGGGGCGATCATGCCGCCATGGGATACCTGATCAACGAAATGGATGGGGATCCGGCCAATGAGCTGCAGATTCTCGTACGTGTGGGCAATATGGTGACCTTATCCCCTGACGGAGGTACCGTTTCGGTGGATGATGCCGATGCTGATCCCGGTAACGAAATTCAAAACCTGGCGGTCAGCGGGGATCAGTTATCCATCAGTGCAGGGAATACGGTGGTCATACAGGGTGATAACTGGGGATCTCAGACCGTGATCACGGATGCCACCCTGACCGGAGATGGCACACCGGCCAACGCACTGCACATCGCTCCCCAGGGGGCTGCTCCGGGGCAGGTACTCAGCTGGAATGGAACCACCTGGATACCCTCCTCTGCCGCTTTCAATGGCTGGAGTTTGACCGGAAATGCGGGTACCAATCCTGATGACAATTTCATAGGTACCATTGATAATCAGCCGTTGATCTTTCGGGTAAGTGGTTATCATGCCGGGATCATTGATCCGGTGTACAACCTGGTGGCTTTAGGTCCCGGTGCATTGCTCGCAAACACGACAGGTGACGGCAATGTCGCTTTTGGGGCGTATGCACTTTATTCCAATAAAGCCAACAGCAGAAGTACGGCAGTGGGAGCTCTGGCGATGTACTATGCCGATGACAGGACGGGGGGGAGGCCAACCTACAATACGGCGGTCGGATATGAAGCCTTAAAGGGGAGCAGCGTGGCCACTGATAATTCGGGGCAGTTCAATACAGCGGTGGGCGACCGGGCGCTTGTTTCGAATACATCGGGGAATTACAATGCAGCCAATGGATGCCACTCCCTTTATAATAACGCTTCGGGAAGTTATAATACGGCCAGTGGAAGCCACTCCCTTTATACGAACACTTCGGGGAATTATAATACGGCCAGCGGAAATTTATCTCTTCATCTGAATACTTCAGGAGATGCCAACACCGCAATTGGTGAATTTTCGCTGTTCTCCAACACCACAGGGGATGAGAATACAGCCATGGGGGGAGAAGCACTTAAAAGCAATGTCACTGGATCTGGCAATGTTGCCATTGGCATGAAGGCTTTATCCCAGAATCAGGCAGGCAGTTGCCTTGTCGCCGTGGGTGATTCGGCATTGTTCACCAATCTTGGCAATCCGGGTTCCGGTGAGGGATTGTGTAATACCGCCGTGGGGTCTAAAACGTTGTATTCCAACACAACTGGTAATCGTAACACGGCTGGCGGATACCAGGCACTTTATTCCAATACGATCAGTACCAACAACACGGCATATGGGTATTATGCACTCAGATCCAATACTGCAGGGAACAATACTGCTATTGGATACGAGGCGCTTTCTTACAACACAACAGGTGAATGGAACACGGCCTGTGGTTACAAGGCACTTAATGATAACCTGACCGGAGAGGATAACTGCGCTTTTGGAGGGAACTCACTTGAATATAACCAGACAGGCAGCCATAACATAGCCATTGGAAACCGGGCCCTGCGATTGAACACAACCGGCCACTCCAATGTAGCTGTTGGGAAGGATGCACTGCATGAAAATACCATCCGAAGCAACCTGGTAGCCATCGGCGACAGTGCATTGTTTAATAATGGTTTGGGAGCGACTGACTCAGATCATGCAAAAAGAAACACAGCAATCGGATCCAAAGCGCTTTTATCAAATACAACTGGCTACCGGAACACCGCAAGTGGATATCAGGCACTTTGGCACAACACATCCGGCTACCAGAATACCGCCCTTGGCAACCAGACACTTGTGCTCAACACAACCGGCCATGCAAATACCGCATGCGGTAGCTATGCACTTTGTTACAACACGACCGGCAATAATAACACTGCCAGCGGTAACAATGCCCTTTACTCCAATACAGAGGGCAGTGAAAACACGGCCAATGGTCTCCAGGCACTTACTGAAAACACAACCGGCGACAATAACACTGCCTGTGGATCTCTGGCACTGAATTTCAATACCACCGGCAACAATAACACCGCAGTAGGTGCGTGGGCCCTGGAAACGAATGATGAAGGTTCATGCAACACAGCTCTAGGGAATGGCGCTTTAATGTTCTCTTATAATAGCTTTTGTACCGGCCTGGGCCACAATGCCGGTGTAAGCTCATCAACCATTTCTAACAGCTCAGTCCTGGGTGATGCCGCCATAGTCAATGCGAATGCCAAAATCAGGATTGGGGATGCCACCATGACGGTGATCGAAGGCCAGGTGGACTGGAGCTACCCTTCCGATGGCCGGTTTAAAAGCAATGTGCGGGAAGAAGTGAAAGGTCTGGATTTCATTTTAAAGCTCAGGCCTGTGGTTTACAATTTCGATACCTGGAAGTACACCGAGTTCCTGACCCGTAACATGCCATCTGATAAGCAGGAGGAATACCTTAATGCGAAAGACTTTAGCGAATCGACGGCTATCCGTCACAGCGGCTTTGTGGCCCAGGAAGTGGTGGAGGCCGCAAGGGCCGTAGGTTATGACTTCAATGGGGTTCATATTCCCGTGAACGGGGAGGATAATTACAGCATTGCTCCCGGCCAGTTCGTGGCACCCCTGGTCAAGGCTATCCAGGAGCAGCAGGCTATGATTGAAGAGCAAAGGGCAATGATCCAGGCACTTCATCAGCGGGTGGCCTCTCTGGAAGCGGAGCGGGGGGAATGATATCAGATTAACCGATGAACCGATATCTGATATTTGATTTAAATCGAAAATCAAATCGAAAATCAAATCATTAATCAAATATCGGTTAATCGGTTAATCGGTTAATCAGTTAATCGGTTAATCAGATATCAAACACACCCTGCCATAGGCTTTTTACCGGTACCTGGCATACCCCGGGCAAGGCAAAGTATTGACTTTCACCCCATATTATTGTACCTTTCAGAACAATTTCATGTTCACTCACCTAAATCTCATCGCCATGAACAATCATGCATCCCTGATCATTGCCATAACCGGCCTAATGATCTGTTCAATGAATTTTACTTTACTGTCGCAGGCACCGCCATCCTTCAAATATCAGGCTGTGATGCGGGATAAGGCAGGGCAGGTTTTGCCAAACCAGAACATAACCCTGCTGATCAGCATTTTACAATCCGGTGTGGATGGACCGGAGGTATACAGGGAGTTGCATTCTATCACCACCAGTGAATTAGGGTTGATAAACATCGAAGTGGGCAGAGGTAAAGATCCCTTGGGCAGCCTGGCCGCCATTGACTGGAGTGCGGGCAGTCACTTCCTGCGTATCGAAATGGATCCGTCAGGAGGAATGGACTTCGAACTAATAGGCGTTTCTCAGTTACTGTCGGTTCCGTATGCTTTGTATGCTGAGAAATCGGGCAGCGGGATTCGGGAGGCGGACCTTGACTGGGAGATGATCGGTAATGATGTGGTGACCGGACATGGCGGGAGTTATCCCACCGGAAATGTCGGCATCGGGAACAATGCGCCGGGAACCTTGCTATATGTGGCAAAGAACATGGGCGAACCCACCATTACCATCCGTAATATTGGCGGCGGTGGTGGTGCAACTTACGCAATGGTGGATGATTTGAGCGGGGCGGACTGGAAGTTCAAGGCGACCACCTATGGAGGATTCAAGATCAGGGATCATTCCAACTCGCTGGATGTACTGACGATGGAACCCAACAGTTCGGCGAACACGCTGTACATCAAAACGGGAGGTAATGTCGGCATTGGCACTTCCACTCCGCATTCCTCTGCAAGGCTGGATGTATGCAGTACCAACAAGGGTTTTCTGCCACCTCGTATGACAAAGATCCAGCGCAATGCCATCATCTCCCCAGCCCCAGGCCTGCTGGTATTTCAGACCGATGCTCCTTCAGGATATTATTACTATACCGGGTCAAATTGGGTAGCGTTGGAAGGCTCTGGTGCGGGAGCGATCTCCAGTTCCAGCTGCATAGATATTGATGGCAATGCCTACCCGACGATCACCATCGGCACGCAGGTATGGATGGCGGAGAATCTGCGGGTGACACATTATCGCAACGGCAATGCTATCCCGAATGTGACCGATAATTCAGCATGGGCCGCATTGACCTCAGGGGCCTACTGCTGGTATAATAATAAACAGGGGACAAATGCTAAATACGGCGCTCTGTATAACTGGTATGCAGTGAATAACAGTCATGGACTCTGTCCGGCGGGATGGCACGTGCCAAGCGATGCAGAATGGACCATATTTACGAATTATTTGGGTGGATTGTCCGTTGCCGGCGGGAAGATGAAGTCTGTCAGTGCGTTGTGGAGCAGTCCCAACACAGATGCCACGAACAACAGTGGCTTTTCAGGTCTTCCGGGGGGCGATCGCAGCAGCGAAACTGGAGGCTTCTACAACCTTGGCGGCACCGGTTACTTCTGGTCTTCCTCGCAGTACAGCACAAACGGCGCGTGGGGCCGGTACCTTTACTACGTCAGCGCCTACGTGGGCCGGAGCTACTACAACAAGGAGGACGGGTTATCTGTCCGTTGCCTCAAGGATCAACCCTGAGCGAAGCGAAGGGTTGATCTATTAATTGATTCATTGAATTCCGCCGTGGGCGGTGATCGAGGAGCTGCAGCAGAAAGTGGCGGAGCTGGAAGCGGAGCGGGGGAGAGGATATCAGATTAACCGATTAACCGATATCTGATGTTTGATTTAAATCGAAAATCAAATCATTAATCAAATATCGGTTAATCAGTTAATCGGTTAATCAGTTAATCGGTTAATCAGTTATCAAACACGCCCTGCCAGGAGCTTTTTCCTGGTGCCCGGCATACCCCTTTCCAGATATGGTGTTGACTTTCCGGAATCATTGTCGTATTTTGCAGGACAATTTTATCTTCTTCCACCTAAATCTCATCGCGATGAACAAACACGAATCCCTGATCATAGCCCTTACCGGCTTAATGATCTGTTCAATGAATTTTACTGTACTTTCCCAGGCACCGCCATCCTTCAAGTACCAGGCGGTGGTACGGGATAAGGCAGGGCAGGTTCTGCCGAACCAGAGCATCAGCCTTCACATCAGCATCCTGCAATCAGCATCGGATGGACCGGAAGTATACCGGGAATTCCATTCGGTCACCACCAGTGAACTGGGACTGGTCAATATTGAAGTTGGCAGAGGTAAAAGCCTCATCGGCAGTATGGCTGCCATTGACTGGGGCGGAGGCAGTCACTTTCTCCGTGTTGAAATGGATCCGTCAGGGGGAACAAATTATGAGCTGATGGGCGTTTCTGAGCTGCTGTCGGTTCCATATGCCCTGTATGCCGAAAAGTCGGGAAGCGGGATGCGGGAGGCAGATCTTGACTGGGAGGTGATTGGGAATGATGTGGTGACCGGTCACGGCGGGAGCTACCCTGGCGGCAATGTCGGCATCGGGAACAATGCACCCGGAACCTTGCTCTATGTCGCTAAGAACATGGGTGAGCCCACCATCACCATCCGTAACCTTGGTGGCGGCGGCGGGGCAACGTACTCCATGGTAGATGACCTGAGCGGGGCCGACTGGAAGTTCAAGGCGACCACCTATGGAGGGTTCAAGATCCGTGACCATGCCAACTCAATGGATGTGATCGTCATTGAACCCAACAGCGCTGCCAATGCCATTTACATTAAGAATGGCGGGAATGTGGGGATGGGGACTTCCACGCCGCACTCCTCGGCCAAACTGGAAGTGAACAGCACCAGCAAGGGCTTTCTGCCACCGCGCATGACCAAGAGCCAGCGAACATCCATAGGTTCACTTGCCGCAGGTCTGCTGGTTTTCCAGAATGATGCTCCTAAAGGTTATTACTATTGCACAGGGACGAATTGGGTCGCTCTGGAAGGCTCTGGTGCAGGCGCTATATCAAGTTCCAGCTGCATTGATTATAATGGAAATGCCTATCCAACCATTACCATCGGCACCCAGGTATGGATGGCGGAGAATCTGCGTGTAAAAAATTATCGTAATGGCGATCCCATTCCGAATGTACCTGGTAAAGCATGGGAAACATTAACCACAGGCGCTTACTGCTGGTATGATAATGACCAGTCGGCAAATGCCAAATATGGCGCTCTGTACAACTGGTATGCTGTGGATGACAGCCGGGGACTCTGCCCCACAGGATGGCATGTGCCGACCGATGCGGAATGGACCACATTTACGACATATTTGGGAGGGACCACGGTTGCCGGCGGGAAGATGAAGTCTGTTAGTGCGTTGTGGAGTAGTCCCAACACGGATGCCACGAACAACAGTGGATTTTCAGGTCTTCCGGGGGGCTACCGCGGCGGCAACGATGGGAGCTTCGACTACCTTGGCGGCTACGGTTACTTCTGGTCGTCCTCGCAGATCGATACCTACAACGCGTGGTACCGGTACCTGCTCTACAATTACGCCTACGTGGGCCGGAACAGCTACTACAAGGAGGGCGGGTTTTCTGTCCGTTGCCTCAAGGATCAACCCTGAGCGAAGCGAAGGGTTGTTGATGAATTGATTCATTGAATTCCGCCGTGGGCGGTGATCGAGGCACTGCAGCAGAAAGTGGCGGAGCTGGAAGCGGGGCGGGGGAGAGGATATCAGATTAACCGATTAACCGATATCTGATGTTTGATTTAAATCGAAAATTAAATCGAAAATTAAATCTTAAATCAAATATCGGTTAATCGGTTAATCAGATATCAACACGCCCTGCCATAGGCTTTTTCCTGGTGCCCGGCATACCCCTTTCCAGGTATGGTGTTGACTTTCCGGAATCATTGTCGTATCTTTCAGGACAATTTCATGTTCACTCACCTAAATCTCATCGCCATGAGCAAACATGCATCCTGGATCATTGCCCTTACCGGCCTAATGATCTGTTCAATGAATTTTATCGTGCTGTCGCAGGCACCGCCATCCTTTAAGTATCAGGCTGTGGTAAGGGATAAAACAGGACAGGTACTGGCCAGCCAGGACATCAGCCTGCAGATCAGTATCTTGCAATCTACCACGAATGGACCGGAAATCTACCGGGAAGTCCATTCGGTCACCACTAGTGAACTGGGCCTTGTCAATATCGAAGTGGGCAGGGGCAAGAGCATTTCCGGCAGCATGGCTGCCATTGACTGGGGCGGGGAATGTCACTTTCTTCGCATTGAAATGGATCCATCAGGGGGAACAAATTTTGAGCTGATGGGCATTTCCGAACTGCTGTCGGTTCCATATGCCCTGTATGCCGAAAAGTCGGGAAGCGGGATGCGGGAGGCAGATCTTGACTGGGAGGTGATCGGGAATGATGTGGTGACCGGTCACGGCGGGAGCTACCCTGCCGGCAATGTCGGCATCGGGAACAATTCACCCGGAACCTTGCTCTATGTGGCAAAGAACATGGGCGAGCCCACCATCACCATCCGTAATATTGGCGGAGGTGGCGGGGCAACGTACTCCATGGTAGATGACCTGAGCGGGGCGGACTGGAAGTTCAAGGCGACCACCTATGGGGGCTTCAAGATCCGTGACCATGCCAACTCAATGGATGTGCTTGTCTTTGAGCCCAATAGTGCTGCCAATTCGATTTACATTAAATCCGGAGGGAATGTGGGAGTGGGGACTGCCACTCCGCACGCCTCCGCCAAACTGGAAGTGAACAGCAACAACGCAGGCTTTCTTCCACCCAGGTTGACAACGACCGAACGGAATAACATAGCAGGTCCCGCAGCGGGACTGGTGATCTATAACCGGGATGAACAGTGCCTCAATGTCTACAATGGCACGGGGTGGGTTTCCTCCGGTGGCGCCACCGGCTGGTCACTGACCGGCAACAGCGGGACGGATCCTATAGTGAACTTCCTGGGAACTACGGATAATCAACCACTTAAATTCCGGGTAAACAATGCGACTGCCGGAGAGATCAATCAGACCACCAACAACACGTTTTTAGGTTTACATTCCGGAGGAAACTCAACGGGTACCAATAATACAGCCATGGGTCGAGAAGCATTATCGTCGAATACGGGCGGTTTCGCCAACACCGCCATCGGCTCCCAGGCACTCTATTCCAACATGACGGGTTACTTTAACACTGCAAGTGGATACAACTCCCTCATGAACAACTCAGAAGGTTACTTTAACACAGCTTTCGGAGCCCTGACATTAAATGCGAACACTACCGGCACCCAAAATACTGCCAGCGGATTCACAGCACTTAATTCCAATGCGACCGGCAACTGTAATACAGCCCATGGAGCTGGTGCACTTTATGCTAATACTATTGGTAACACGAACACTGCCAACGGTTTCCAGTCGCTAATCAGCAACATTTCAGGCAGTGATAATACCGCCAGTGGTGCCGGTGCCCTTGCATTCAACACAAACGGCAACTATAACACTGCCAGCGGAGCAGGTGCTCTTCGTTCCAATACATCTGGGTATGATAACACTGCCAGCGGATTCGTGGCCCTTTGTTCCAATACGACCGGTAACAGTAACACAGCTAGTGGAAACTGGGCACTTTATTCAAACACAACTGGCTATTCTAATGTAGCTATAGGCATGAGAACTTTATACAGTAACACGACAAGGAGTAATCTTGTGGCTATCGGTGACAGTGCATTGTACAATAATGGCTTGGAAGCCACCGAACCTTGGTATGGAGTTGCGAATACAGCCATGGGTTCCAAAGCACTTTACTCCAACACAATAGGCTCATCCAACACCGCCAATGGGTTTCGGGCACTTTCTTCCAATACGTCCGGCTTCGGGAACATGGCCAGCGGATCTGATGCACTCAGTTCCAACATGACCGGTGGGGCTAACACTGCCAGCGGACACGGTGCTCTTTATCTTAACACAACGGGCAGTTGGAATACAGCTGGCGGATACGAGGCCCTTCATTTAAACACCACCGGTTGGGCTAACACCGCCACAGGATTCCGGGCACTTTATTCCAACACAATAGGCCTCAATAACACTGCCAGTGGATGGAATGCTCTTTATTCCAACACAACTGGTTATTCCAATGTAGCTGTCGGAATAAATGCTTTATATAGCAACACAACCCGGAGCAACCTGGTAGCCATCGGCGACAGTGCGTTGTTCAATAATGGAGTAGGAACTTATGAATCATACCATGCTGTCCGGAATACGGCCATTGGAACGAAATCTCTTTACTCTAATACGATCGGCTGGTATAATACGGCCATCGGATACCAGGCACTTTACTACAACACTGCTGGCTCCGGGAATACTGCCAGCGGAATGCAGGCACTTTATCACAACACAACTGGAACCGGTAACATGGCCACAGGACGGGACGCACTTCATTACAACACGACTGGCGATAATAACACAGCTGCTGGAAGTTTTGCGCTTAATCGTAATACGGACGGTGACTATAATACAGCTTGCGGATACGTAGCACTTTATAGTAATACAACTGGTTACTATAATACGGCCAGTGGTTCCCTGGCGCTTTGGTCTAACACAACCGGCTATGAAAATACTGCAAGTGGATACCGGGCTCTTCATTACAACACAACAGGTATTAAGAACACTGCCAATGGAGCCTCAGCACTTATCCTTAACACAACTGGCGATGGCAACACAGCCAGCGGACGTTATGCAATGGCTTTGAACACGATCGGCTTTGACAATACCGCATACGGAGTCAACTCTCTTTATAACAATCAAACAGGAGATTATAATACAGCCTGTGGCGCAAACTCATTGAATGAAAATACGGAAGAAAATTATAATACGGGTGTTGGGCATAATGCAGGTAATTTTCATCCATTTTCATATGGTACTTTTATTGGAGCCAATGCCTATCCTTTCGATGATGGTTTCACAAATTGCATGGCTCTGGGGTACAATGCCAGTGTTTACGCATCGAACCAAGCTGTCATCGGTAACCCATACGTAACAAGTATCGGAGGATATGCTGCCTGGACCAATTTTTCGGACGGGAGGTATAAGAAGAATATCCGTCAGGATGTCCCAGGTCTGGACTTTATCGAACAACTCCGTCCCATTACCTATACCCTGGATGTAACTTCTCTTACTGCTGACCTCAACAGGAACAGACACCCCAGGTTGCGCGAAGACGGGGAATCATGGGTGGAGTCCCCTGAGGACAAGGCCAGCAGGGAAGCAAAGGAGAAGATCGTCTACACCGGTTTCATCGCCCAGGAAGTGGAGCAGGCCGCACGGAGCATCGGGTATGAGTTCAGCGGTGTGGATGTACCTCAGAATTCAGATGGACATTATGGGCTGAGGTATGCCGAGTTCGTGGTTCCCCTGGTCAAAGCCGTTCAGGAGCAGCAGGCGATGATCGAAGCACTGCAGCAGAAAGTGGCGGAGCTGGAAGCGGAGCGGGGGAGGGGGGAATGATATCAGAATAACCGATTAACCGATATCTGATGTTTGATTTAAATCGAAAATCAAATCGAAAATCAAATGCCGGTTAATCGGTTAATCTGATATCAAACACGCCCAGCCATAGGCGTGTTACCGGGTGCCCGGCATGCTGCTGGCCAGTTGATTCAGATCAGAGATGATTGACAGTTTTAACCCCGATCTAAACTGATACCGGCAAACAGCCGTAAATGATACCACTTTCAAGGCGATACCACCATATCATGTTTTCATGAAAGGTCATTGTGAATGACATCGGGGAAATTTTCGATGTTTCATTATGAGGGATAAAGCAGATAAAGAATGCCATTAAAGAGGCCCTATTGATTG
>Ga0116142_10005675_pt1 | contig 11095 bp, 9 predicted proteins | sample AD_UKC033_MetaG_FD_89785 | JGI IMG/M metagenome (GOLD analysis project Ga0116142, IMG submission 89785) | Active sludge microbial communities of municipal wastewater-treating anaerobic digesters from USA - AD_UKC033_MetaG | ecosystem: Engineered > Bioreactor > Anaerobic > Digestate | place: USA... | reverse complement strand
CCGCATGATCATTCTCTGCGGCGACCGTGTCCAGGAACCGGTTGCCCAGGTTGCCCGCGAAATTTTTTACGCCTCCGACCGTGTCAAAACCGAAAACAAGGCCTTTATTACGGCGTTGTCAGACTATTATGGTCAGCCGCCGCTGGTTGCCGACGAACTGGCCGCCCTGACGCCAGAAGAGCCAGAGTATGAGCGTTTTATCGTCGAAAATCGCAACGATTTTGTCGGACTTTTCAAAGAGAAATTTCATGCCCGCTCTTTGCGTACCAGTCATATCGACGCCTTCGACTGGAACGGTACTTTCAGGCTCTTCGATGCGCTCACCTACGCCACCTACACCCTGGATTCAGATCTTTCGGCCTTTAAAAAGGCTCCAGAGCTGCGTTTTCTCGGCTACTGGAGCGACGGCCGCAAGCTCAAAGGCCTGATTGTCGGCGACCGCCCCTGAAAAGCCCGGCAAAAACAATTGCAAAGACAAAGCCTCTGTATATTAATTGCGAGGCGAGAAGACGGGATTGCTTTTTCGTAAGCTTGTGACGAACGAAGTGAGGAATCGCTGGAGAAAAAGCAACCCGGCTGATAGGCCGAAGCATTTCAATTTGGAATAAATTCACTGGAACTTCTGCATAGCAAACACTCCCCGCCTAAGCAGGGAGTGTTTTGAGTAAAATGCTGATTGATTTCTTGTCAGGAAACGGTGCTGAGTGATTCCTGTTTATCGCGGTAACGCTCGATGGCGAGTTCTACCAGACGGTCGACGAGTTCGGGGTAACTGATGCCGGTAGCTTCCCAGAGTTTGGGATACATGCTGATGCTGGTAAAGCCGGGGATCGTATTGATTTCATTGATGATGATGCGGTTGGTTTTGCGTTCGAGGAAAAAGTCGACGCGGGCCATGCCGGCGCAGTCAAGAGCTTTGTAGGCTCTGATTGCAGCTTCTCTGATTTTTTCGATCATTTCGGTCGGCAGATCAGCCGGAATCTTCAGTTCAGAGCGATCATCGACATATTTGGCGGTGTAATCGTAAAATTCATTGCAGGGAACGATTTCGCCGGGCAGAGAGGCGATGGGGTGATCGTTGCCAAGCACTGATACTTCTATTTCGCGACCGTCGACATGTGATTCAACGAGAATCTTGCGGTCGTAACGGGCGGCCAGATCCATGGCTTCACGCAGACTTTCGCGGGTTTTTGCCTTCGAAATGCCTACCGATGAACCTGAGTTTACCGGTTTAACGAAACATGGGTAACCGAGTGTCTTTTCGATTTCAGTGATGACTGCATCCGGGCTGGTGCGCCAGGTGCTGCGCAGAAATTCGCGATAGGGGGCGACTTCAATACCGGCTTCGTGAAACAGGCGTTTGGAAAAGGTTTTGTCCATGCCCACGGCAGATGCGAGCACGCCGCAGCCGACATAGGGCAGGTCGGCCAGTTCGAGCATTCCCTGCAGGGTGCCGTCTTCGCCATAGGTGCCATGAATGATGGGGAACAGAACATCGAGTTTAACCTGTTCGCCGGTTTTATGCTGGTCGAGCAGCATCAGACCCTTATTCGCCGGGTCGCAGTTGAGGCTGGCCTTGCCGCTGTTGGTACCGGCAAAGGCAATGTTACCGGTGGTGCGGCTTTTACTGTATTCCAGCATGGCATCAGGCTTAACACCGACCATCCATGAACCCTGACGTGTGATGCCAACAGGAATCACCTCGTATTTATCTGGGTTTAAAGCCTTCATGATCGAGTTGGCAGAGACCAGCGATACTTCGTGTTCTCCAGATCTGCCACCAAAAATGACGCCTACCTTAAGCTTGTTGCCGGTTTCTGCCTTCATGCCGCACTCCTTTAATTCTGATTACTACCACAACAGTCTATCGGCAAAAAAACGGCAGATATTAAGGGGCTTCGGAATGGGCTTTGTAAGCACCTTTTCCAGTCTGAATCGGCATCTGGCGTCGCAGGCTGTTGCGCGTCATCTTGCTGAGACGCGGGTGGCTCTGACCAAGTTCATTGGGCTTTCCGAACAGATGTCTGGTCAGCAGATACTGGTCATCATCGCTCAATGCTGGCCCGGAAACCAGTATGGCGTTAATCTCTACCGCCGAGACTTCAGCGGTCTGACCGGGATACTGGTTTGGCGCAATTGTTGACGGAAAATAGAACGAATAACTGTTAACCAGTTTCTGAACCAGATCGTGCTCTACCGGAATCAGCGTAATTTCTACCTTTTTGGCGAGTTCTATGATCGACGGATTGGGAAGGCCACTGGTAAAGATAAAACCATCGATTTTCCCTTCCTGCAGTTCTTTCATGGCATCAGTGCCACCAATGAACTGCTGGTCGATCTTTTCCCAGACGCCCGCGAGAGTGAGAATCTGCTGAGCATTGTAATAGGTACCGCTGTTCTTGCTGCCCACTGCGATTTTACGGCCTTCCATCTGTGTCAGGGAACTGATGCCGGTTTCCTTGCGCACTATAAACTGAACGACTTCCGGAAAAAGCGTTGCAATACCGGTTACATTGGTGATTTTCTGGTCGGCGAACATTGCTTCACCTTCTGAAGCATAAAAGGCGATGTCGTTCTGAACCAGCGCCATGTCTACTTTGCCTTCTTTGAGCATCTGCAGATTCTCTACGCTGCCGGCTGTTTCGAGAACCTTGAGCTGCACATTCGGGTAGTCGGTCTTGAGAATGCCCGCCAGTGTTTCACCGATCGGGTAATAAACCCCTGATTTTGAACCGGTGGCGATCGTATATTCGTTTTTGCTGAGGCTTGAACTGCCGCAACCCAGGCCGAATGTCAGCAGCAAAGCAAAAAATAGCATCATACCGAGTTTTCTGTTCATTAAATTCCCCTTCCTCTGGCTGATATGACAGAATGATAGCACGATATCGGCATTAATATAAGGCTGGAAATAATTGCTGCGGGGTGGTACTATCGGTGAAAAATATGGCTGTGCAGCAGTTGAAAATTCGCAATCTTAAAACGATCACTGAATGTGGAATGCTTCTGGCAACGGCTTTGGCGCTTGCCAACTTTAAGCTTTTCCAGATGCCTGGCGGCGGGTCAGTCTCACTGGGTGGGCTGCCGGTTCTGCTGATTGCTGCCAGACATGGTCTGGTTACCGGCTCACTCTGCGGCGCTCTTTTCGGAATTCTGCTGCTGACGAGCCGCCCGTTTATCGTGCATCCGCTTCAGTTCCTGCTCGATTATCCGATCGCTTATGCGACTCTGGGCCTGGCTGGTCTGGTTTTATGGGAAACACCGCTAAAAGCGGCAACGGCAACAACGGTGGCAAACCTTGTTCGTTTGCACTGTCACGTTGTTGCCGGTGCTGTTTTTTTTGTGACCGATGCAGGCACGCTCTCGCAGACAATCGTTGCGAGCTATGTCTACAACCTCGGTCACATGCTTCCGGAAACTTTGTTGTTTGCAGTTCTGACTGGCTATTTCGCCGCATTTCAGTCGGCGTTATGCGCCCGTCAGAGCTGAAAAAAAGTTTCAGTTAGCTGCAACTACCTTATCACTGCCCAGGCAGCGGGTGCATACATAGCCGCGAACGCGGGTGCCGTTAAGCATAACGCGTTTTCTCTGGAGGTTGATGCTCCAGCGCCTTTTGGTGCGATGATGAGAGTGGCTCAGCTTGAAGCCAACTTGTGGTCCACGATTGCAAACCATACATACTCTAGACATTTTCAAACCTCCAATATAGAGCCGATGTGAAAGTCTACTATAACAGAAACCTTTCTGCGAATCAAGCCCAAATTTTTCAAAATTACACGATTGCTCTGCCCGATTAACGATGCGATGCCGCCCTAAATCGGTCGGCCTGTGTACATTAAGTTTTCCGGCAGTCGTTAATAAATTTCCGCATTCGGTCGATAGGGCGATCAGCCGGAGGTGTTTATGAAAACACACAAAATCCTGTCTCAGATATTCTTTCTGGTTGCCTGTGCGTGGTTGGTAATGACCTTTGCCGGGTGTTCCAGTTCAAATTCTTTATCATCGGTGAACCCAGCCGCTGCCGACCCTGAAACTTCAATAAATAGAGGTGACACCACGGCAAGCGACACGGCCAGCCTGACACTGGCACCGGTTGTGAATATCTTTGCTTCAAAAACCATCGTCGGGCCACTGAGCGAAATCGATCTGCGCGCCGAAGCCGTCGACCCGGCCGGTGGTCAGGTGGCTATTGCCTGGCAGGCTGAGAGCGGCACAATTATCAATACCAGTGGTAACAACGCCATCTGGAAAGCGCCCGCCCAGACCTCCAGCAATAAGATTGTCTGCATAGCTACAGATGTGCGCGGCACTTCAACGAAAGCCGAAGTGACCGTAGAGGTTATCGGCAATGCCGTATATCGTCTGACAATCAATGCTGACCGCTCTTCGCTGCTGACGAGCCGCGTTACCTCAGACCCGGCCAGCCCCTTTATTCCGGTTGCCGGCGCCAGGGTTTCGATTGAAGGCTTTGCCGATTCGGGAGTGTCTGATTCTTCGGGCGCGGTTGAATTCAATCTTGATCAGAGCAGTGTCGTTGCCTCGAACGCGAAAGTTATCGTAAGCTATTATGACTGGGAAGCTTCATTCATTGCTAATCTCGCTGTTCCAGAAGGAATGCGCATCGTCGACAATCTGACTTTTTACCCCGGTTACGACAGCGTCACCGTTGCAATCGCCCGCGGCGATTCATTTCAACTCAAGCGCGGCATGCTTGAAGTGACGACCGTCGAACTTTCTGCCGGCGTGCTTAAACCGGTGGCCGAAGTTCAGGTCGATGCCGGCGCGGCTCAGGCTGTTTCTGCCCAGACTGACGGCCGCGCCCTGGTTTCATCGAACACTGCCGGTAATTCAGAAGTGCTGCTGCGCCTCGCCAGATCAGGCTATCAGACAATCGAAGGCTACAACGTGCCGGTATCGATTGATGGTCTGACACTGGTGCGGGCCAGAATGGCAAAAGCAGGCACTTTGCCTGATTCACAGGCGGTAATTTCTTTTGTCAGGCCCTATAACGGCCAGACAGCCTTTTCGGTTACCTCGCCATTCGTGATTGGCTTCGGCCAGGCCATGGAAAAAAGCACTATTTTCGACAACGTTAACCTGATGATCGAAAACAAGAATACTGGCTCCATGCTGTCGATTTCCGGCCCTGAAATTCTGCGCAAGTTCAAGGTCGAGTGGGTGGGTGACACGTTGCTGAAATTATACCCAAATTTCATGCTGCGACCGGTAACCCGCTACAGCCTGCTTGTTAGCCGATGGGAAGCCAGAGCCGCCGATGGTCGCATGCTGAAAAATTATTCAGGCATGTATGGCGAATTCGTTACCGATGTCGATCCGGCACCCTCGATTGTTGCCACCAGTCCGAAAAACGGCGACACGACTGTGGGCCGCAACGGGCCGTTCAAAATTACTTTTGACCGACCTATGAACACTGAATCTTTATACAGCAATCTGCAGATCGAAATCACCAGCCTGGATTCAAACTCAAAACTCACCGTCGATGGCAGCACGCTGAAAAGCCACTTCTCTGTCACCTGGAAAGACGGTAATCGCGTGCTCGAACTCGTGCCTTACCGCATGCTGCGTGCCAACGCCTCTTACCTGATCAGATTGAATAAATCAGGTCTTGTCTCGGAGTCGGGAAAAGCCATCTCCGGCTTTGCCAATCTCTGGGGTCAGTTCAAGACCTCCGGCCTGTGATTCGTTAAAAAACAGACCGTTTCAGATGCCGGTGCGCATGATCGCCGTTGGCAGTGTGTCGATGATGATGATCAGATCGAGCAGTATCGACATGTTTTCGATGTAAAACAGGTCATACTCGATATGATGATGAATGGGCAGGTTTTCTGATCTCGCATATACCTGCCAGAGACCGGTTATGCCAGGCTTGACCTTGAGCCGCTGCCGTTCGAGAGCGGTATATTTTCTGGTTATGAATGGCATTTCGGGCCGGGGCCCGACCAGGCTCATTTCGCCCCGCAGTACATTAAACATTTGCGGCAGTTCGTCAATGCCGGTAGCCCGCAAAAATCTGCCCAGACGGGTAATTCTCGGGTCGGCCCGCTCACGTGGCGTTTCGGCATAAGGGTCTGCCGACTGCTGCATAGTGCGGAACTTGAAAATATCAAACTCGACACCATTAAGGCCATTGCGGCGCTGCCTGAAAAAAACCGGCCCCGGCGAATCCAGTTTTACAAGAACTGCGGTTATCAGAAAAATCGGTGAGAACAGCAATAAAGCCAGCACCGAACCTGTAATGTCGATGAAACGCTTGGCGAGCATGCCGGCTCTGCGGCCATTGGGCGAACTCATGCTGAGCATAACCATGCCGTCGAAGAAGAATCCCTGAAGGTTGCGCAGATAAAGATTCGCAAATGACGGAACCAGATGCACGGTCATATCCTGATTCAAAGAGGCTTCTCGCAGTTGCCAGATGAACTCGTATTCTGCCTGATCACGAAAAAGAAACAGATCGTCGATACTCTGAGACTTTAAGAATTCCATCAGCTCGTTGTCGTTTTTTGCCGGACACTCGAAGAGTTTCAAGCCACAGCCTGGGTTGTTGCCGATACGCTGCTGCAGAAATGAGCTGCTGGCCGAACTGCCATACAGGCAGGCAGTTCGATTGCCGATTCCTGATGTATAAAGATGTCCGAGTATTTTGTGAGCAATCTGGCGTGCAAGATTGCCGCTGAAGACCAGAAAAATGCCTGAAAAAATCACGATCAGGCGCGAATAATCGTAATGCTTGTAGAGAAATGTCGCTGACATTACCATAAATACCAGCATGATCGAAGCTTTATAGTGAAACAGCAACTCGTCGATCTTGAAAATCGCCGGCTTGCGGCGATAAGCTCCGGCAGCGGCCGCCATAAGATGCCAGAGCAACAGTGCTACGCCAAGCAGTAACCAGTATTGCCCGGGGTTCTGCAGGTATTCATCAACCTTGAAAAAGCTCGACAGTCTGAGCTGATATGCCATAATGCCAGAAACTACAATGGCAATGCTGTCCGCAGTTCCGAATACGAGCAATGGCAGCAGATTTTTCATGCAGAATCGGTTCCTTGCCACATTCCATCGGCTGAATTGATAATCAGCGCGTTATCCCCGCGAACCATAGAGTCTTGAAGTCATTTGTGACAGCAGGGTTAAGAATTTCGGACTGATTTCCAGTCTGAAACGAAGAGAAAAAACCTGTACCAGACGAAAGCCACCAGCACTGAAATGAGCGTTGCGGCAAGCACGTAACCGGCTCTGAATTCAAAACCCGGCGTCGCCTGATCACTGCCGGTTTCAGATTTGGCGACCTTCTGCGCGTTGCCGGCCGCCTTGCTTCCCACTGAAGCTGCAGTTGCAGCGGTGGTCGCAATACTGGCCGAAGTGCTGGCCAGGTCGACAGCCGGAGCTTTAACAATCTTGACCTCAGGCGGCTCAGTTCTGGCAGTTGCTCTTGCCTTTGCAGTCTCCGCCGGAGCCGCTTTGGCAGCAGTTGCGACTTTTGCCGGCTCAGGTGCAACGGAATCGGTAGCTGACGGTTCTTCGCCCGAAATGACTCTGGCGGTCGGTTCTGGCTTGTCTGCATGCCTGATTGCCGAAGCTGCATGCCTTAGTTCAGGAACTTCGTCATTTTTTAACGGTCTCTGCGGCGCGATTTTAGGCGGTTGCTGCGCCGGTGCCGGGCTGTAGGTCTTTATGCCTGATGCCGTTTCTTTTCTGAAGCTGATCAGATCAGCCAGATCTTCGCAGAAATCTTCGAGTTCCTCGAGTTTTTCATTCGAAAAATTCAGTTTCGAAACTTTTTGCGAATTGCCGACCGGAACAAAGGTCAGCTGCACGCCCACCGGCCGCTGAAAATACTCGATCTCATGTATATCTTTTCTGGCAAGCATGGCAATCAGAGGTTCCTTGCCGGTTTCGCAGGTGTGAAAAACTATCGAGTGGCTCGTAAGAATCAGCCAGACCTGTCCACTTGCAGCTGTTTTGTTGCCAAAAGGCGAAAGAGCCTTCAATACCGTTTCTTCCGGTGCAAGGTAGATGCTTATGTCCTGGCGGATATCTTCAGGCAGGCTGGCCGGGGCGTTCATCGATCATTCCTCCTGATCGTCATTTCCGTCGTCGTCTTCTTCATCACGGTTAAGCATGGTATCTGCCTGAAAAAGAAGGTTCTGTACGAAGGCGCCGAAATCTTCAGGAGCGAATGCGTCAAAGGGCAGCCGGGTCTGAATGATCAGCAGATCCCTCATTTCCTGCTCTTCATCTTCATCGTCTTCAAAAATCAGGTCTTCCCCCTCATCAGCAAAGGCAACTTCTTCGTCATTCTCGTCTTTCGGCGGTTTTGCCGGGTATTTTACGGCGCTGAAATTGGCATTGATGAGCTCGGCATTCATTTCGAGAATCGCAAGCAGCTCTTCACGACTGTTGTCAGTGATATCCTTCAGATGCAGACCGACCGAAACGGTTCTTACATTGAGGGTCTCTTCGTTCTCTTCGATGCCAAGATAGCCGCTGATCGAGTCTTCGATCAGAAAGGTCCAGAGAACCCCGATTTCATTATCGTCGAGAAGCACACATTCATAGCTCGAGCACTCTTCCGCCATGACTTCTTCAATTCTTACGGCAAAATCTGCAGGTTCCATAGTTTTCCTTTCACGGGCAGGTGGTTGCAATATATCACTCTTTTGTCAGTACATAAACCCGCCAGTTTTTTTTGCCTTTGGTGACTGACGGGTCAGGTATGCTATAATCGCCGTCAATTTCATGCAGAAAGGTACGATTTTGTCTGAATCAGTCGCGCTACCATTGAATAACTCATCAGACACAGCTGTCTGGCAGAACAGATTCTTCTGGCTGACCGGCCTGCTTATCGCTTTTCGCCTGTTTTTGTCGCTGTATCTCGACCTGACTCCCGATGAAAGCTACTACTGGGAACTGTCGCGCCGCCTCGACTGGTCGTATTTCGATCACCCGCCGCTGGTGGCCTGGCTGATCGCTCTTTTTCGTCTGCTGCCAGGGGAAAGCCCCCTCGAAGTTCGCCTTATTTCGATACTTGGTTCAGCCTTCGTTGGCTGGTGCCTGTTCGCTGTCGGAAGAGACTGCCTGAAAAATGCCGCCGCCGGTTTTGTCGCCGCGCTGGTGGTTAACTTCACGCCGGCCGGGGCTGCTCTCGGTTTCGTCACTACGCCTGATACCCCCCTCGCAATCGCCTGGGCTGCCGGCATGCTGGCTTTCTGCCGTGCCATTAACGATGAAAAACCGGTCTGGTGGGTGCTGACCGGGGTGGCGCTAGGCCTGGGGGCGCTTGGCAAATATAACATGATCATGTTTGTGCCCGGTGTTGCAATTACCATTCTCGGATTCAGCCGCTATCGCCATCTCGTCGTAACCAGACGCTACTGGTTCATGGTTTTGCTGGCAGCCGCCGGCACCCTGCCAATCATTTACTGGAACCTCAACCATGATTGGATCTCTTTCAAATTTCAGTTCGATCACGGTTTGAGCGCCAATACCCGTTCACTTGGCCGCAATGTCGGCGAATATCTCGGCGGCCAGCTTGGCACCGTCGGCCTGACGCTTTTTCCGGTTATCTGGTGGATCGTCTGCCAGCAGGCCTTTCAGGCATACCGCCGCAATGATGAAGTGCGCTTTTTTCTCGCCTGGCTGGCATTGCCAAGCATGCTTTTTTTTACCTGGACCGGTCTCAAGTCCAAAGTCGAGGCCAACTGGCCACAGGTTGCTTACCTGAGCGCTTTTCTGCTGGTCGCTGAATGGTTGAGTGCCGGCATCGCCGCCGGTTCGTGGCGGCGCTTCAAATGGGTTGCCGGACCTTCGATGCTGCTGGCGGTAATAGCTCTCACACAGAGCATTACTTTGCTGCTGCCGCTGCCGGTCAGATCTGATGTCACTGTGCGCATGCACGGCTGGAAACAGATGGGCGAATTTGTGCGCCGGGTTGATGCAGAAACCGGGCGAAAACGCCTGTTCGTCGTTCAGGGAACCACTCTGACAACGCTGGTTGGCTATTATGGCGGTATCGAACCGGAGCGTCTGATCGAGCTCTATGTCAACGGTAATTTCAGAGTCTGGTGGCGCGGAAAAACCCTGCCACCCGGCACTGATGTCGTTTTTGTCGATGCCGACCACCACCCGGAATCGGCTTTCTTTGGCGGGAAGTTCGCAAAAACCGCTTCCGAATCTCTCGATATTTATTCATGCGGCCGCAAGATTCGTCGAATCAATATTACCCGCATGGATGGCCTGCTGCAGCCTCACGAATTCATACCATACAAGGTGTTTTGATTATGAAACCAGATACAATGCGAAAAATCGATGCGACAGTCGGGCCGGTTCTCTGTGCGGCTTTGAGTTTGTGTCGCTGGTTGATCGACCGGTTCATGCCGCGCAAAGGCGGCGCCCTGAATGGCGTAAAAAAAATGCTGTTCGTCAAGCCGGCTGAAATGGGCAGTACGATTCTGATGTATCCGATGCTGCGCCGGGCTCAGGAACTCTGGCCGGGCGTCGAGTTTCATTTTCTCGTTTTTGCCGAAAATACTGCCGCGGTTAATATGCTTGGTCTGGTGCCAGAAGCTAATATTCACACCATCAGAACGACTGATATGCAGACCTTTGTTAAAGATTCTCTCGCAGTTCTGTTCAAATTGCACTTCATGCGTTTTGACGTGGCCCTCGATCTTGAATTCTTTTCGCGGGCCTCGGCTATTCTTACCGAGCTTTCGGGAGCAGCGGCAACCTGCGGGTTCAACCGCTATACCATGGAAGGCATGTATAAGGGCAGCTTTTTTTCTCATCCGGTGCAATACAACTGCCACATTCACACTGCTCAGACTTTTCTCAGTATGATCGAAGCTCTTAATCAGCCATCAGGCCAGGTGCCTCTCGTTAAAGCCCCGGTTAAACCGCTTGAACAGCTCGAACTGGCGAAGCTCGTCACTTCGTCCGATGAAAAAGCGCAGGTGCGTCGACTGGTTTCTGAACATTGCCCGGCTGTGAACGAGCAGTCGCGACTGGTCATTCTCAATGCCAATTCGAGCGATCTGGTGCCGCTGCGGCGCTGGCCCCTCGAAAACTTCATTGAACTCGG
>Ga0116142_10005674_pt1 | contig 11098 bp, 6 predicted proteins | sample AD_UKC033_MetaG_FD_89785 | JGI IMG/M metagenome (GOLD analysis project Ga0116142, IMG submission 89785) | Active sludge microbial communities of municipal wastewater-treating anaerobic digesters from USA - AD_UKC033_MetaG | ecosystem: Engineered > Bioreactor > Anaerobic > Digestate | place: USA... | reverse complement strand
CCTTCTACAATTCAAGAAGGTTAGAGCCTTTAGCCACCTGTAGTTTTACTCACAGATTAGAGAGATGGTTTTAACTTAATCAGGGCAAGTTTTATATCCATTTTTCTCTCAAGAGAGACACTATATTTTTTACCTCACCTGATTGTGCTTCTATAATTGACAGCAATGCCTCCGGCGTTTTGATGTTGCTCTGGCCCGTTGCAGTCACTTTCTGCTTCTTTTGTCAATTGATAGGCAAATGATGCAATTATTGTGAAATAACATAGAAAGTTCTGGCTGCTTTTTACTGCTTTCTTTTATAAGTCCTTTGTGGATCAATTTTTTTATGCTGTTGACTGATGTATTTTTTTTAGTGTAGACATAACTTCTGATCAAGGCCGATAAGTTTTTTTCACCTCAGTAAGAAATAAGTGGAATTTTGGCTAAAAAAGTTTAAAATTTCTGAAAAGTCTTTTTAAAATCTGAGGAGGCGCAGGGTGCTGTCGTTAGCTGAGCAGATAATTCTGACTCTTTTAGTTCTGGCCACGGTGGTGGTCTTTTTTATTCCAGTCATCAAGCGGGTCTGGATTATTGTTTCCTGCCAGTATGAAAACCGGTTCGATTCGTTACTTAAGAGGTTTTTTTACACTTTTTTCAGGGTGATTCTCCAGCTCTGCACGCTACGCAACGAAAGAATCTGGACCGGTCTGGCCCATGTCATGATTTTTTATGGTGCCCTGGCCTTTGATACCATGACCATTAACCATGTGCTGGAAGGCTATGTGGATGGCTTTTATCTCTTCGGGTCGTCTGCTTTTGGGTTGGTTTTTTCAGCCTCGGTTGATGCTTTTGCTATCACTGTACTGGCCGGCATTTGCTTCTTTGCCATAAAGCGGTTTGTTCTTAAACCAAAAGCTTATAACACATCATCCCTTGATTCAGCTTTGATTTATAGCTTTATTTTCCTGGTGACGGTGACTTTCCTTTATTATGAAGCAATTCTTGTGGCCAGTCATCCGGGAGAAGCCCGCTGGGCCTGGCTCAGTCAATTCATTGTGTCAAAACTTGGTCTGGCCGACCTTTCCCTGCGGGTTTTAGAGGTTAATTTAAAAATCTCTTACTGGCTTCATACCCTGGCTGTTTTTTCTTTTATCGCTTATGTACCGCACTCCAAGTATTTCCATATGTTTGCCGGGCCGGTTAATCTCTTTTTTAGAAAGCATGAGCCTTCCGGGACGATCAAGCCGCTTAACCTTGAAAGCGGAGAAAAATTCGGAGCTGAAAAAGCCACTGATTTTACCTGGAAGGATGCCCTTGATTCTTTTTCTTGCGTTGAGTGCGGACGCTGCCAGGATGTCTGTCCGGCCTTTTCGAGCGGCAAGACTCTATCGCCAAAAATGATTATTTATAATCTGGAGAAACATTTTCTGGCTTCCTTCGGGGCGATTAGAAAGAGAAAAAAAGGAGAGCTCAAGCGGCTGGTGCCGGAGGTCTTTAGTGAAGAGGAGATCTGGGCCTGCACCACCTGTGGTGCCTGTCTTCATGTTTGTCCTTTTGAAATTGAACATCCGAAAAAATTAATTGATCTCAGGCAGAATCTCGTTCTGGCCGAGGGCAAGTTTCCGGCTGAACTACGTGATTTTTTCCATCACCTGGAAAGTCAAGCTAATCCCTGGGGCCTGGCGGCTGGCAGTCGGATTAATTGGGCAAAAGGCCTGAATATTAAAACTGCCGCCGACAGTCCATCGGCTTCATTCCTGCTCTGGACAGGCTGTTTTGGCGCCTACGACGAACAGGGGAGGAAAATTGCCCGGGCGATGGCTACTATCCTTAAGGCCGCTGGTCTTGATTTTGCTGTCCTTGGTAATGAAGAAAAATGCTGCGGCGATTCAGCCAGAAGATTGGGTAATGAATATCTCTTTCAGACTCTGGCTGTTGAGAATCTAAAAACTCTGGCCAGATATCGGATTAAAAATATAATTATCTTCTGCCCTCATGGCTACAATACCTTAAAGAATGAATATCCAGCTCTAATTGACTTACCAGGAATGTTTAATGAGGAAGAAAAAGAATTTTTGAGATCCATCCGGATTATCTCTCATGTAGAATTTCTGGCCAATTTATTAGCGAAGAAAAAATTGCCTTTAAAGAAAGCTGAAAATCAGACTTACACCTACCATGATGCCTGCTATTACGGGCGCCACAATGGGCTGTTTGATGAACCTCGCCAGGTGCTGAGAGAAGTCGCCAGCGGCTCGCTAAAAGAGCTTGAGAATTTCCGGGAGCACAGTTTCTGCTGTGGAGCCGGGGGAGGACTGATATGGCTGGAGGAAAAGCCTGGCCAGAGGGTAAGTCACCTTAGAGTCGAGGAGATAATAAAGAACGGCAGCAACCGGGTGGCCACTTCCTGTCCTTTCTGCCTGACCATGCTTCAGGACAGATTGCGGGATAAAGGAGTTGACGATATAAAGGTTATGGACGTGGCCCAGATCGCGGCTTCCAGTCTCGATATAACTGAACTGAGATAAAGGGCCGATCTTAAAACTAAAAGTTTGCCAGCCAGGCTAAGGCTGAACATAACTAAAAAGTCAATAGGAGACTAAAAGTCTGTTAGTTCCGGGCGAAAGACTTGAAGAAAAACAGGTCAGGCCCTGCCTTCGTCTCCACGCGGTTGCTATCAGTCCTGAAATCAGCTATAAATATGAAGATGCGCCTGTAGCTCAGCTGGATAGAGCGACGGACTCCGGATCCGTAGGTCGCGCGTTCGAATCGCGCCAGGCGTATTTTTTATCCGAAAAGGGAATGGGGTTATATAAAAAAAGGGGAGACGATTTTTACCGCCTCCCCTTTGTGTTCAGCTCAACTCAGAATGAGTATCTGACACCGAGCCTGAAGATTCTGGGATCAGTTAAAGCAGTTGCTTCACCGAACTGGACAATGTGAGGAATACCACTGATGGTGATAGTGGTCGGGCTGCTGGAAGTTGCGTGAACAGAAGTAGCTATAGCCACATTGGTGGCATTAAAAATATCACAGAAAATACCAAACTGCCCAATTTTAGCTGGCAGACGGAAAGTCTTTTCCACTCTCAGATCGACCATGGTTAACCAGGGCAGGCTTCGGGTGCCACGTTTTTCAGCCCAGACACTGGTGTTGCCCTGAGCAAGGGATAATCCCAGATCCTGGCTTCTAACTGTTCGGGCATAGCGCTGCCCATCGAGAGCCCGGTAATAAGCACTGATCATAATACCCCAGGGGCCTTGCCACATAGCCTGTACTTTAAACTGATTGCGTCTTTCAGTGCCAAAGTTGCCTAAGGCATTAACATGAGCGTTAGGGTTATCGAAATAAGATTGACCGGACCAGCTATCATCAAAATCAGTGCCAATTAACCCTCGCGATTTTTGCCAGACATAGGAAACCATGGCAGACCAGCGATGGGAAAATCTCTTATTCAAGGTGACTTCAATACCATCGTAGTCTCTATGAGCACCAGGAGGGTTGGTAACAAGTTCTCTAGAGGCGGTTGTCAGATCGACTCTATTCCAGAACGTGACCTGTTTATTATTATAAGGGTCGGTTGTGGATACTGGCGCATATGTAAACCACAGTGATGGGTTAAAAATAGCATCATGTCCGTTCTCGTTATATAGCTCTCTATAAAGATCCAGGTCGAAGGCATTTATATTGACATCTTCTATAAGATTCCGGTCCCACTTGTGGATATATCTTACACCCAGCCTGGTATCAGTTAAAATTTCTCTTTCTATCCCAATCGTAAATTCGTCAAGATAAGGCGATTTGATATCTGGATCCATCTCTGCCCCGGCCGTCGCACTGAAACTATACATTAACCTATTTGGATCAGGTATGGGTTTTCCAGTTCCGTCGTCAATGTAATGGACCCGCCAGGAAATAAAACTATTGGGATTAACGGTGGTAAACCATTGAATGATATTGGCCACATAATACCGGCAGAAGCTAACCTTAAGAGCTGTCTTTCCGTCTCTGGTCAGGTCGAAGGAGGCGCCGAGACGTGGAGCTATAGTATTCCAGACAAGTGGCTTGAACGATTCAGTTACTCTCGGATCATAGGTAACGCCTTGATATACTACCGGTTCCCTTTCCATTCCCTGGACCGGAATGATTCCTTCCTGATGGTCAAACCTGAAACCAATGTTCAGGGTTATCCAGGAAGCAGGAGACCAGGTGTCCTGAACGAAGCCGGCGATAACTAATTTCCGGTCTTTTCTGGTGAAGTCCAGGTAGTGAGTCATATAAGGATAGGTGTTGTTGAAAATTATTTCTCCAGTCGAGGTTGTTGGCTGGTAATAAAATGGGCCGTAGCCAAATTCGTCACGATTGTGTCGTCGATAACGGCTGTCCCAGGAATATTCAAACTCAATCCCACCCTTAAACTCATGACGGCCAAACCACTCATCGACGAAATAGGTGGCATCGGCCAGCGCCTGGAATCTATTTCTCGAATAAATATCATCATAACCATAACTACCACTGTAATGGCGAGTAGTGCTGTCGTAAATACGTACCTGATCATTTTTAGCAGTTAGATTCAAAGCATAGTCCATATAGGCAGCTTTCAAATTCATATACAGGTTTGGATTGAAGAAATGAGTCAACTGGAAGTTATAGGTATAGATGGGAGTGGTTTGCTTCCAGGTGGTATCGACTGTCTGTGAGATTGAAGCGCCGCGGTGATTCCTGACATAATCAGAAAAATTGAAGGACAGAACTATTCTATCTTTTTGGGTAGCTTGAATAGTCAACTTAACAAAAGGCATCGGCCTCTTATAGTCAAGTGGCTGTTGGGTCGGCTGATCCCAGGGATAGCCTAATACATATTCCTGGCTCTTCTGTAAAGAAAAATTGGCAAAAAACCAAATTTTATCCTTAATTATTGGTCCGCCCAGATTGACAGCCGGCTCATATTCATAATCAAAACCACCGGTTGCACCTTCGAAAATTGTACCTTTGGTGTTTGTGCTTTGCATATCATTATTTCGATAGTAAAAGCTGGCCGAGCCACTGAACTTGTTGCCGCCTGACCTGGTTACTACATTGACAACTCCGCCGCGGACACTTCCATATTCAGCTGGCAGCCCACCTGTCTGGATGGACAGTTCTTCCATGACATCCATGCCAAAACTTCCGGCCTGAGTCCCGGTTACAGGGTCTGTTATGTTAACTCCATCGATATTATAGGTGTTGTCTCTTTCGCTGCTTCCATGGACAATGCCCGAGCTAACACCGGGCGCCATGTTGAAAAAGGTGCCAAGATTACGAGCAGCTGGCAGGTTCTGTAGTATTTCCCTGGTCATACTGGCCGTCATCGTAGTTCTCTGAATATCAACAGTCGGGGCTTGCCCGGTTACCACGACGCTCTCTTCGACAGCAGATTGTTCAAGAGTCACATCAAGAGTCGTGTTGACACCGACATTGACCTGGATCCCTTCACGGACAAGTGTTTTGAAACCAGGAAGCTTAAAGGTCACAGTGTAATTGCCAGGTGGCAGAGCTGGAAAACGATAGTGTCCACGTTCATTGGTGACTGTTTCCATAGAAGGGAGAATAAGGGCCGGTGAACTGATAGAGATGGTTACGCCGGGAAGAGGTTGTTTTTCCTGATCATAAACAGTACCATTTAAGTTACCCGTCTGGGTGATCTGGGCAACTGCCGGAAAAGCAAAGATGATGAGCATAAATAATAAACTTAATACCTTTTTACCCATTTGATCCTCCTCATAAGATTTTGTTTCTTTGCCTATGCCCCAAAAATTAATTGCTGCCCTGAAATGTTTTTGTCATGGCTAGCCCACTTTTCTCACCTCCTTTGCTTAAATCTAATTTTTTTTAGATCTTAACAACTAAAGTTCTAATTCATATTTAGTATTAGAGATGCATAATTCATGCCAGAATCAACCTGATATTAAATCATTAATTATCAATAAGATAAGATAAATATGATAAATTAAAGTTTAAATAATTCGTCCAAAAAATTGAATAAAATCCAAAGGTTTGGATCAGGCCAAAATAAAAATATAAATTTACTTCATTAGTGACTTTTTTTAATCGGTCAGTGAGATTCTTGCGCCTTTGGAAAGAAAGGCAGTCTGGTTTGACACCTGAAGATTATTTGATTAATCTGTTAGTAAAAATAACAGAGGGAAAAGAAAATGATCCTAAGGGCAGGAAGCCGGGCTCAGTTCTGCAAAAGCAATCTATTTTTCAGCCATTTTAGAAGTTTGGGTTCATTTCTTTTGTTGGCTTTCTTTTTGGCTTCAGTGGTAGTGGAGGTTGGGGCGGCTGAAACCCGGCCATCTATTACCTCAGAAAGACCGGCTGAGACCTCTGACGCCTTCTTTTTCCTTTTCGCCGACAAGCAGCCTGTTCCGGACAAGCAGCCTCGATTTCACCAGGTTTTGCGCGTGGTGGATGGGGATACGCTTGAAATTGAATTAATTGGAGAAGTCAGGCTAATCGGCGTTGATACTCCCGAACTTTATCACCCCCTAAAACCGGTTCAGTTTTTCGCCAGGGAGGCTTCTGATTTGGTGAAAGAGCTGGTGGCCGGCCTGCCAGTCAGACTTGAATACGACCGGGAAAAGAAAGACAAATATGGGCGGACTCTGGCCTATGTTTATCTTTCGGACGGCCGCTGTTTAAATGAAGAGATTATCCGCCGCGGCTATGGGTTTGCCTACACCAGGTTTCCCTTTAAATATTTAATGAAATACCGCCAGCTGGAAGCCCAGGCCAGAGCTAAGGGGCTTGGTTTATGGGCTAATCAAGGGCTGGATGAGTTCCGGTGGATTATAAACCAGGGAAGTGTTCCCTACGAAATATTTGAAATGGCCAATAACTGGTGGGGAATTAGATTCAAACAATATGTCAAAATCCGATTGAATTCAGAAGAATTATTAAAAGAAATAAATAATCTGAGGCAGTGGACCAATGAATTTTCTGACAGAGATCTAAGGGAGACTCTTTTGAGTCACAGCTGGCTGGAGATTAAGGAATGAAGAGAATAAGGCCAATTATTTTAACCGCTATCCTGCTTTTGGCTGGTCTGGCCGCCATCCAGCTCTTCCCTCAAGAAAAGTTTGAAAAAGAGATTTCCTGGGAAGAGGCAGCCAATTATTATGGTCAGACAGTCTGGGTGAGGGGGCGGGTGGTGGCAGCTAACAATACCGGTAAAGTTTGCTTTCTTAACTTTCACCGTAACTGGAAAAGATATTTTACGGTGGTTATTTTTGCCAGCTCTTTTTCTCGCTTCCCTGAACCACCGGAAAGACTCTACTTAAATAAAGAAATCAGGGTTTATGGCCGCATCAAAGAATATCAGGGCAAGCCAGAGATAATCGTTGAGTCACCTGACCAGATAGAAATTATCAAATAGGGCAAACCGCCTTTTTGTTTTTCCTGAGATACTGCTGATGATATTCTTCGGCCCGGTAAAAATGGCTGAAAGGCACAATCTCGGTCACTATTCGGCCGCGATGACGTCCGCTGGCCTGGAGCTCGTCCTTGACTTTCTCGGCTACCTGCCGCTGCTCTTCATTATGATAGAAAATGACAGAACGGTAATTGGTACCGATATCAGGCCCCTGGCGGTTAAGCTGGGTTGGGTCATGTAGGGCGAAAAACTGGCGGACAAGCTGTTCATAGCTGATTACCTGGGGATTAAAAACTACCTGAACAGCTTCAGCATGGCCAGTCTTTCCAGAGCAAACCTGCTCATAAGTAGGATTAACCGTTTTCCCGCCGCTATAGCCAACAACGGTTGAAATAACACCTTCTATCTGACTGAATTTCTCTTCGACACCCCAGAAACAACCGGCGGCAAAAGTGGCAACTTGTGGGACTTCTTTGAGTGCTTCCTCCTTCGGCTTAAAGTTGAGAGCTGCCGAGTTGATACAGTAATGCTTGTGGCCTGGGGCCGGCCCATCATCAAAGACATGTCCCAGGTGAGCTCCACAGGTGGCACAGGTCACCTCAATCTGATGAAAACCAAAATAAAAATCATCTTTATACTCGAGGTTAGCCTCAGCCAGAGCTTCCTTGAAACTCGGCCAACCGTTCCCATGATCATATTTGTCTTCTGATTTAAAAAGAGGAGCACCGCAGGCAGCACAAAAATAAACACCTTCTTCCCAGAAATTATTGTATTTTCCACTAAAAGCAGGCTCGGTAGAACACTTAAACATGACATTAAATTGTTCTGGAGTAAGCTCTTTTTCCCATTCGGCCTTGGTTTTATTGATTTTTTTCACCGGTTTTTCTCCTTCGGCCTGGTTAAGGGCAGCGACTTCTCCCTGATAAGCCAGAGCATTTAAGCCCTTCCAGCCGGCCCAGGCCACCAGAAAACTCAGTCCAAAGATAACGACTTTTTGATAAAATTTGATCATCGGCGACTCCAGCCTGAAAAGTCCTACTAAATTAATATACATTAATTCCAGGGCAGAGGTAATAGACAGGCGCTAAATAATTGGTTCAGGTATTATAAATGTTGATGCCATATAAAATTAGAGGATCTCATGGGATGAGAGGTTAAGAGGCTTTATTCATACGACAGGCAAACGCCAACTGCTCCCAGACCATTGTGAACGCCAACGACCGGTGAGGCTTCTTCGATAAAGCTTACCTGGCGGCCCGTAATCCGTTCAATTTCCCGGGCATAAGCTTCAGCTCTCGGGCGGTTACCGGCGTGGACGATCGAAAAAGAATGGACAGGATGGACTGCCTGTCTTTTTCTTATCATCTTAAGAATCTTTTTGAAGTTCTGCCGCCGGCTGAAGGATTGTCTGCAGGGAACAGCCTGACCTAGTTTATTAATAGTGATAATTGGCTTGATGTTAAGCAATTTGGCCAGTAAACCCTTCATTGGACTGACCCGTCCACCTTTGACCAGATATTTAAGGGTTTTGATGTCAACCAGAATTTCAGTTCTGGCGATCAGCTCTTCGGCCCGGCGAGCCAGTTCATCCACATCCTGAGTACCCTCGGACCAGCCTTCAAGCAGGCGCTCAACGATAAGCCCGGAGGAGCCTGAAATGTGGCGGCTGTCAACTATTCTTATCTTTTTCTCTGGGAATTTCTCAGCCACCGCCTTGACCAGATTATAGAAGCCAGACAGGGCACTGGAAATAGTCAGAACCAGAATGGAATCATAATGACTGCTCAGAAAGGAAAACCAGTTTTCTATGCTTTTAGGTGAAGGCTGGTCGCTCCCGGGCATTATTTCCTCTTCGGCCAGCATCTTGTAGATTCTCCGGGGGGAGATGGTCAGCTTGTCGAGAAAAACATGATTCTTGATATTTAAAAGTAGCGGAATAACCACGACCTGATTCTCTTCGAGGAAAGAGGTTGGTAAGTCGCAGGAAGAATCTACTACCAGAGCAATTTTTCTCTTTGGCCTGAAGCTTATTTCTGACTGGAGCTTCATGTCTTCTACTTTGGGCTGAACAATCGTGCTCAGGTTTTTAAGGGCCTCAAACAATTCCTCCGGCTCGTTGGTATGAACATGAAACCGCACTCTTGTTTCGGAGCCACCGGTTATGGCTGAATCGCCAGCTTTGACCACTATGTTTTTTATCTGATCAAAGTCCAGATTATCCCCGGTGAGCAAAGCCTCGGTGCAATAGCGGAAGGGAATATCCTCCTTAGGCTGGTGGGGAGCTTCTTCGAATTCAAATTCTGGCATTTCCTGGTTTAAGACATCTTTCAGGCTGCCCTGATGAATGAAATTTACTACACCCTCGATAAAATCCACAAAACCCTTGGCTCCGGCGTCAACCACCCCGGCCTTTTTCAGGGCTGGAAGTCTTCTGGGTGTTTCCTGGAGAACCTGTTTGGCCCGGTCAAGAGAATGATGGAGCAGTTCGTGAAAATCAGAAAAGCGGTGCCGGTTCTGGTAGATTTCTTCAGCCCACTCCCTGATGAGGGTCAGAATTGTGCCTTCCTGCGGGCGGGCGGTGGAACTATAAGCATAACGAACAGCATTTTTAACTGACTCTCCGAAGCGGGCGGCGGAAATTCTCAGATCACTTCCAAGTTCCCGGCTCAGTCCATAGATGTATTGAGCGAAAATCAATCCTGAGTTTCCCCGGGCCCCAGTCAGAGCGGCTTCGGCTATGGAGTTAAGCGATTCTTTGGCCGAGCGAGAAGGACGAGCCTGTTCAGCAATGGCTTTCATGGTTGAAGCCAGGTTGGTGCCGGTATCGCCATCCGGAACCGGATAGACGTTTATCTTATTGAGGTAGGCAAAATCCTTGATAACCGCCTGACCACCAGCCAGAAAAGCCAGATATAGCCTCCGGCCATCTAGATATTTTATTTTCATGTCTGATATCTGTCCTCTAAAAATCGTCTGCCTTAGCAATTTCTGCGTTTTACTAAGGCAGGCTATTTTACCAGATTGTTATTAAATCTGCTATGGAAAGTATCTAAAAATAAATAAAAATTCCTCAAAGTTGAGGCGTGATAGTATTGTGGTCTTCTTCATGTTGGGATATTGGGTAGGGGAAAAGGGCGTTTAATGTAGGCCTATAGTTTCAGCGGTTAGAATTGGAACAGGCTTCGGACCGGAGGTAACCGGGGAGATAGAACATGGACAGGTGGGTTTGACCATCATAAAAACGCAGTGGGCCTTTAATTTTTCTGGTTATCAGCTGATCTAAATGTTCTGGAGGGAGCAGCGGGTTGATCTGGCTTTTTTGTCCCATTAAAAATCCCCATGGGCTGTCATAAGAAGGAATATAAGTCAGATAGCTGTAAGAATACTGGAAAACGGCGGCCAGATTCTTTTTGATAGCCTTATGATCTTCTGCTTGACCTGGTTTTATTCCTTCTGCCTGAGTAACCAGAATTCCATCTGAAGTCATTCGGTCAAAGGCCAGTTGGTAAAACTCAGGAGTGTAAAGACGGGAGGCGGGAGAATCAGTAGATGGTTCGGGTAGGTCCATAATAATTACATCATAAAGCTCTTTCGCTTGCTGAATAAAATCCCAGCCGTCCTGGAAAATAAGCTTAACCTTTGGATGATCAAAAGCGCCTTGATGCCATCCTTCCAGGTGCTTCCTGGAGAATTCGATCACTTCCT
>Ga0116142_10005670_pt1 | contig 11100 bp, 5 predicted proteins | sample AD_UKC033_MetaG_FD_89785 | JGI IMG/M metagenome (GOLD analysis project Ga0116142, IMG submission 89785) | Active sludge microbial communities of municipal wastewater-treating anaerobic digesters from USA - AD_UKC033_MetaG | ecosystem: Engineered > Bioreactor > Anaerobic > Digestate | place: USA... | reverse complement strand
TACATTATGGGCTATTCATGTCTATTAATAAATGAATATATCATTACTTAGTTAGTTCTTGAAATACCATGATATTTTTTAGAAAAGAAATCCTTAATCTTTATTGCGATCCATTCAAGTAAGTAATTTTCTGATGGCTTCTTCTGATTTGCTCCTTATCTTGATCAATGAGTTTTAAGAAAAAATAATTTACTCCTTTTAATATATAGTGTCTATAATGCAAAACAGGCGCAAAAATTTCGTAGATTTGAATGTTGACTGCGCATTAGAATTCATCTTAAATAGCTCAATAATAGCAGATTGAAAACAAAAATTTATGAAAGAAAAAATAAAAAACGTTGAGTTGGCCTTCTTGACCATTGATGATTATCAGGAACTCAGAGAAGCAATGAGAACTTCCTATCCGCACATGCCTGATACATACTGGAAAGAGCATCATATAAAATTATTATTAGAAAAATTTCCTGAAGGTCAGGTTGTGATAAAAGTAAACAAACAAATTGCAGGTTGTGCTTTATCAATTATTGTGAATCATCTTGACTTTGAAGAAAAGCATACTTATAAAGAAGTAACCGGAAATTACACATTTAATACTCATACTCCTAAAGGTGATACTTTGTATGGAATTGATGTTTTTGTGAAGCCTGAGTTCCGTGGTCTAAGACTAGGACGCCGTTTGTACGACTACCGTAAAGAACTATGTGAAAAATTGAATCTTAAAGGCATCTTATTTGGCGGCCGTATTCCGAATTACCACAATTATGTTGATCAGTTAACACCTAAGGAATATCTGGAGAAAGTTAAGTTGAAAGAGATCCATGATCCGGTACTTAGTTTTCAACTTGCGAATGATTTTCTTCCTCTAAGGGTGATTAAGGGCTACCTGGCAGGGGATGACGTTAGCCTGGAATATGCCATACTCTTGAAATGGGGGAATATATATTATGAGAAACCTAATAAGAAAGCTACAAAAACGAAGACTGTAGTGAGACTTGGACTGGTACAGTGGCAGATGCGTAACTATAAAGAGTTGAAAGAAGTTATGCAGCAGGCTGAATTTTTTATTGATGCGCTAAGTGGTTACAAATGTGATTTCGCACTCTTTCCGGAATTTTTTAATGCGCCATTGATGGCTGAATTTAATCACTTGAGTGAAGCCGAGGCAATCAGGAAATTGGCAGAGCACACTAATGCAGTAAGAGAAGAGTTTTCTAAGCTTGCCATCTCTTATAACATCAATATTATTACCGGTAGCATGCCGGAACTCATCGATGATGTGCTTTATAACACAGGTTTTTTGTGCAGAAGAGACGGAACCATTTCCAGCTATGAGAAACTTCACGTTACACCGGATGAAGAAAGAGTTTGGGGCTTGAAAGGTGGAAATAAACTAAAAAGTTATGACACCGATTGTGGTAAGGTAGGTGTCCTAATTTGTTATGATGTTGAATTCCCGGAGCTAAGCAGGCTTTTAGCCGATGAAGGAATGAATATTCTTTTTGTTCCCTTCCTTACAGATACCCAAAGCGGATTCTCCAGGGTGAGACATTGCGCCCAGGCAAGAGCCATCGAGAATGAATGTTTCGTAGCCATTGCCGGAAGTGTGGGAAACCTTCCGAAAGTGCATAACATGGATATTCAATATGCACAATCTATGGTGTTCACTCCATGTGATTTTGCCTTCCCTGCCAGTGGAATTAAATCTGAAGCAACAACCAATACTGAAATGATCCTGATATCTGACGTTGATATAGATCTTCTCACAGAATTACACAATCATGGAGCTGTAAAAAACCTGAAGGATAGAAGACACGATTTATATGAACTAAAAAGAACTGATGCAGTTCTTGTTCCTGCAGAGCATATAGGTAATTCAATAAATTCACCAAAGTAATTCGGGATATTAATTCAAATCATAATTGTTAAGCAGGATTATGTTCGAAATAGGTAAGTATAATGAACTTAAAGTTTTTAGCAAAACAGAGATAGGTTTGTATTTGGGAGACGGACAGGATAATGTTTTGCTTCCAAATCGGTATATGCCTCCGGATGTAGCCATAGGTGATATGTTGGAGGTTTTTGTTTACCTCGATAATGAAGATCGGCCGGTGGCAACGACACTTAAACCTTATGCTACACTTGATGAATTTGCTTTTCTAAAAGTTAAAGAAGTAAATCAGTTCGGAGCCTTCTTGGATTGGGGTGTATCTAAAGATTTGTTTGTCCCTTACGCAGAACAACGTACACCTTTGGAAAGAGGGGATGAGGTAATTGTCTATGTTTTCAAGGATGAATTCTCAGGCAGGATTGCTGCCACCACCAAATGGAATAAATTTCTGGAAGATACCTCTGACCTGAAAGTTGAACAGGAAGTTCAACTGCTGATAGCAGAAAGAACTGATCTCGGTTTCCGTGCGATCATCAATAATACGATGGAAGGGATATTGTTTCACAATGAAATTTTTGAAGACATCCGGCCCGGAGAAATTAAAAGAGGTTATGTAAAAAATGTACGCCCTGATGGAAAGGTTGATTTAAGACTTCAGCAGACAGGATATAAGCATATTGAAGAATCAAAATTTGTGCTTTTAAAGCATTTAAAAGATAATGCAGGGTATCTTCCTCTTGGGGATAAAAGTTCCTCTGAAGAGATTTACCGCCAACTCAGGATGAGTAAAAAAGCCTTTAAGAAGGCTGTTGGGGGGCTTTTCAAGGATAGGCTAATTACCATTTCGGATACGGGAATAAAACTTGCTACCCGGGAAGGCTGAACAGGCAGAGCTGATGGTGAATTCGGCCCTCAAGAAAGCTTTGCCGGAAAAGTATTTTATTATCTTGTCTGCCCTTATGAACCTTTGCGGGAAAAGTATTTTTGTCTTTCTGTTATGTCTTGCAGCATTTTTGCACTCCAACCTCCATGTTCAGGCGCAGGATAGGATCATCCGGACTAACAAGGACACTGTTCTGGTGAAAGTTGTTGAAATGACGGGAGACAAAATTAAATTTCGTCGATATGGGTTGAAGAATGGTCCAATTCTCGAAATTTATAAAAATCAGGTTTCGAAAATTATATATGAAAATGGTTCAGAGCTTGAAATAATTTATGATAGCTATTATGTCTCTCCGGATTTATTGATCAAGCCTCCTCAAAGTGTTATCAAGATCGATTTTTTATCTCCATTGCTTAATCACCTTACATTAGGTTATGAACGATGTTTGAAAATTGGATTTAACCTCGATTTGAAAGCTGCTGTCATCGGATTCAGGATCAATGAAAGCCTTGATTACTCAGAAGGTGTTTTAGTAAAGGCAGGCATCAAAAAAATATGGGTCACGGAAAGTATAAGCAGAGGCCTAAAGTACAAGCATCCAATTAATGGTAAATATATAAAGCCTGAATTGATCTTTTCGTACTTTGATAATTTTACGGAAAAAGGAAAGGTTACTTACACAAATTATGCTCTTGTAATTAATTTCGGGAATCAATATATTTTATGGGATTTTCTGACCCTGGATTACTATGCCGGATTTGGATATGGATTACAATATTCTTCCTATGACCCGACATCAACGTATGATCGGAATAATGTTGATCTAAACTATAATCACTCTCATACTTACTTTGGGAGAAAACTTCCATTGGTCCTCAATGGAGGTGTGACCGTCGGAGTATTTTTTTAGAAAATGAAATATTTCCAGGCACTAACGCCATAGCGTCACATGTCCTATAAGCCGGTGCTTTCTTCCTTTAAAATCTACGACATCCAGGACCCATTCATAAACATCAGCCTGGCATTGCTTACCGTTTCCAAAATAGGTGCCATCCCATGCAACATTTTTATCTGTTGAATGGTAGATCTTTTTTCCCCATCGGTCAAGGATCCACATGTCATATTCCGTATAGCCGATGCCATAGGCAATGAAACCATCATTCACTCCGTCGCCATTTGGAGTGAATGAATTTGGTACATTGATGATAAATTCCATTTCAACTCTTACCGTACTGTATATTGTATCCGGACAACCACCGTCACTATGAACAATCAATCGTACAGTATAAGAACCTGAATCAGCAAATTCATGAACTGGATTTTGTTCGTTCGAAATTGTACCGTCTCCAAAATCCCATTCCCAATATGTTGCGTCAATACTCTCATCAAAAAACGCAATACCGGGATTCAAAACAGAGATCTCGTTTGATGATTGTGAGAAAACAGCAGTAGGATATCCATGCACAATGACCACTTCAGGTAAGCTTAGCTGAGCTGCACATCCTTCCGGACTAACAATGCTGAGAGATATATCATACACGCCGGGGTTGGTGTACGTATGAGCAGGTTCCAATTCAGTTGATGTGGTCTGATCGCCGAGGTTCCAGAAATAATTGGATCCCGGAGGAGCGATGGAATAGTTATTAAATAGTGCATTCACCGGTGTGCATCCTTCTATACTATGCGGAAGAAAGGCAACTTGTGGCAATGGATGAACAAATATTCTTACTGAATCCATTGCAGCCGGAGTTCCACATGCATCGGTAGCCGTTACTACAAATGTTGAATCTCCTACCGGGTAAATAGGGCTGCTGCTTCCTGTAATTGCTCCTTGATTCCATGAATAGGTATAAGGTCCTCCGTTTCCACCACTGGCTACTGCAGAAATATTCGCAGCATCACCCTCACAAATTATTGAAAGCGGAGCGGCATTCACCTGAAGCGGAGGATGAACCCTGACAAGAACAGGTTGAGAAGAGATACTGCAACCATTAGCGTCGGTTACGACAACAGAATAGGTAGCATCGTTTACAGGAGTGACAACTCTGCTCGAATCAGTTTGTCCAGAATTCCATAAATAGGTATAGGGTCTCGTTCCGCCACCTGAATATGCACTAAGAACTGCTGACTGCCCTATGCAAATTGTTGTAGCACCTTGAACGCTTAAAGACATTGCCGGTGGGTCTGCTACTGAAGTAGTGGCTAAAACAATACATCCATTTGCATCAGTAATTTGTACACTATAAGTTCCTGCCCCGATACCATTTAGCACTGAAGTTGAATCACCGCTTGTGGTCCATAAATACCTGTATCCCGGTGTACCTCCTGAAACAGATATGGAAGCTGAAGCGGTCATATCACCATGACATAAAAGATTTGTTGAACTGATTTGCGGAACCAATGCAGGTGGTTCGCTCACTGAGGTACTCATGGTGCGGGTACAACCCATGGCATCAGTGATTAGCACTATGTAATTTCCTGCTGCCAGATTCGAAGCGGTTTTGGAACCGGGACCTCCGGGTGTCCATGTGTAGTTGTAGGGTTGGGTACCTCCTGTTACATTCACGCCGGCAGATCCATTGTTCAATCCATTGCAGCTAATATTTGTAGAGCTAATTGATGAATTAAGTGCGGAAGGCTGTACGATTGTGACCTGATGATTAGCTATACAGCCGTTTGCATCAGTAACCGTCACGGAATAGTTACCTGCAGCTAAGTTTGTCGCTTGTGTTGCATTTCCGCCGGATGGAGACCAGAAAATGTTATAAGGAGGTGTTCCGGCTGCAATATTTATTGACGCAGAGCCATTATTGCCTCCAAAACAGGATACATTGGTTTGTGAGGCAGGATTAACTGTAGGTCCTCCTATACTCGCAACTGTCACCGGTCTGCTGAGTGTGCATCCGTTTGCATCAGTTACAGTGCAGGTATATATACCCGGGGTTAATGAATTAGCTGTTGCTGCATTTCCGCCGAACGGCGACCATGAATATGAATAACCCGGTATTCCACCGGAAGCAACAACGCCGGCAGAACCATTGCCGACTGCACTGCAGGATGCAGGTGTAGAAGAAGTAGAGATTTGTAATGCGGTTGGCTGGATTACGCTGACACTTGCAGTTGCTGTACAAGAGTTATTATCGGTGACGACTACCGTATAGGTTCCTGCACTCAGGCCTGAGAGATTATCAACTGTACCGGAAGATCCTGACCAATTATAGGAATAGCCCGGTGTTCCTCCTGCGACAGCTACAGATGCCGTACCATTGCTGGAACCAAAGCACTGAGCAGGTATTGTAGACATGGAGAGATTGATCGCTGTTGGTTCGGGAACAAGAATACTAACTGACTGCGTACATGAATTTCCATCAGTTACCGTCACTGTATAGTTTCCTGCGGCTACATTGCTTATTGAAGAACTTGTTGATCCTGATGGATTCCATTGATAACTATACCCCGGCGTACCACCATTGGCAATTACGGCAGCGGAACCTGTGCTGGTACCATGACATAGGGCTGCACTGTTGCTCGGGGTTAAATTTATTGCATTCGGTTCAGTAACTATCGCACTGATAGTTTGTGTACAGCCATTATCATCAGTAACCAATACACTATAGCTCCCTGCACTAAGATTATTAGCAGTCGCCGACGTAGCACCTGATGACCAGGCATAATTATACGGAGCCGTTCCTGAGCTCGCTTGCACGCTGGCAGTTCCACTTTGTGAGCCGAAACAATCAGCAGGAGTGGAGCTCGCATTCAGTACAGGCAGAATATTCACCACAACCTCAACAGTATCTGTACTCGAACATCCGGATCCGTTGGTGGCTGTAACTATATAGGTGCTTGTGGCAGCAGGAGAAACTGTTAGCTGACGGTTTGTAGCCCCACCGGGATTCCAGGAGTAAGAATTTCCACCACCGGCTGCATTCGCGCTCAATGTAACTGAGGAGCCTATGCAGACCGATTCATCCTGCATAGGAACTAAAGTAGGGAGAGGATTCACCGTAACCGTGACATTATCGACTGCCTCACAACCGTCTGAGTTGGTAACAGTCAGGGAATATATGGTAGTTTGTGCCGGTGATACGGTATAAGTTGAACCGACATGATTGCCGGGATTCCAAAGATAGCTTTGTCCTCCGCTTCCGGTTAAGGTGCTAATACCTCCTTCACAAAAACTGACATCAGGACCGGCATTGGCTACAGGTATTGGAAATATTGAAATGGATTGTGTTATAGAATCAGTGCATCCATTTGCATTTACTATAACCAGTTTCACCTGGTAATTGCCGACTGCAGCAAACGTGTGAGCAGGATTTGGAACATTTGACGTGCTTCCATTTCCAAAATTCCATTGCCAACTTGTAATTGCACTAATACTTGTGCTTAGGTCATTAAAATTTATCTGAGTTCCCAAACAGGCATCATGTGAGCTGAAGATTGCATCGGGAGGATCATAAACAATGTTCAATACTTGCATTACAGTATCAACACATCCACCTGCGGCTTGCGCAATGAGTGCTACCTGATACAGGCCGGCTGCTGAATAAGTATGAGTGGGTGAGCTTGCAGTTGAGGTATTGCCATCACCAAAGTGCCAGGTATATCCGCTAATCGTTCCTCCAACAATCGTTGAATTGTTTGTAAACTGGACATTTAGTCCTGAACAGTTATATGCACTGCTAAAAGCTGCAGTCGGAGTATTCGTACCGGCTAAAACCTGCACGGTATCTTTTGAAGAACATGTTCCGTCACTGGCCGTAACAATATAAGTACCTGGCCCGACAGAGATAGATGGTCCTGTCATCCCGTTGTTCCAGGTATAGCTATAGTTGCCGCTCCCTCCTGAAGCGGCAGCTGTAACAGTTGAATTTGAATTGCATCCCACAGAGACATTTGGTCCTGCATTAACACTTAGTCCACGTACAGTAATGCAATATGAAAAAACCTGACTGCCGAGATAAGGGCAATTATCATCCTGAACTGTGACAGTAAAACAATAAGGCGTATTACTTATATCTGCTGTACTTGGTGTCCAGCAAAAACTCGCAGTTTGCCTGGGTCCGGGATTTACAGTGAATGTCGCACCCGGAATTGAATAATCCCAACTCAGGTATGTATTTTGTGCAGCATTGGCATCTGTAGTTGTGAGGTTGAAGCAAAGTTGATTGCCTGCACATACAGATGCACTAAAATTATTTGTTCCGTTGATTCCTGATACGACAGGCAGTTGGTTGTTGCAATCAATTACTGTGACTTGAATGTCACGTTCTACACTACCGATCAAAACACCATTTCTATATTCACTTACCAAAACTGCCATCACCGTGACTTCGAGATTTGTCGGTGTCATGCAAATATCTCCTGTAGCGGAGTTAAATGTTACAGCAGGTGCAGAAGAGAGTGGTTGGTTAGCGGTAAAGGGTGGTAAATAGGAAACTATAAATCCCGGACTATCAAAGGGTGTGATCATTGTATATACTAACGAATCACCATCTATGTCATATGCTCCATGGTTATAACAATACTGCTGTCCACGACAAACAAAAGGTACCGGAAGGTTAGAAAAAGTTGGTGAATTATTACAAGGTGTGATCAAATTGTTTAAGGTAGCGTAAACATATATTTGAGTGCTGGCCGGGAAATCTATGTTCGTGATCGCTGCATTTCGGCAGCAAAGATTATAACTGAATCTCCAATCTGCACAAGGCCCAGGTAAATTGACTACCCCACGATAAATATATTCTTGTACACCTGTGAATAAACCACCATTGCAAGTTGACACCTGACTTGGACAGAGAGGTGTGATCTCCTGACCGGTTCCCGGAATTAATGAAATCGTTACGAATCCGCTCGGAAAGCATGAGGAGGAAAATTCAATCGTTGCAGACTGGTCGGCTGGAATACCTTCGCAATCTCTGTAAAATGAAAGTGTGATCTCATACTGGTTGCCGCCCAAACATTTGTAGGTTAAGTCGGATCCCATTGAATGTGATGCTTTGGTTATCTGTACACATGCCGGTATAGATAACAGGATCATGATCAACCTAAGAACTATTTGCAGATATTTGTTCATTCTAAAAAAGCACTGTTGAACTTTTTGTTAAATTAAGATTTTCAATCTAACAAATCGTGCCACCAAAACTCAAAAATTATTTCGGTGTTGCTATGAAAATTACTCAGGAATCCTGAATTGTACAAGTTTAATTTTAACCCTTGTATTTTTCAAAGAAAAGGGTGCGGGAAGGCGCATTAATACAGGATACCATTTTGTATTTTAGTGGGAAGATTTTTTTGAAAAATTGAATACATTTACCAAATGTCTTCAAGAAAAGAATTCTGTTTCTGTGCAGGGTGACATATTTGAATTTTAAAAAATCAATCTTGAAAATTTGAATCAAAAACTTGCCTTGATCGCCTTAATTATCGATGAATACGATAAGGCCATTAAATATTATACAGAAGTTTTATCCTTTGAACTGTTGGAAGATACCAGACTTTCAGAAACGAAGAGATGGGTGGTCGTGCGTCCGCGTGGAAATGGAAATTGTTCAATTTTACTCGCCCGGGCTGTGGGAGAAGTGCAGGAAAAGTCAATCGGAAACCAAAGTGGTGGAAGGGTGTTTTTATTTTTACATACAGATAATTTCCAACGTGATTTCGATCGTCTTTCCGACTTGCATGTTGAGTTCGTGAGACCCCCGGCTGTTGAAGATCATGGAAAAGTGGCAGTCTTTAAAGATGCATACGGAAACCTATGGGATCTGATAGAGCCCTTAGAAAAATAGGAGCAGAGGATGAGAAAAAAATAATGAATTAAGCATTCTCATGCTCTTCATACGAAGATCACCTGATCTGATAAGTAATACCAAGTTTTACTCCCATCTTTGTATATCGTTGACTTGCGTGAAATTCAGATTTGGTGATCGTTCCGAGATTTGTTTTAAACTGTGGACCAACAAAAAGATTGATCCCCGGCTTGAGCATATAGTTTACATCCAACCCTAAGCTTCCATTCACAAAGAAGGTCTTTATTGGTTTTGTAACGGATACTTGCTCCAACCCGCTCTGATCTTTACTTATATAATATCCTTTTTCAGAAGTCAGCCATGCCGGAGCGACGCCTACCGAAATTCCAAAAGCAAATCGCTTCAGCGGAAATTGATATCGTAATTCCAGAGGGATCTCTACGTAATAGAATTTGTTGATTCCGTTTTGTTCACTAAGCTTTTTGTCTTGCACTTTTACAAATGATGTATCAGTATGACTCACATATTGACTGTCAAGTTGATTTACCTGAGTTTCCAGGAACCAACGTAATCCGCTGATGTAAGCCGTATCGGTATCTGTAACCCAGATGTTGAATGTTTGCCAGTTGCCGCTATGTGTATACACCTCCTGACGGCTATAAGAACCATATGCTATCTTCTCTCCCAGGTATGAATACTCAATCCCGGCTGCTGCTGAAAAATTATTTTTTATCCAGCTTAAACTTAATCCGAGAGCAGGTGCAATCATGTTCTTTTCCTCTTGTTCCCTGCGTTCAAGGTAATGGTCTGCCTCAACTGTTTTAATTGACTTTGAAACTGAATGTGCAGATGCATAAAACGTGAGTGCTAATTTAGATTTTTGTGGACTCTCTGTTGGTTCCGGTATGTTCAAAGGTGAAGTGTTCAACAAAAACTTTTCCTTGGAATTGCCTTCATCAAGTAATTTATTTGAACTGATTAGGTTGTCAATTCTATTCGAAAAAGTTGCAGTAGAGATATCAGCTTCCTGAAAAGATGGAATAATTCTTTGCTCTGCCAAATTGTTCTGACCTTCAGTAGCTGAAGCACCTGCCGGAATCTTTTTATTTTGTTGAGAATTGTTCCTCTTATTAGCCAGAGATGAGTTGTATCCTGAGTTATCGATTTTATCAAGCTCTGAGTCCTTTGTCACCCCGGTTTTGAGGGGTGTTTTTGCAGAGCTATTTGAATATTGAACAGCTTCCGTCTTTAGTGTTTTATTCTTTAGTGTTTTATCGGACTCAGCACTTGTTTTTTCCTCTTTTGAAAATGGTTTTATTGAACTATTATTCGGTTCCTGATTTTCCTGAGAAGCATCCGGCTGACCGGCTTGTGGTGTTTCAATAGCGGAGCCGGTAATTTGATTTGAATTGGGAATGCGTTTTTCGATTTCTGTTTTGACCATTTTTTTATCCGAGTCAGGGTTCAAAACATTTGTAAATAGGTAAGCACTACCAATCATTCCTGCAATAGCAATAAAAAATATGGCAAGTCTTTTTCTTCTGCGCTTTTGAGAAAAATGTTGATCGAGCATTTTT
>Ga0116142_10005664_pt1 | contig 11111 bp, 13 predicted proteins | sample AD_UKC033_MetaG_FD_89785 | JGI IMG/M metagenome (GOLD analysis project Ga0116142, IMG submission 89785) | Active sludge microbial communities of municipal wastewater-treating anaerobic digesters from USA - AD_UKC033_MetaG | ecosystem: Engineered > Bioreactor > Anaerobic > Digestate | place: USA... | reverse complement strand
GGATTTAGAAGTTCTTCCTTATTAATAACAAGTTTGTTTAAAAATGATACGGTATCTTCCAGGCAACCGAGGGCTGTCCCTACGATCACTGCTTCAGGGCTTTCAACTTTTGCTTCCTTCAATGCCATCAGTGAGGAGCTAACCCCCATTTTTATTATCCTGCTCATTCGGCGGATGGCTTTCACTTCAATGAATGAACCATACTCAGGTTCAATACACTTCATGCGAGAATCTACCTGCGGTATTTTCCAATCAGAAAAAGTTCCGGATCCCGAGAAACCGGAAGGCGAAATTATACCTAGACCATTAATATATACAGCCATCTCAGTTTACCTTCGAAAATATTAACGATGTGCAATTGCCCCCAAAGCCAAAGGAATTAGATAGCACATTTTCAATTTTTAGATTTTCTGTAAACTTAGTCACAGGAACTATATTCAAATCCGACATCTGGTTTTCATACTTGAAATTTGGAAAAACTACTCCATCTTTTATTGCGATGGCAGAAAATACTGCTTCCACTGCACCACTTGCACCCAAGGTATGACCGGTAAATGATTTTGTTGAGCTCAGTTTTGGATAATCAGGATGAAATATTCTTTCTACAGCTTTACCCTCTGCCATGTCATTATTCTGTGTTCCGGTACCGTGCATATTAATGTAATCTATTTGCCCGGGTGTTAGTTTACTCATTCTTAGAGCTGCTTCCATTGCTAAAAAAGGACCATTGCCTTCGTTTGATAAAGCCGTTTGATGAAATGAATCATTGCTATTTGCATATCCTGAAAGTGAACAGTATGGACTAACAGCCAGATCTCCTGCAACTTTGTCACTCATTAAAACGACATATGCTGCTCCCTCTCCTAAATTTAGTCCAACCCGACTTTCATCAAGTGGCCGGCACTGCTCTTTATCAACGATCATTAAACTATTGAAACCGTTTAAGGTGAATTTGGTTAAAGAATCAACGCCTCCGGCTATGACAATATCCAATTTCCCGGCTTTGATCAATCTAGAGCCGAGCATAATTGAATTGGCCGAAGATGAACAAGCAGTACTAAGGGTGCTGACAAAATCAGTAAAGCCCAACTTCTCTGCAACAAAATCCGTTGGCTTACCACAATCATGATTCATTACATCATGTAAATCTCCACTGAATTTATCCTTGGTGAAATCCTCAAAAAATAATTCAGTCCTGTCCATACCACCAACACTACTTCCTGAAATGAAACCTTTTTTGTAGTCAAGCCCGGCAAGATCAGGAATAGTGTCGAAAGCAGCTTTGGCTGCATGGTAACTCAACAAGATGGTCCTGCTTAGGCCGGGATCAATATCATGCATTACTGCAAGTTCCTTGTTGCTTAGCTTCACTTCCCCCAGAGGGAAAATGTTTTTGTGAATTGTTCCTAAATAACGACAAGGTCCTATACCGGATCTATGCTTTCTGAATGAATCAATGGATTCCGGGACATTGGTTCCAATGGCAGAAATTATACCCAAGCCGGTGAGGAGTACAGTATCTGTCATCCAACTATTTCTTATGTTCAGTGATATACCTGGCCATAGAATTCACTGAGCGAAAAACTTCCGGCCCATCTTCTGCTTTGGCAAGTTTGATTCCATAATGCTGCTGCAACAAAACGATCAATTCCAGGGCATCGATGGAATCAAGACCCAGACCTTCAACAAAGAGAGGCTGGTCGTCACCAATATCTTCCGGCTTTACATCTTTCAAATTAAGCTGGTCAACGATTTGAACTTTTAAATTTTGCATTAATTCCTGCATGAGTATTTATATTTTATTGAATATGTTTGATAAATTTTCCTCTTTGAAATCGCCCTCTTTGCCTTTAGCACATTTAGTGACAAGGTAAAGAAAAGATTTGTATGAATCTTTCATAAGCTCAACCCAGCCACCGATACAGGCATCAACAATTCCATTCTTCAATAATAAACTAATATAGTTGACTTGATTAGAAATATTATAGCTTTCTGAAATAAAAAACACAGATTCACCCTTAAACTTATTGCGAATGCAAATTTCTCCGATCAGGATATTGGGTAAAGTATAGACAAACACTGAAGGACTGGCTACACCCTTCATCAGCATGTTTTGAAATTTAATATCTGTGTCCAAACTTGAGCTTTTATTTGAAATAACTAGTCCAACTTTTGTTTTATCAATCGATTCTAAGGCATTTGTATTCTGAAACAAGTATTCAGAGGTCATAAATCCCAGTTTAGATAAAGAGTCCATTTTATGAAACTTAGGGTATCCCGGGCTTAAGGAAGCATATGCTACATCCATCAATTCATCGAATGATCCTGCAACCAAATCCGGAAGTGATTCACCATTCCTGATAATTCTCCCCTTACTAATCCCTGCAAATGCTTCTATACAGTACTGATCAATCATTCTTATTCAATTGTACTTTCGATCCTGATTACTTTTGACAAAGTTTGAAGCAGTTGCTCATGCTTTTTCACGAATGGATTATCCAGATCCCAGACATATCCGGCAAGGACTGAACATATTTGTTGTTTTATCTCGGGATTCGTTGTTTTAGAGAAGAATATATCATGCAAACTTCCATCATACCATCCTGTAACATATGATCTGAATGTATTTATCCCTTGTAGCATATATTGTGTGTAGTCCCTCTCCCAATCAACAGATTTATCATTCAAAAATGCAGTAACCAGTTTAGCAGCCCTGTTACCCGATTCCATAGCAAAAGTGACGCCTGAGGAGAATACAGGATCCAAAAACTCAGTAGCATTGCCACAGAGTACAAATCCATCTCCATACAATTTCTTTGTAGAAATTGCGTAACCTTCGATGCTTCTTGGTTCCATCACCATTTCCTCATCTTTAAATCGCTCTGAGGTATTCTCATTCAAGTCACACAATTTGCGCATCAAATGCACCGGATCTTTCGGGAGAGAATAATAAAACTGAGGATCTCCGACATAGCCAACGGATGTCGTTCCATTTGAGAATGGGATTATCCATATCCAGGTACGTTTTTCATGAACAATAACGGTGATTCGATTTCCATCAATACCTCCAGGTCTTTTACCATCGGTAAAGTGCACAAAATGTGATCTTCTCGCTTCAAAATTTGAAGGCTTGTCAAGGTTGAACATGCGAGGAATTACCCTTCCATATCCACTTGCATCAACAATGAAACGAGCTTCGACTTTCTTTTCACCACCGTTAGGCTTGACAACGGTAGTCACAGATTTAGTACCATTAAACTCTATTGTGCTGACAACTGAACCGTATTCAACAGAAACCCCTTGCCTGGCAACTTCATCAGCCATTACCTTATCAAACTGCGCCCTTGGAACCTGCCATGTCCATTTCCATCCGTCCGAAAATTGATCTGCAAAATTGAAGTCGCAAATTTCATCTCCGCGAACAAATTTTGCTCCGAACTTTTCCTGAAATTTTTCGGCCTTAATTCTTTCCAATAAACCGGCCTCATCAAGATGGTCCATAACGCGTGGTAACAAGCTTTCACCTATGACAAATCTTGGAAAAATTTCTTTCTCAACAATTTTGATTTTAAAACCCTGCTTGTTCAATAATGCTGCGGCAATACTACCTGCCGGACCTGCACCTATTACCAATACGTCAACCTTTTCGGTTTTCATGTTTTTTTATTTACGGCATTTCATCATTGAATGGCAAATACCGATCCTGTCAATTCTTTCAACGAATGAAAAACCGGCTTTTCGGATCAAAGCAGTGAATAGTTCTGAGTGATACATTTGACTATTTCCATTTGCAATAGCTGTGAAATACAGTGATGTCATTTGCAAGCAAAAAGCGGAGACTTCATAAGTTTGCTTATCCCATAAAGGCTCAAGAATAATAACCTGACCATTTTCATCTATAGCATCATAACAGCGCTTGAGAATTGAAACTATTTCGTCTTCAGAAAAACAGTCCAGAAACTGGCTCATCCAGATTACATCAAAACCTTTTGGAAGTGGCGTGTTTTTATCCAGCAAATCAATCTCAAAAAATTCCGCTCTATCTGCAAATCCATTATTACTTATTGTTTGTTTGGCGATGTTTAGCTGCCCCGGAAGGTCTGCAATGCCAACCTTAATATCAGGAGAATGGTTAAAGCATTGCAAGGCCCATTTCCCTGTATTCCCACCTATATCAAGTATTTTCTTTGGGGAAGATTTAAAAACATTTTCTAATACTACAGGAAAGGAATCGCTGCTATAATAGTGATCAAAAGCAAACCAACTTTTCCTGACATGCTCAGGCAAGTGTGCAAGTGCTTCATAAACGGTTTTCCATTCACCAAACACTTTTAATCCTTCAGGCTTTCCGCTCAGAAGAGATTTATCAAGATCAAATAGGCCTTCATAACAAACGTCATGGGTAAAATCCATATTTGCGATTGTCATTTTGTCGTGCAAAATAAAGTATCCTGTCCTGGTTAATGCATACATACCATCTTCAAGAGTTATTAGTCCTATTCCCAATCCTGCTTCCAGTAAGACACGCACACTATAAACAGACAGGCTGGTTTTACTTTGTATAGCTTCAGCTGATATACCTTGTTCACCGCTATCTTCAATTATGCTCAGTAAACCAAAATTACGTAGAGCTCTTGAACTTTGAAAAACAAAGGGTGCGAAGGCGATTTGCTGTGCATAGATCTTAGAATCCATTGCATTCCTTGTATCCTTCTGAAACATTTCGATTACTTCTTGCATATGTATAAATTAAATTATTTAGTTTTTGAAAAAATGAGAGTAGCATTGCAACCACCAAAACCTGATGCCATTTTCAGGCAATTACTTATGTTCTTTTCTGTATTTTCTGTACATACGTTTACTTTGGGCATTAGCCCTGCTTCCGAAAACCCTGCCGTAGAAATTAACAGGCCCTTCTTCATTGACTCAATACTGATTATTGATTCAAGTAAACCTGCTGCACCTAATGTATGTCCGAAGTAACCTTTCAAACTATTTAGCGGAACATCTTGCAAGCCTGCAAAATTGATTGCCTTTGCTTCCATTTCATCATTGTATGGTGTTGCTGTTCCATGAGCAGAAATAAAATCAATATCATTTGACTTTAAATTATTACTCGTCAATGTTCGATTTATTGCCATGCCCAACTCTTCTCCGGTTCTGGACGGACCTGATATGTGAATGGCATCGTTGCTCATCGCACCTGAACCTATTTTGATCTGATCGTTCTGAACTGAAGGATTCTTTAGAACTGACAGCACCATGGTAGCTGCAGCTTCTCCCAAATTAATACCATCACGGTCAGAAGAAAATGGTTTACAAAAGCCCGGACTTAAGGCAAGGAAAGACTGAAATCCTGAAAAAACGAAGGAGCCAATCGTATCAGCACCTACCACGATAGCGTTCTTATATTGTCCTGAACTCAACAACCTTTGTGCTACGATCAACGCCGCCAGTCCGGAGATACAGGCATTTGAAACGACAAGAGGTTCGTTAGGGTTCAAGAAATACTGTTGCACTTTTTTTGCAGATGTAAACAGTTCCAGGCTTTCCGCTTTTGTCTTACTTTCATCTGCGTCTTCAAGCAAGGCTATATTTCCTTTGGTTGTAGAAATGATGAACAAGGTGGTTGCAGATGCCGGATCGATATTTGAATCCTTGAGTGCTGATTTGATAGACGATGTAACAAGTTGTTCAAATTTTGTCAATTCTGACATTTTCGCATGGTCAACTTCTAAAGATTCCATTTGTTGGTCGGAAATCAAAGAAGCCCAGGCTTCAACTCCACCAAATTTTTCTGCACGGTGACCTTTCACACCTTTTTCTCCGGATATTATCCGTTGAAAGTTTTCTTCAGTTGAAAACCCCAATGGAGAATGAATATTTGTACCATGAACAAAAACAGGCCGCATGATCATTATTTAGAAAACTAAATGTTTCTTTTTCCATTCTTCGAAAAAAGCCGGACATGATAACTGAAGTTCCTTTGTGTCCTTTTCGAGAAATACCTGAACACTGTATCCCACAGCAAGCACTGACTGCGAAGCAGGATCGAATATCTTATAGTTGAAGTTTATCTTAGCGGCAGGATTATAGATATATGTAGTCTCAACAATTGCGGTGTCTCCATATTTTAACGATCTTTTATAATCGCAATGAATACTGACGAGTGGAGCTATGAAACCCAATTTGTACATTCCCAGGTAAGAGAGATCATAACGCTCGCCAAAAGCTTCACGTCCATCCTCAAAATATCTCAGGTAATGTCCATGCCAAACTATTCCCAAAGGATCAGCTTCGTTAAAACGAACTTTCACTAAATGTTTATCCGATAATTTCATAGAATTTTCTCAACCCTCAAAAGCATCTGTTCAATTTACAGGTCAAAAAAATCAACACCTGAAATCAACGCACATTTATAACTTATTTAGAGTACTTCTTCTTCCAGCTATTATATAATTTACCCTTGATATCTTTCAATGTCGCGTAGAATGAACCTGCCCAATAGTTTCTGAATCCAAATCCGGCCGCCTTTCCGGTCACCCTTTCCGTGAGCAAAACAGTAGATGTCTTCATGTCGATAAATGTGACCCAATAGGATCCCATTTCATCATTCTTACTCAGCGCCTCTGTAATAAAAACCAATCCAATACCTGAGCCTTTAATTTTATAATTTTTTACAGTCTCTGCGATAGTCTCCTTAGTGAACCTGGTCATATCCTTAGAGTCTGATGAAATTACTTTATCCGTATTCATATCAGCATTAACCTTCTCAATATAGCTAAGATTCGAAGGAATATTCTGCTTGTTGAATGCTGCCGTGAGATTATACTTCTTAGGTTCTCTGAGATAAAGATCATTCCAGGTCTTGGCATAGTCATCAAGTTGTGTCGCACTGACATCTAATGGACCAATGAATTTCATCCCGGAATAATCAACACCAAGCCAGGTAATTTCCGTTTCGCCCAGAAAAATGTCGGCAACGGATTGTGCAGAGCTTTGCTTTGTGAATATTCCTGCACACAATAGAATGATAATAGATGAAATAGATTTTACTTTTTTCATGATTTCAGATTTTCAGGTAATAAAAATATTCTCATTTCACATTTAACAATTTCTTCATTGTTCAACATAACCTTACCGGATACGATGGTTACATCAAGAACCTTATTAATAATGGTTACCTCTGTTCGAATTTCTTTACCTACCGGAGCCAGCTTTGACACCTCCAGATTCTTTATAGCAGCAATGAACCCGATCGGTACTTTTTTATCCTCCTTTTTACAATTATAACCTACTCCTGCAGCAGCAGTTTGAGCAATATTTTCCACCAATCCGCTTTCAGAGAGGTGGCCATCTTCACAAAATACGCAAGTTGACTGAACTGTCAAACCGCTGATCGAAGTAGTTTCATCTCCATAAATAAATTTGTCGATCATAACCACAGGATGCCTCTGAGGAATCAGTTCAAGTAATTCATTTCCAGAAATTAACACCTCCATTGACTATTTCTTTGACCAAAAATTATAATAATTAAACCACTGTTCAGGATAAATTCTGAGCATTTCTTCAAGGTTTGCTGTATAAGCTTTCAATATACTCTGAATTGTAGCATCCTTTTCAGCATAAAAATACTTCAATTCAGTGGAATAAAAATGATAATGTGAAGGACTTTCTTTAAATGAATGTACAAATGCCACCGAGACTTTCAATTTTAAACATAGTAAAAAAGGTCCTTCAGGAAATAATGCTTTCCCTCCAAACAATTCACCTTCAATGGTCTTATTTCCTTCAAGAAATCGATCGGCATGCATGCACACAATTTCGTTGGCAGAAAGAGCCTGACTAATCTTATAAATATGCGAAAGATCCTCTTTCACGTAGATCACATTGAAGGTTCTCTTTCCGGTAACTTCATCCAGGTACTTTTTTATCCTGGCATCTTCACCATCATACATGAGGATATTTATTCGGGCTTCAAGTCGTTTCAGCATATGCCCGGCTGCTTCCCAATTTCCTACGTGTGCGCTGAGCAATATCCCGCCTTTTCCTTCTCTCACTATCTTATGAAGGTTTTCTTCACCGCTAAAATCGAAAGTGAAGCTAGCCCCTGCCTTTGACATTAAAGCCACTTTGTCAAGTAGTGTTTGTCCGAAGCGATAATAGTTGGTATAAAGTAATACGACTGACCTGAAAACACTAAGCCCTAATCTTTGCCTGTAAAAATAATATATGGGTCTTGAGCTGTGGAGCGAGAAAAAGAAATAATATGAAGCGACAAAGCGCAGGACGAAGTAGCAGAACCGCAGTCCGAATGTTCTTATCAGAAAAACAAATATCTTGTATCCAAGCGTATTGGCCTGAGACCTGCCTTTCCAGGTAGTCATCGCAAATTACTTTACCTCTTCGCCAACTCTGGCATGAACATAATCATAGAAATTCTGAAAAGTATGAATGTCAGCGAAATCTTCAGGTTTAACTTTAAACCCGAAATTGCTTTCAATAACAACCACAAGATCTATATAATCCAGGCTGTCTAATTCTAAAGTTTCCCTCAGATTTGCTTCCGGGACGATTTTTTCAGCGTCTACTTCGAACTCCTCTACCAGAAAACCGTTGATCTTTTCTATTATTTCTGAATTATCCATGTTATATACCGTTCCACTTTTTGACAATAATCGAAGAATTTGTCCCTCCGAAACCAAATGAATTAGATAAAAAGACGTCTATTTTTTTATCCGTTGTTTTGGCAATAATATTCAATTTCGCTGAATCTTCGTCAGGGTTTTCAAAATTTATATTCGGGGCAATGAAATTTTCCTGCATCATCAGCATAGAATAGACTATTTCACTGGCACCTGCCATCCAGCACTCATGACCCGTCATCGACTTTGTGGAGCTGACAGGCGGACGAAATTCCCCAAAAACTGCATCTATCGCTTTTGCTTCAGTTGCATCACCTGCCGGCGTTGATGTTGCATGTGCATTGATATAATCCACATCTTTTGCAAGTATGCCGCTGTCCTTCATAGACATACGCAAAGCACGTACAGGTCCATCCACAGTAGGATTTGATATATGTCCGCCATTCGATGAAAATCCATAACCAATCACCTCAGCCAATATAGTGGCCCCCCTTCTTTGTGCTGACTCCAGACTTTCAAGAATAACTGTTGCTGCTCCACCACTCGGTACCAATCCGTCACGATCCTTGTCAAAAGGCCTGGAAGCCCTTGTTGGTTCTGATTCGTGGATGGAAAAGGCTGATAAAGCATCAAAGTTACCCATGGAGAATATATTTACCTCCTGAGCACCACCACAAATGATCATGTCCTGCAAACCCTGACTTATAAACAGATAAGCCATTCCGATGGCATGTGAACCGCTGGCGCATGCAGCGCTGATTGTAAAGTTGATGCCTTTCAAACGAAAGATGGTAGACAAGTTCATTGTCACCGTAGAGTTCATGGTCTGAAACACCGATCCTGAACCTACAAGCATAGTGTCTTTTTTTTGTCGGATGATATCAGTTGCTTCTATGATGGGTTGAGCCGAGCTATCGTTGCCATAGAGGATCCCTACTTCATTCTCATCAAGATAAGTCTGATCAACTCCTGCATTTTTTAGCGCTTCTATTGTAGCTATATAAGCAAATTCACCTTGCTCCGGTAGCATGATCCTGGCTCTGCGATCTAACAAGCCTTTTAATGCCGGCCTTTCGACAAATCCTGTTAATCCGGAACGATAACCGAAGGCTTTACGCTCCTGATCCAAAACGATACCTGACTTTCCCTGATATAAAGAATTTTTAACCTCATCCAGATTTTTACCGATACAAGAATAAATTCCCGTGCCGGTAATTACAACTCTTTTCATACTACAAATTTAAAAAATATATAACTAAGAATAGAGTCCGCCATTGACAGAAATGACTTCTCCGTTTACATAGGAGGCTCCTTTTGACGCAAGAAATCCGACGACCGAAGCAACTTCCTCTGCGGTCCCGAACCGTTTCATTGGTATCAATGCAGAGAGTTGTTTTTCATCAAGATCTCCTGTCATGTCTGTTTTGATGAACCCCGGAGCTACTGCGTTCACAGTAACACCTCTTCGTGCGACCTCCTGTGCAAGGGCCTTAGAGGCACCGATCATCCCGGCCTTGGCAGCTGAATAGTTAGTCTGCCCCGGCAAGCCTTTTAATCCCGACAATGAAACTACATTTACTATTCGTCCATATTTTTTAACCAACATTCCATTCAGAATTAGTCTTGTGATATAGAAGAAAGCATTAAGACTTGTATTAAGTACCGTTTCCCATTGCTCCTCACTCATCCACATAAGAAGATTGTCTTGTCTGATACCGGCATTGTTTACAAGAACTTCTATATGCTTTTCTTTATTATTTTCTATCCATTCTCCTAAGACTTTCTTGATATCTTCTTTATCTGAAACATCAAATTTCAAAAACTCACAAGTAACGCCGATATCTTCTATCAACTTTTTTGTCTTATTCGCTTCTTCATCATTACTCTTATAATTGAGCAAAATATTATAACCCATCCCGGCAAGATGTATACATACTGCCCTTCCAATACCTCTCGAGCCGCCGCTTACAAATGCAAAATTCATAGTGTAAAATTTAGAGGGAGAATTCTAAGAAGCACTCACCTTTTGAATAATTATAAAAACATCTTGTAAACCAAAGCCTCTATAAAACTTCGATTTCTTTTTCTCTAAGATAAGATGTCACTTGTCTTATGTCTTTGAAAAGAGGTCGGTCTTCAACAAATTTTGGACAAATGCTTCTGAGCTCATTGTACATTTTTTGTGCCTGACCGGAAAGTTTCTGTGAACAGTTTGTGTGATCAATGGCCTGAATTAGTGCTATGACCTGAACGGCAAGAACTTCAAATGCATTATTGATCACCTTTCTGGTAATTAATGCAGCGTTTGCGCCCATGCTCACGATATCCTGATTGTCATTATTATTCGGAATACTGTGCACATAAGTTGGCATAGAAAGAGTCTGACATTCTGCCACAGTTGAAGTAGCAGTGAATTGAATACCCTGTGAACCATAGTTCAGTCCGAGTTTTCCTAAGTTGACAAAT
>Ga0116142_10005663_pt1 | contig 11112 bp, 11 predicted proteins | sample AD_UKC033_MetaG_FD_89785 | JGI IMG/M metagenome (GOLD analysis project Ga0116142, IMG submission 89785) | Active sludge microbial communities of municipal wastewater-treating anaerobic digesters from USA - AD_UKC033_MetaG | ecosystem: Engineered > Bioreactor > Anaerobic > Digestate | place: USA... | reverse complement strand
TATTGCCGTACCATTTATGCAAATAATGGTGGACAAAATTATGGCAATGATGGCTGGAACTGGAACTATAATCATGATGGTGGTTGGGACGATGGAAACTGGCAATGCGGACTTGATACGCTTCAGTATCAAAATTGGAACGGATACGGAGATTGCCGGAGTCATGATAGCCAAATGTACAACCAGATGCAGAATTACGGAATGATGGGATACTTCTCAAGCCAGGCTAATCAATCCTATTCAAATATGCAGGCTTTACGTGATGATCATTTCAGTAATCACAATTATCATTGGTAGATTTTAGAATATTCCCCTGTTTAGTGGGATACGAATGAAGGAATGTTCCCGGATGTCGATGTGATTCTTATAGCAATAGCAGTAGTTCCAGAGGATTTTCAGGATGCGGTTTCTCTTTGCTTCTTTCTCATTGCCGCTGGTAACCAAAGAGAAAGAAGCCCGTTCAAATCCTAATCATCCGATTCCGGTGTTTTTTGGCACAAAAAACTATAAATCACCCTCATAACATCCGGAAAAAACTGTGTTTTTTCCGGATGTGTGACGAGGTCGGACGCTCCGCCCTATCGCTTTTTGCAATTGCATATTTAAGTTAAATACGATATATGAAACGCCGCTCCCCTATTTTAAAAAAAGGGGGGCTTTACTCCCCTACCAATTACAAGGCATGGCAGCAGTTATCAATAGTCAAGCCACGATCCCGGATCAGATGGCGACAAACTGTTGATAACTGCTATAGCCTTACGGATTTTACTACAGTGAGAATCAACCTTACTGCAACGGTAATTGTTTCAATGCGTTAAGGATAGAAGAGGAAATCAGGTAATTGATCAGTTCAATTACCTATTGGAACGGATAGCCTGGCCCGGAACATAGTGAAGGGAAACGCCCAAAAGCTCCCCTCCTACCTGGTTATGCCATGCAAGATTGATAAAGTGTATCCTGTTACTTACCAATAATAATGTCAAACGATGGCCCTCCTTCCACATCCCTGGCCATTGGCGCCAACTCCCAGTAATAGAGATTATCCCAGGCATCCGACAGATCCGTCGCCTTCCACCGGGGAATGCTGTCATCCCTTTCCGAAGATTTATCTTTGCGGATCTCCTGGTCTTTCACCGGTGCATTCTTCATGGAGACAAAGCACTCCATGGCGTTATTGCCGTTGATAGAGAACCTGGGCAGATAAGGGTAATCCCCGGCCAGGTACTTAGAGAAGAACAAGAACTTATCCATATGACCAACCTCATGGGTATGGTATTTCCGGACCACGGTCCAGCCGGCTTCACCCATCCATTTCTCCACCTCGGAAAAATAGGACTGCCTGCTGATGGCATCATTCTTACGGGTGCCATCACTGCCACCATACAGGTAAACCGTCTTATTCCTGTGATAGCGATAATAATCCGTAAACTGCCTGACCAGCACGGAAAGCGATTCATGTTCGACATAAAAATTCTTGATGGTCGGGAACGTATTTAGCGAAGTCCTGCGCTGGGCTACGATACAACAGTTCTGCGTCGAGCCGAAATCAAAAGAGATGTAAAGCGGATCATCTTTAAAACAGTCCTTATCGCCCAATGAATTCAAAGCGCCCTCTTTGGAGATATCATGATTGATGCTTTCATAGTAAGCATAATCATAGGTATCGTAATAGATAAAGCTGTCATTGAGCGAAATATAGAACTTCTTGAAATTGAAATTTATCCGTTGGTTATCAATCTCAACATCATAGATGATTTTGGGCAACCGGCGGAGATTGTCCTTAAAATACTGCTCCCCTAGTATTTTGACATTGACCCGGGAGGATGCTTCCAGGTACAGGTAATGTAAAGGATCGGTTTTCATGTATTCCTGGTATTCAAAGACCCAGTCTCCGTCACCGGTCAGCGGCATAGTGCCGGTGAACAGGGTGCCCAGGTGCCGGCGTACATGGCCGAACCGGTCATTGTTGCCGCGCAATGCCGGGAGAACATCCGCGTCCAGCGCGGATTTCTTCAGGCGTGTAGCTTCATCGAATTTCATTGAGTCATAAGAACCTGACCGGGCCATTTCCGGCCGGTCAAAGGAAATGAATTCTATGGCGGCCCCATTCCAGAAGTGAATGCAGTTGGAATAATCCAAGGGCGGATGGTACGGTTCATCCCAGTTCCATTTCTTTGGGGCTTTATGCCCGATGAAATAGTGGATGTTCCGGTAAATGCCTCTTCGCTCCCATTGGTCAATAATGGCCGGCATGGATTTGGTCCTGACATGAAAGTAAGTCAGCCCGCCAAATCCGAATTTCCCCCTGGGCATTTGCACAACATCCTCCAGGAAATCATCGGCATGGATGGTCGTTTTGCCGGTTCCACGACCGGCAATGAACATCTTGTGCGGAACTGACGACAGCTTAAGGGCAAGCTGGGCATGATTATAATAAGGCGCTTCTACCAGGCAGATCATTTGACTTCAATATGAGGAATGTCGACGGTGGTATCAAGATAATCCCCGATCCGGTTTTGTTTGATCAAATCCTCGATCTGGCAAAGCATAGCATTTATCTTCTCCTTTGCCTTCGGATCGATGACCTGGGCAAACTGGCTTGTCAGAAAATCAATGTTGATCTGGAGGATCTGGGTCGGGGGATTGATTCTGGATGGATCGGGCAGCTCGGGATCGTCCTTGTCCAGGCAATTGATCCGGGCATGGAGCTTCTGTTGTGATACTGCGGCGACAAACCACTGGTGCCTTTTGGTGGCCATAAACATGCTCCAGGCTTTTTCAAAAAGCTGTTTGGCATTCTCCGATGCAACGTACCGTTCGGCTTCTTTGGACGAACGCCTTGCATCGCCAAACAGGCGCCTGGACATAGTAATATCAACATAGGCCTGTGTTTCGCTGATTTCAAAAGTAGTCATCAACTGATTTGCAATGACCCGGTCGCACTTCAGCCCTTTGTCCAGCATCAGGGTAAAGGCAGCAGTCCACCGTTGCCGGATCTCTTCCAGGTGCGGCGGAAGGCTGTCCGAACTGCCGATAATATAGCTTCGAATCTTGTCAAAGGAAGAATCAGCCGTTAAATGGTGTCCGCTCATAATACATCATCCAGTTTTGCATTTTCAATCAGATCAAGGTATTGCGTTTGTGCCGGGGAACTGCCGTTCAGGGCAAGATCATAGATCGCTTTTCGAACAGAAGCTTCCGCTTTCAGCCGTCCCCTGCTGAAATGTTCCTGCTCTGCGCTCCCCTGCTCTGTTACATAGAATTTCAGTTCACCAGGATTCACGGCCAGGATCACGGCAACCTGATGGACGGTAAACATCAGCTCAGCATAATGTTCCAGGTCGGGCAACTGTTCAGGCCTGAGCATCACAGATTTCTTTAAGGATCCAATCTTTGTGAAAATCGGCCACTTCTCGCGAAAAGGCAATAACCCCGGCTTCGAGCCTTGGATTACGGGTATAATTCGCAGATGAAACGATGGTGACTGGCATGGACACACAGTCGATGACGGTCACTTTAGCATGGCATTTGGCCAGTTTAATCCGGGTTGCATTTTGCTCGATGAAGGCCAGCTCAGCCGGTTTCCGGCTCGTATTGCGGTAATCAAACAGGGCAAACAGCTCCGTGATCAGGCCGTCTTTCATAAAATTGCACAACTGGCGCATCGCGATCTCACTGATCGCCCATGTCGTCAGATAAACTTTGGAAGCCCCCTGCCGTTTCAGGAAATAATAAAGCAGATCGTGCATGTTCCAGGCGCCGTCCGAATAGAAGTGAACGGAACTTTCCCCGGTAAGATCCATTTCCCGGAAATGGGTATCGATCTTTTTCTGAAACCGGTCCCAGAAACTGACCGTTCCCCTGGTCAGGCTGGCGCCGGAACCGGAGACCGGGATGGAAGACCGGCTGATATCGTCTCGCGTGAATAGCGGCATTACCGGTTCAGTTTACGTTCCAGGTCTTGTTTCTCCAGGTTAAATTCATCCAGCTTGCGCTGCCATTTATCCCTGGCCTTTTCGGTAGTTATAGTAGCCAGTTTCTTTTCGTATCGGGTTAAATAGGTACGAATGGTCATCATACGGCGCACCATGGAGACCTGGTCATTGGCGGTCTTTTCGTTTCTCTTTACAGGCATGATCTGCCGGTAAAGATTGTAGTAATCAATCTGCTTCCACAAGTCCCGGATTTCATCCCACATCCTGAGCGAATGCAGGGCGGCAAGCATTCTTTGAGGCTTCTTCATGTACTCCAGCTGGTGGAATATCGCCACATAATCTTTGAAGATTTTATTTTTTTTCTGCACCAGGTCATTCAATACAGGATCATCAGGCTGTTTTTCCAAATTTTCACGGACAGGTTTCCTGGTGGAATTTTCGGTTTGCTTTAATGAAACAGTTCTTACTGTTCTCTCCTGGGGCTTAGACCGTTCAATTTTGCCCAACTCATAGGAAAGCGTTTTCAGGCTTTTCACGGAAGAACCCCGGGCTTTCAATACCCGGACCAGGTTGGTTGTAGGGCTGAACGCTGCAAGCAGGGCCAGACCCTGCTCAAAGTCTTTCTCCTGCGAATCAAGCCATGCCGTGATATTTTCAGTGTTCAGGTCCATTAAACTAAAATCAGATCAGGATACAAAGATGAAATTGCAATTGCACAGGGAAAAGGACAATAAAAGGGCACCACCCGAAGGCAGCGCCCTTTAAACCTGTCATTATGGAATTGAAACTATTGTTTAAGGTGTTCCGTCATCGACCAGCGAATCGAATTCGCCGGTATAAATGGCCATCGGAAGGCTCTGCTGACTTTTGAAGGTGAAGGTCGTGCCTTTACCTTCGGCAATGGTCTTGCCCCAGGTGGTCTCAAATCCTTCCATCCAGGCAGGATTGCCCGGTTCCCCAATCACATAGATCACGTCATTGGTGAAATCCCGGATGAACAGGATGAAATCCTCATTCATGTGCTTGGCCTTGAATTCCTGGATCTTGGCGATCAGGCCGGGGTGAAAGAAGTTCAGGGAGATCTCCACGCCCCCGCAATCCTTATTCTCGCCAGCCAGCTTGGTTTCTTTAGGCTCGATGGTCTTGTCGGTGGCATAGATCTGGTGAATGAACTTCCCAGTTTCCATAACAAACGGGGTTGATATGGTCACCAGGTCAACGCCTCTTTCACCAAAAGTGGCAATTTCGGCAAGCAAAGCAGCATACACGACGGTTTTCAGGCCGCCTCCGGCACCGGGGTTAGCTCCGGTCGGTTTGTCAACATTAAAAAGTGCGTACATGTAAAGTAAGTTTATGTATGATTAAGGAAAGGACTCCGGGGCAACCGGAGTCCCCCTGTGCTGTTACGGTGCAGTCGGCACATAAGCGAATACAGCTTCGGCCATGCCGAAACCAACAGATTCATGCCAGTCGGCAAAGACGATGATCTTACGCACGTCGGATTCAATTTCAATGTTGGAAGCTCCTTCATTGGCATTAATCAGGCGGATGAAGTTTTCCTTCGGCGTGGCGAAGATGATATTTTTGCCGGCCATGGAATCAAGGGAAACAAGTGTCTTATTGGAATCCAGGATCACATCGGTCTTGCCGTTGAAATCGGTATCATTTCCATAGGTTTCACGGAACTTGCGCTTGTAAGACCGCATGTTGGAAGGCGAAATGAAAATGTTCATCGGGATGCCCTGGTAGGCTTCCTCGATCCAGTCAACAAACTCCTCGATAAAATCGACGATGTTCTCCTTGGTCATGGCACCGGTATCACCTCCGTCAAAGAAGTTGATGTTCGAAGTCGGAGCCGCTTTTTCATCCTCGAGGATGGTACAGAATCCGTCCATTGAAAGACCGGCAGTCTGGGCCGTCCCTTCGACCGGCGCAGCATAATTGCCTTTGCCGATGAGAAGCAGCTCACGGTTTTCTTCAACCTTAGGAAGGATCAGTTCACTGACGATGAATTTGGTGATGGGCCAGTCTTTCCGGCTCTTGGTTTCATCAGTGAGGAAACCAAGCCAGGATTCGAACACATCATCGGGATAGAACTCCATGTCGACCTTGTGCCTGCGCTGGACAATGGTCAACGGGGTAAAGGTGGCAGTTCCTTTGGGTGTGAAACCTTTCTGAAAACCCTGTACCAGGTCGTCAATGACCGCCTGTGCAGCACGGTATTCAAGGTCTTTGGAAGCGATCGTCTTCATGTGTTTCATGGAGGCGGTCTTGGCAGTGAGCTTCTTCAGGATTTCCTTCCTTGACGTGGCAATGTAGGTTCCAAAATCGCTCTTGAGATCAGCTAGGGAAATTCCCATGGTGTGTAAATTAGAGGTGAAACAATGTGAAAACTATCCTAAGAAGGAATCAGCGGCCTTGTTATGTGCATAGTTGTCAGCCAGGTCAGCAGCCGGTGCCTCGATCTTGTCTTTTTCTTTTGGAGCCACGGTCTTACCGGTGGCGTCCTGGGACTTCAGGTAATTGACAAAAGCATTCAGGGCCGTGATTTTAGCTTCGGTTCCCTGGGCATTGCAGATGCTGTCATCGACTGCATCAATGGCCTGTGTTAAGGAATTGGAGGCTGACTCTGCTGCCTGCTGGGAAGCAGTCAGGTCGGTGACCTTCTGGTTCAACGCGGCAATGGCCTGTTGAACCTGGTCAATGGTTGCATTTTCGGCAAGCCCTAACGACTTTCCGATTGAAGCAAGAATTTCCATGGTATCAGAATTATTGTTGGGTGAAAATTGATTTTTGAAAAAGTCCATGATCCGGACCAGCAAAGGATCCTTTGAATCCTGGTTCTTGAATAGGGCAAAGAGCTGGTCCCCGGTCATGCCGGCAATGTTCTCTGGAAGTTTGGCGGAATAGTCTTCGATCACATCGACAAAGCCTTCGGTTTTGGCTTCGGTTGCCGACAACAGGTGATCCTTATAATCGAAATATTTCTGACGGACTTCATCCTCGGTCAGACCGGTCTTGGATGACAGGCTGGTGATCAGGCTGGAATCATAGGTGTCGAGCATTTTGGCAATGTCCCGGAAAGCTTCGGCATGACCCTGTGCCCATCCGGATGCATTATGAAAAAGCATGAGCGAATTCCGGGCTGCATGGACGGTTTTGCCGGCCAGTGCAATAACGGCTCCCATAGAATAAGCGATCCCGTCTATGTAGGTATGGGTATCCTTTTCACAGCCCTGGATCGCGTTGAAAATCGGAAGGCCTTCATCAATGATCCCCCCGGGAGAATTGATGTGGATGTTGATCCGCTCATGATCCTCGGCTAGTTTGTTAAATTCGGAAACAAAGCTGGCTGCATCCCAGCTGTTCTCATCCCACCAGTGATATCCTATCGGACCATAAATGTAAATGTCGGCGGTTTTGCCGTCGGACTTGACATTTTGAAACGGGACCTTTGCCATAAATTAATATTGCTGTTCGATTTTCGAACCACAATATTAAAGAGGTGCGCAGGCCGGATAAAGGACTATTGAGACGGGTCCAGGAGGGCCGGATCAGCCGTTGAGACCGACAAAGAGATCTCATAACCGTTGTATCCCTGCACTTCACCGGGCAAAAGCAATTTGGATTTTGAAACCATCGGGTTATCCCGGGTGCCATAGATCCGCTTCTGGGCATTGGCATCCGTGATTCGAAAGATGGCTCCCGTGGTTTGTATCCGGTGAAAGGCCTCGATAAGGTCAGGCCGGTCTTTGGGGCAACGAAATTTAAAATCGTACGTGTACAGGGTTCCTGCCGGGGTGTTCTCCGATGATCCGCCTCCTGAAAATGAATGCGGTGTGGCGTAAAGGGTTTTCCAGGCATTCGGTTTCGGGATGGTAACCTTGGCAATGTACCCCGGAAAAATTTCGAAAGCGCTTATTTCATACGGGAAAGCGAATTCAATAAGGGATATCCCCCCAATATTCTGGCCGGTATGTTTTGAAATTACAGTCATTGGATAAAATATAAAAGGTTAAAAATCAATCATGTGGGATATAAGGTAAAAACAGGAAGCTAGCGTGACAAAAATCTTTGCGATTTTCTGAATTTTACCCGGTGGCGCAGGTACATTCGTTTTAACGAATCGTACTGGAACCGGTCCCAGGAAATGTTGTTGTCATCCATAAACTCGATAATCGAACTTTTAAACGGCATACAGTGATGCAGGCACCTGGAGTCCATGAATTCAAAGAAATGATACTGGAACTTGCCATAGAAATAAGACTGGATCTTTGAAAAGTTCTCCGGGGAAATGTAATTGTTCCGGCGGATATCCAGGATCTTATTGTATGGAAGCTCGAAAGTGATCAGCCTCGGGGATGGTTGCAACGGCCTGTAATTTTCCGGCGGATGGGTCAGGTACTCCGACAGCATCTGCAGCAACTTGGACTTTTCATTGGCCCTGATCGGGTGCTCCCCGTAAAAGTGGATCGTGTAATCCACCAAGTAGGGCCGCATCTCAATGGAAACATAAATGGGATTTTTTGCCATAGGTTAATCATCGTTTAAGTAATGAAGCACGGATTCAGGAATGTTTTCGAAAACGAACAGCAAATTAAGATCGATGAAGAACTGCAGCCTGCCTGCCCTGGTCGAATCGGTCACCCGGTAAATAACATAATGGCCGTTGGATGGCGAAAGGCAGACAAGCGGCATACCAAGGTGCTTTTTCCCCTGGGTATGGAAATCCTCCATAAGTGCAAGGCGAATGCAATCCGGTTTTGAATCAAAATAAGCTATTCGGTGTTCGTCAACAATAAAGGTCATGAGACTGGATGGTAATGGATAAATAAATCTGTTTTGAAGTGAAACGGGAATAGGTTGAAACTACTACGCTACCCGAACTACCTACCTGATTATCAGGATAGCTATTTAAGTTTCCGGTAGTTTTGGTAGTTTATTACTCAAAAATTGAAAAAATGAGACCTGATTTTCTCAAAATGATCACCTACCGCAAACTACCGGAAACTACATAGAACTACCTGTATTTTCGGTACTTGATCAATTGATAATGTAATAGAGTATTCAATATCACTTTAATAAAAATCATAGTAGTTCTGTAGCTTCGGGTAGTCCGGGAAAATGAAATCTTCTGAAAAAGAAAATTTCTTTGCCGGACCATTGAAGAAAATCGGCGACAACAATTATAAGCCATAGTTGGATAATAATGTATTGAATTTGATAAGGAACCGTATGGAAAATATAGATTAATCAAAGGCTTCGGCGGTATTAAATGTGGAATAATCCGGCTTTTCCATCTCCAGTGTGCGTAACAGGTTTATTTGCAGGTCATCATAAGCAAAGCAATAGGATGTGGTCACCTGCTTCTGATCCACGAATTTGCCTTCTGCACTGTCATAGCTTCTCAGGCTGAACTTGGTCGATGCTTCACATCCTAAAAATTGCTTTGATTTTTCCAGGTAGTATTTCAGTGTAGTGGCCGGCAGGGCTTTCCCCCCCTGCCTTCTCATATGTTCCGAATATACCTGGTAAACGGCATTGAATTTAAACTTAAGCACCTGCATCGGTCGGTTGAGTATCTTGTGGCCTTCCTTTGTGGTATTGATGGAATAGGCATGAGTAACCAGGAAATGCCAGTTGTTGACCAGTGTATTTGAATCGTACAGCGATTCAAAGAGATCCCAGAATGTGGCAAGCTCATTGGAGGTTGCAATTTGTTGGTTCTGGTTCAGGATCAGCTTGACGGCTTCCGATTTAATGGTTTCATAGGTAAAAGGCAGGTCAAGTCTGGATGAAAGGGTCAGGAACGAAGCAATGATAGCGCACCAGTTTCTCAGGATGCGGTCTTCCACCACCCTGTCATCTAAATCAGCCATGATATCTTTAAGGACCTGGTCATAATGATGATAATAATTCTCAATGAAAAAAGCCCTGTGCCTGATGATGTCAGCCGTAATGCAGGAAAGTCCCTGTTTTTCTAGTGCCTTGAGCTTTTCATAGACTTCTTTTTCCTCGACGGAATATTCGGTCTTGTTGAATTGAAGGAAGATCACCCTGGAAAAAAGGGCTACATCTGCCGTGGGCATTTCCTGGCCGGAGAGAATGACTGCGGAATTGACCATAGTGGTCTCTTTTTTCTTGCCTTTGTCATAATTAAGACGGTTACGGCCAATGGCATCATAGATCGATTTCAGAGTTTCGATCTTGTCGTACTCGATATTGTTCTTGTACTCGTCGATCCAGGCAAAAGCATTGATGAACTGCTGGATATGCTCTGCAAGCCCGGCTTTGGTCCCGTTATGGATATTGAACGGGGTCTGCTGCCTGCCGAAAAGACAAGATATGGACATGGCCATCTGGCTCTTGCCGGTTCCCTTTGGACCGAAAAGATTAAGGATCGGAAAATTATTGAACAAATGCAGCAGGTGATCCCGGAACAGGGATGAAATGTAAAAGGCTATCCCGAAATAAGCATTGACGCCAAATACTTCGATGAAAAGCTCAGCCCAATTTCGGAGGGTGATATCACGTTCCAAGTAAATGAATTTGCGTTCATCCAGGAAAATGGATTTGTCGTCAAGGTAAATGTTAGAAAAGGCCGGGATAAAGAAATAATGATTATTTTGCAGTACAAGACCGGTCTGATCAATCTCCTGGAAGCCCTCTTCCGTTGAAATGCCGTTGGCCCATGCCCAGAATCCTTCCTTTTGCCAGCCCAGGTTACGTATGTCTGTGCAACTCTTCGTTTCTTCATACCATCGCTGTTTCAATCGCATGATATAAGGTTCCGTCCCCCAGAACAGGAAGTTACCTTTGCCTTCGATTACTCTTTTGAAATTGACAAGAGAAGTCATTTCGCTCATGTCAAATTCAATGGTCTTTTTGCGTCCCAGGAAGTTGATCAGCTCAAAAATTCGTTTGGCATCCACGGAGCTTTCTACATGGAACAAGGGCCTCATGACAAAATTGGAGAACTGTTTGATCCCGTCTTTAGTATCAAAGAAATAATTGTTGTGATCTTCATAGAAACCCCATTTCTGGAATTCCTTGGGATCAATGTGGGCAGGCAATGAGCTGGCCGTTTCGGTCTCCGGAGGATTTGCCTGGATTTCCGCCTCCTTGATCTTTTCAAGTAAAATGGCCTGCTTGATTTTGAATTTTTTGCAAATCGTTT
>Ga0116142_10005661_pt1 | contig 11113 bp, 18 predicted proteins | sample AD_UKC033_MetaG_FD_89785 | JGI IMG/M metagenome (GOLD analysis project Ga0116142, IMG submission 89785) | Active sludge microbial communities of municipal wastewater-treating anaerobic digesters from USA - AD_UKC033_MetaG | ecosystem: Engineered > Bioreactor > Anaerobic > Digestate | place: USA... | reverse complement strand
TAGTTATACTGGCTATTTAGTTAGGGTTAGACCAACTTCCGACCCTGCCACTCACCCGACTGCTTATCTGACGGTGCCTAACACAACCAATGTTTTAAGCGTTTATGCCAATGCCGGTGATACGACGGCGGCGTTTAGAATAAACGAACAGGGAAATATCGGAATAGCCACTGCCCCCAGCAACTCATACAAACTATCTCTTTCCGGAGGAACTTATTTTTACGGAACACACACTCAAGTTGGTGCTATTAGCCAAGCTGGTTCTTCAATAGGAACTAATCGCACGACTGGTATTCAATCTTATGCCGCTACCGCCGCCACCGAAGCCGTCCCTGTTCAATACTCACCTGTCTTCTTACAACGAAGCAGAGCTTGGGAAACAGGCACGACTACTGATGTCGCTTATCTTCAATCCACTTCCACCGCCACCTATGAAACCGCCCCGTCTGATGTCGCTTTTAGCATTGACGGATTAAAGATGTTTGTTTTAGGAGATACTGGAGATGATATTACTTATTCTACTCTCGGAACGGCTTGGAATGTCTCTACTGCTTCGTATGTTTCGCAGTTTGCTGTTGATACGGGGACAAGCGAAGATAATCCTCAGGGCTTTTATTTCAAATCTGACGGCTTAAAGTTTTGGGTAGTCGGCTATGATACTGACGCTGTTTATCAATACTCAATGTCTTCGGCTTGGGATATGTCAACGGCGGCTTATGATAGCGTATCTTTTTCTGTTTCCGCACAAGAAGCTACCCCACTTGCTTTATATTTCAAGCCAGACGGAACTCAAATGTATGTAATGGGTTCAACTGGTGATGATGTCAATATCTATAATCTTTCTACTGCTTGGGATATTACTTCAGCCGTTTATTCAACAGTCTTTTCGGTAGCAGGTCAGGAATCCGGCCCAACTGCAATAGAGTTTAGTCAAGACGGCTATAAGATGTATGTTTACGGTTCAACTGGTGATGATGTTAATGTTTATCGTTTAGGGGTTGCTTGGGATGTAACGACCGCTGCTTATCGTATTAACTACGCTATCGCCGCCGAAACCTCACCTTCGGGAATTGCCTGGAGACCTAATGGACTTAAAATGTATACTGTCGGGACTACCTTAGATGCGGTTAGAGAATATGATGTCGTCGTTCCTTGGGAGCTAAATACTACTGCTGTTGACACCTATCTTAATTATTTCTCACAGGTCAAGCCTGTTTCAGCTAATCCGCTTACCGGACTAAGAGAAGATGGCGTATATTATGGTGCTTCCGAATACCGACCATTCTGGAATTGGCTGTCTGACGGCAAAGTGGGATTTGGGACAAGCACGCCTAACTATAAGTTATCAATCCAATCCGATAATGCTTTAGAAAACTTATTACAAGTAGGGACGACCACTAATACTAATATTTTAGTTGTTAGTTCTGGTGGTAAGGTAGGGATTAACACCTCAACGCCAACTTATAGTTTAGATGTCAGTGGAGATTTTAGGGCTGGTTCTACTACTTTAGCAACTACTACAATAAGCGGGTATGGCACAACAACGACATATCAATCGGGTGGTGCGATATTAACTGTTGGCAGTACTGATGTTGTGGCGAACATTGAATTATTTACTACTTCTGCTCTTACTGTGCCAATGATAAATAGTGTTGATTCAACTTTCGGCGAAACCTACACGATGATTAACAATGGTTTATATCTTCGTGATAATGACTCTTTCTTTACTGGCGGTGATGCTAATATTGGTTTTATGGACAATAATGGTGATGCTTTAATGACTATTACCGCAGTGGAAGATACCGATGTTATGAGTTTTCAGGCAGCTAATTCTTATGACTTTGATGATACGGTTTATTCTCCGACTCTCTGGGCAACTAATAATCTTGTATCTAATGGCGGTGCTTATCTTGGTTATGGAACAACTAATACTAATAGTTGTCTTATCTATACTGATTCGTCAAATCATACTTTATGTTGGAGTGGAGCAACAACTGATGACTTCGCATTATCAGACGGCTTAAGGGTGACGGGAAATATTACCTCAACCGGAAGTGTCATTGGCGGGATAAATTCTAAATTTGGTTCGGCTGATGAATATGTTTATTTTGACACCTACGATTATATCGGTGGTGATGCTTTAGTTTTACCAAGAATTAATTTTAAAAATAATAATGGTTTAGGACTTGATACTAATTTAGGAACCATAGAAAAAGGATTATTGGTTACCGATACCACCGCTGGAGCTCCATTAATTGCTATGGCAGGTTCTTCATTGTTACAGCCTTATGGGAATATAGAATATTTAACCAGCACTCAAACCTTTACTTTTAAGCCGGATATGTCAACCTCTACTACTTATAATCTTACTATTAATGGTAATGGTTATAGTGATGTGATTTATCCGACAATAAGCGGAGTTAATTCCGAAGGGGACAACAATGTAATGATTAGAGAAAATCTTATATTAGCCAGCGATGATACCAATCCCTTTATAGCGTTTGTTAATGAATCTACAGATTCTTATAATATTTTTACGATTGATGATAACGGATTATTATCTTTGGGAGGTTTCTCAGCCATTACGGCAGTTACTTCAACTGAGACCGGACATAAAGAAGCATTTTTGGCAACGGGAGCTTTTGTTGCTCCAAGTTTAGATACTAAAATCTGCACAGTTTATAAAGACTCCTATAACGACAGTGGTTTTGCCAGATTAGCTCGTATGGGAGAAATTTGCGGAGTAAAGAACGAAATAGGCGAAGACGATTGGATAGGCGGTATTACGATTGAAACTTACTCAACCTCAACTGGCTCTTCCACTCCTGTCACTCGTGCTAATTTCAAACCATTAGAAACCGATTTATATGCTGGAACTTCAACTAATAGATATTTTAGAATTAGTGAGGTTGACCTAACAGCTTCAGAACAAGGTGATTTAGGATATTACTCAATGTTGGGAGGCTATTCAGAGGGCTCATTCGGAAATATTGGCTTATGGGCTGATGCTTTTAGTGTTTATGATACACAAGACGATGACTTAACCAGTGTTAATTTTGTGGGAAATAATGTTTTGAGTATCGGACAAATAGAATACGATAATCAGACTTATACTTTTAACTTCGCGGAATTGTTAGGGGACGCTAATGTGAATATTGAAGGTCTACTTGATGTCCAAGGCACTGGCACTTCCACTATTGCAGGAAATCTTGAAGTGACTGGCAAGATAACCGCTACTGGTGGTATTGACCCACCTTACGTTTCTTATACTGATGAGTCTTGCGATAGTATTAGGAAGTATCACCAAGACGGAGTTAAGGATAATGTAATGCAATTCTGGAACGCTGAGAACAGACGCTTTGAATATTACTTGGCCGATGAAGACGAATGCTATCCTCTCGGCTATCAAGGCGAGGCTAAATTATCTTTTTGGGATAAACTTATTAACTTAATCAAATCACTATGGACAAAGAATTAAAACGCAAACTTTTTGAGGAGATATTGAATCAAGTGCCTTTTTTATCTCTCAATGACAGGGACAATATTATCACCGCTTTACTATCCGTTGACGATGTTAATGTGGCAGAAGCAGAAGCGGAAATCAAACAAAGAGAAATCGCCGAGCTGGAAGCTAAAAAGGCGGAAGCTGAAAAGGTTCTGGCTGACGCTACCGCTAAGCTTTCAGTATTGACTAAAGAAGTTAAACCAATAGAAATAATAAAATAGCAATATGTCGGAGGAACAAAAAGTGCTTCACGCTCAGTTTGACGGGCTAAAAGAACTTATCAACGAAAAGTTTAACAACATCTGCAAAGAATTGGCTACTAACACCGCCACCTTAAAAGAACACAACGGCAGACTAAAGACAATGGAAAAAATAGTAGAGCAAGGCAAGGGAGCTGGCAAGACCATTATCGGATTTTGGGGGCTAGTAGGAGGGGCTATCGGTTCTTTAATCGTTTATTTTTTAACTAAACATTTATGATAAACAAAACATTACTCTATTTACACCAGCAAGGATTATATGCCACAAAAGGATTACAACCTCTACCGCCAGACCGCCGTGATTTTCAATTCGGTTCTCTCTTCAATATTTTTGGCTATACTCCGAAGCACGATGAATTTGTTATTCCGACTCTATCTATTAAAGACCAGAAAGGGCTTAATAACTGCTCTTTTCAGTCCGCCACTGTTTGTAAGGAAGTCCAAGAGGGCGTAGTCTTGTCAGCTCAAAATCTGACCGCCAGAGCTTATTGGAATAAATTATGCGGTTGGGAAGGTTGGGCAAACCTGAGAAACGCTCAAGATGTCTTAGTAAAGTGGGGGATAGGCGAACAGAAAGGCGGAGAGAACACTAACTTAGACTTTGGCTCTTATGTTAATGGCGGAAACCTTCAGACTTCCGATTACGACCATAGGGCTAAGTCATATTGGCTGATTAAAAACGCTGACGAGTATTTAAAAGCGATTGATGAAGGCTTTATCGTGGACCTAGGTATTGACTGGTATAGCGGATATAATCAAAGCGGAGGATTTAAAGCACCTTGGATAATTAACGGAACTAAAGGATATTTTATTGGCGGACACGCTATCGCAGGTAAGGGTTATAAGATGAAAAATGAAACTGCCGTTATTCAAAACTCTTATTCAGGTGCTTGGGGCGACCACGGAGATTTCTATATCAACCTTGATTTCCTTGACAATTATATCCGCAAGTATGGTGCTTTTGCCACTTTAGATATTGAATATAACAAAAAACTATCAGCTCAAGACATAATTGATAGATTTGATAACAAAAATGTCAGAGGAAATAATAGTCCGGCAATCTTTAGAATTCAAGCGGGTATGAAATGCGTCTACAAGAACGACCTCGCCTTCTTAAAGATTAATAATTTCCCTTACACCGCTAAGAACGCCTTTACTGTCGTGCCACAAGAGGCGATAGACGGCGTGCCTTACTACGGCGGAACGGAAGCAAAATCAATCTTAACAGGGGAAGGTGATATTACTCCTTGGGATTACCTACGCAAGCCAGTGAACAACAATTTTGAAGATATGGACGCTAATCAATTAACTAAAAACGCCATTATAATTGGCGATAAAAAATAAATATATGCAAAAAGAATTTTATTTGAGTAAAACTTTTTGGGTCAATGCAATCGCCTTGGTGGCTATTATTATTCAGAGTTATACCGACTTTGTAATCGCTCCCGAAGCACAAGCATCAATTTTGGTGCTTATCAATCTCGTATTAAGAGCAGTCACTGGAGAAGAAATTACTTTCGGCGGTAAATCTTTGAAAAAATAGCCACCCTACACGACAAGCTGGTTAAATCTCGCCACCTCGCTGTGCAGGAGGTGAGTCGTGTAGTAGTAAAAAGCCCCATTAACAAGGTGGGGCTTTTTGCGTGTTGACAGTTATAATTATTTGTTATAAGGTGAAATATCGCACATTATTAAAGGTCAAAAAAAACACGCTATCCTATAAGGAGGGAGAATAGCGTGCTACCAGCCATATTGGCGGGTTAGTGCCAATAGCGGGCTGGCAAATTAATAATAACATAAATTTACTTTGGGGGGAAGTATGAAAGGGTTAGAATTTATGGCATTAATAAATATAGCCAATCCCAAGGGTGGCAGACCATTAGGACGGTTTGACACTCTTTGTATTGATAAGCGAACGGGAATGTCTGGTTATAAAATCGGTTATTTAGACTCCGATTATCAAAGAGGTGAGCCAGTTGTTATTCCATTAAGGGAAATAAATCGCTTTACTGAGGATATGGGAGGGGATATAAGCCCTAAAATGGGCATTATAGGGTCAGTAGGGCAAAAAATGGTAAATTATACCACTAAGCGTAGAAAGTCTCATAAAAGGTGGTTTTTAAGGCAACAGAACAATATAGAATGGATGTAATGTCGCTTTAACCTCCATAAGCCGAAGTTAAAAACAGGGGAACTAAACCACCCCTGTTTTTATTTATTTATGCCTGTGGATAACTCTATTGACGTTATATTTTATCGGTGATATAATTATTATAGATACTTTAAAACTCAATCCTTGTGAGTTTTTAAAAAGGGTTCGTAAGTCGTATAAGATTGATAAACTTCGTATAACAGAGGAAAGTCAATCTAAAAACTAAACCCTTTTAAAAGGGCTTTTTTTGTTTAAAAATTAGCTTTTAAAAACTCACAATTAAACATTGTGAGTTTTTTAATTGGTGCGGGGCGGGATTTGCTGAACCCTTTTCCCGCTCTACACTAATTAATAAACAAAAAAGTATGACACGCACCAACACTTTAGGCTGGAAAGCCAACTCCCGAATAGCTCGGGAACACGAAATGTCGCTTTTAAAGCCGACATTAATTCAAAAGGTCTGGCACTTCATCATCGGTTCAATCGGATTAACAGTCCTCTGGGCTTTAGTCTTGGGAGGGATAAGATAATATGGGATTTTATCAAGAATTTAATAAGTTAGCCGAAATGTGCTACTTACCAAAAGTAAAAATTGAAGACGAAGAAGAAGAGAATGAGAAAATCTGCGAAACCATAAGAGAACAAGAGCTAAAGTATGGGGAAAGGAGGGAATATGAAGCCGACAGATAAGCAACTTTCAATGATTGGATATTTGTGCCGTGGTGAAAGCGGGGGGGTAATTAAGAATAAATTGCCTAAAAATAATGAAAAATATCCCGACTCAAGAGCTGATTATAGCGGACAGATATTACTTGACTTCATAGAAGACAACCTAACCAGACAAGAAGCCTCATATATTATAGGAAAAATGCTTGATTACGACTTTGTCTCGGTAGAAAGAACTTTAAAAAATAAAGGATTAAAAATATGAAAAATCTCTATAAGGCATTAGCTGACTTTCAGCAAGAAGTGCCAGTTATTTATAAAGGAACTCAAGGTTATGGATACAGTTATGCTGATTGGCCGACAATCCTTGATGTGATAAATCCCTTAATGAAAAAGCACGGCTTAGGGTTTTATCAAGCGGTCAATAATAGCTCTTTAAAGACAGTTGTTTTCCATATTGAAACCGGAGAGATTATTGAAAGTGAAACCAATATTCCGCAAGATGTTCAACTTAAAGGAATGAATCCATTTCAGGTATTGGGAAGCGGAATAACCTATATCAGACGCTACGCATTATCTTCATTACTGGGTTTAGTGACTGATAAAGACACAGACGGGGCGGAAGTCCATCAAGAGGTAAGGCACGAAGCTAAGGTTGATGAAGGTGAAATTCCTATTTGTGATAAGTGTGGTTCATTTAAAAAGCTGATACCGGCAGGAATAAGTAAATCAGGTAAAGCGTATAATGCTTTCTATTCTTGCCCTAACAGATGTCAATAGATAGATAAGCCGATTAAATTCGGCTGTCTATCAGTGCCCGTCAGCGAAGTTTTTGAGGGTTAATCAATAGCAGTTTCTGGCTATGGCTGGAAATACACTAAGGTTAAATTCTAACTGACGGGTGGTGATAGATAAAACTCTATGGAAGGAGACAAACTACAATTTATCTTTGTTTTAATGGCCGTATTGTTGGGTGTGCTTTTTGTTGTCTTAAAAGCTGGTTCAGAAGAGTTGCCAACTGATATTTGTGGTTTAACTGTCGTAGAATGCCCCCACGAAGACATAGAATCAATTATTAGAAGCTCAGCCAAAGAATACGGCGTAAGCGAAGATTTAATGATTAAACTCGCCAAATGTGAAAGCTCTCTTAATCCTAATGCTGTCGGCGATACTTTTCTTCCTAAGCCAAGTATCGGACTTTTCCAAATTAACCTCCATTATCATCCTGACATAACTAAAAAGCAAGCCCTTGACCCGAAATTCTCTTCTGACTGGACTGCTAAGCAAATTAAAGCCGGAAGAATAAGTTTATGGTCTTGTTCTAAAAAAATTGACTTTTAATAGCTGATTATGTTCTGGTTTAGTGGTTGCTTGTGCGTGAGCAATCACTAAATCATAACAGAATTAACACGCACAATATGGCAAATCCGCAAATAGAAAATGGCTATACAAAGATAGCTAACGAAGTAATGGAAGCCCTTTGTGGCATAAGAATATCCGGTGAAGCAAGGCAATGTTTAGATGTAATTATACGCAAAACTTGGGGCTACAACAAAAGATTTGATTATATTGCTCTTTCTCAATTTACTGAATTAACCGGTCTTGAAAGGCCGACTGTTTATAGGGGAATAGTCAAGTTAGTCAAAATGAATCTTATTAAAATCACCAGAAATGAGAAGTCAAAAAGGGTTGGAAATATGTATCAAATTAATAAGGATTTTGACTGCTGGAAGGTGTTATCAAAAAAGATAACAGCAAACAGTGATTTAGGTGTTATCAAAAAAGATAATGAGGTGTTATCAAAAAAGATACAAAGTGTTATCAAAAATGATAACAACAAAAGACAAACCAAAAGACAATATACAAAAGAAAGCATTTTTTTCAAAAATAAATCAAAGTTAGATGTCTTAAAAGAAGACTTAAAAGCTAAAAAAATAATATGAGCTTAAAGAGCGCAATTTTATTTCTTATCAAGTCTCAAGGTGAAGCGAGCTTTGACGAGCTTTATGCCTTAGCGGAGGAGATGAGCCGAAAACCGGATAATCTTACTCGCAGATGTCGTGAGCTGACTAACGAAGGTCTTATCAAGCCAAGAATGTCCGAAAATCGGGACGGGATAAAATACATATCGGCTTATTATGCTTAAGTCGCAAGATAAAAAATTACTTGTTTTGTGGAGTTTAAAAGTAAGAGAAAATGCTGACTTCAGGTGTGAGCTTTGCGGAAAACAATCGGGAACTTTAAACGCCCATCATTTTTATGGGAGAAAAAACAGAAGCACGAGATATTGGTTGCCTAATGGAATTTGTCTTTGTTATTCGTGCCATAAGGGGTCGGTTAAATCAGCCCACGAAAGCCCGTCTTGGTTTGAAAAAGAAATGATTTCAATTAAAGGCAGTCTATGGCTTAAAGAACTTACTCAGAGGTGGAAGAAAGTCGTTAAGCCAAACTATGAAGAAGTTTTAAATTACTTATATGGAAAAACCGAAAAATATTGACCGATTTCAAATAAAACTTAATACTTTCTCGGCTGACATTGAAGAACCGCTTGATAGAGAAGCCAGAACACTTATTACCTGCGAAGCTGACATTTACGAAGAAAGCGAAAAAGATAATGGCGACGGAACTTATAACAAGATTTATCGGGCAAAAATTAACGGAAGTTGTATTGTCAAACAAGGAACTAAAAAACCCATACTGGCAAAAAGCAAAAGAAGTCCGAGCCAACGACTTAGAATGGCAATACACTCAATCAATCCGGAAGAAGAATTTTACGAAATAGAAATGGATAAAATGATAGCTAATATTGAAGATATAATAGAATTTTTAAGAGATAAATAACTTATAAATAAATTAAAGATATGGAAGTAATTTTCGGATTAATTACAATAATGACAATATCGGTTATAGTTGGTGTTATTACCTTTATTTTTCTTAATCGGTTATAGAAATAAACTCAGCAAAGTCATAGTAATATGACTTGCTGATACGGGCAGGTATTAACTAATTAGTCCAATAATAAGCTATAAGTCGCTACTATAGAGCTTCTAAGCATGGCTAATACCGGTAAGTTAATATCTGTCTATATCAGCTTCGGCTATTGATATCAGTCGGTCAGAAAATTCATAACGAAAGTTGTGTCTAGCTGACCGATTGGCATTAGTAGATTGTTTGTTCTTTACGGCCGATAACCGCAAGTCCAAGGGTTATGAATAGGCGCGCCTAAGAGTCATAATCTGTTGTCGGCTATACAAGAGCAAATAATCATCTAACTAATTAAATAAAGAATGTATGAAAAAAATAACAATAAACAAAGAGTGGTATGACAAATTGGTTATGATTTTAGATGAGCTTAATAAGCAGATTGAAATTGATGATAAGTGCGTTGAAACTCACGGATGGCTTTCTCATCTTAATGGTTATATTCATTCATTAGATGAGCATTTTAAGGATTAACTAACCCCCAGCACAGCTTGGTTAATGGAATATAATATGAAATTACTTCGTTTAATTGGACTTAATAATTGGAAAATGAAAGAGGATATAAGAAAACTAAAGGTAGAAGACGAAACAGTTGCATCTTTTCATAACGGCTGGATAGACGGCAGAGAAGATTTAAGAGAACAAATAATTAAACTGATAATGAAAGATTATACTAAGCATCCTGATTGCTGTGATTATATTAACGACTTACTTAACAAGATAAATAAAATATGACACTTAAACAATTTGAAGACACGCTTAATAGGCTGTTGGCCATTAAAGTCGCAATCAACAATATTAACAAGGAGCTCAAAGCAATAGACACGGATTTTAATTATATTTCTCTGGGAGAGATTGAAACCTTATTAGTGAATACGATAAGGATAGCAATGGGCGGAGATGAAAATGATTGGCTGGGATACTGGCTTTACGAACGAAACGCTGAGTTTTCTAAAAAGAAGATTATTATTTTACCTGACGGAAAGAAAATCGGAATAGACAGTTATAAGACTTTATATAAATTGATAAAGGAATTTTAAATATAGTGGAAACTAAATAGCACCTTACAACTTAAAGGAGAGTAAAAATGGTTTTAGTTTATATTGCCGGACCATATCGGGCAAAGACTATTCATGAAACAGTAGAAAATATCAGAAGAGCGGAAGCAGTCGCCATTAAGTATTGGAAAGAAGGTTATGCGGTCATCTGTCCGCACCTTAACACGGCTTTGCTTGACGGAGCAATACCTGACAGAAAAATACTGAAAGGGGATTTAGTAATCCTTTCTCGGTGCGACATTGTGGTGATGATGAAAGGCTGGGAAAAGTCCCAAGGAGCAAGAGCCGAACACGATTATGCCCAAGAACTCGGAATAACGATTTATTACGAACATGAGGAGGTAAGATGATTTGTCCCAAATGTTTTTCAAGCCTATATCAGACCTCTGACGGAGTGTTTTACTGTCGGAGGTGTAATCTAACAATCAACAAGGAGAAGAAAGATGCCGACTCAAAAAAAGATGGACGAGCAGTTAAGCCAGCTCTCGGC
>Ga0116142_10005657_pt1 | contig 11120 bp, 8 predicted proteins | sample AD_UKC033_MetaG_FD_89785 | JGI IMG/M metagenome (GOLD analysis project Ga0116142, IMG submission 89785) | Active sludge microbial communities of municipal wastewater-treating anaerobic digesters from USA - AD_UKC033_MetaG | ecosystem: Engineered > Bioreactor > Anaerobic > Digestate | place: USA... | reverse complement strand
GCGCTCCGGCTGCCAACCATTGCCGACTCCCGACTCCCGATGCCCGGCGTTACCCCATTCCCGGACCAGGCTGGTCTCGAGGATGCGCCAGCACAGCTCGTCGAACTCGATGCCGGCGACCCGAGCCGCCTTCGGCACCAGCGAGTGACTGGTCATGCCGGGCGTGGTGTTGACTTCGAGCAGGAAGTTGTTGCCGGCGCGGTCGCGCATGACATCGACCCGACCCCAGCCCGAACAGCCGGCCGCGTCGAAGGCCGCCACGGCGAGCGCGCGGATGTCGGCTTCCGCGCTACCGTCGAGGCCGGGACAGAGATACTGCGTATCCTCGGCGACGTACTTGGCGTGGTAGTCGTAGAACGCAGCTTTCGGCACGATGCGGATCGACGGCAACGCCACGCCATCGAGGATGGCGATCGTCAGCTCGTCGCCCTCGACCAGTTGCTCGATCAGCAGTTCACCGTCGTAGCGCGTGGCCAGTTCGACCGCGCCGGCAAGGTCGGCCGCGGAGAATACGCGCGTGATGCCGACGCTCGAGCCCTCATGCGAGGGCTTGACGATGGCCGGGTAACCGATCGATGCGATCGCCGCACCGATATCGTCGCCCCGCTTCCATGCCACGTAACGCGGCGTCGGCAGGCCGAGCGCCTGCCACACCTGCTTGGTGCGCACCTTGTCCATGGACAGTGCCGAACCGAGCACGCCACTGCCGGTGTACGGCACGCGCAGCGCATCGAGTGCACCTTGCAGCATGCCATCCTCGCCACCGCGGCCGTGCAGGATGTTGAACACCCGCGCATAGTGACCGGCGCGCACAGCATCGAGCAGGGCGGGAATGCCATCGACCGGATGCGCATCAATGCCACGCGCACGCAGCGCGGCAAGCACGTTGCGGCCCGAATCGAGCGAAACCTCGCGCTCGGCAGAGGCGCCACCGAAGGCGACGGCGACACGGCCGAAGACCTTCGCGTCGGTCACGCGCATGGCTTGCCGGGTCATCGGCCGCCCCCCTGTGATTTCAGTTGGCCGACCGAAGCCAGTTCGGCGGCGGTGGCCCCGATGTCGCCGGCGCCGAGCAGGAGCAGCAGGTCACCGTCGGCAAGCAAGGTCGGCAAGGTCGCGCGCAGATCACGCGGATGTTCGACGAGAACCGGATCGACCTTGCCGCGCGCGCGCACGGCGCGGGCCAACGCGCGGCCGTCGGCATTGGCGATCGGTGCCTCGCCGGCCGGGTAGACCTCGGTCAGCACGAGTACGTCGACGTCGGCGAGCACGCGCGCAAAGTCATCAAGCAGGTCACGCGTGCGCGAATAGCGGTGCGGCTGGAAGGCGACGACGAGGCGGTGCCCGGGCCAGCCGCCGCGCGCAGCGGCAAACACCGCAGCCAGTTCGCTCGGATGGTGGCCGTAGTCGTCGACCAGCAACACCTTGCCGCGATCCAGGGCGACCTCGCCGCGCAGCGTGAAACGACGACCGACGCCCTGGAACGCCGCGAGCGCGGTCTGCATGGCCGCTGCGGACACGCCTAGCTGCCAGCCGACCGCGCAGGCGGCCAATGCGTTCTGCACGTTGTGCCGGCCGGGCAGATTCAGCTTCACCGGCACGGCCTCGTCGGCGTCCGGCAGGTGCAGGTCGAAGTGCATGCGCGCGCCGTCCTGGCGCAGGTTCGAGGCGCGCACGTCGGCCGCGCTGTCGATTCCACAGGTCAGCGTGCGCCGCGGCGTCAGCGCGGCCAGCGCGGCGACCTCGGGATCGTCGATGCAGAGCACGGCCACGCCGTAGAACGGCAGGCGGTGCAGGAAGGCCTCGAAGGCCTGCTTCACGCGCGCGAAGTCTCCGTCGTAGTTTTCGAGGTGGTCGGCGTCGATGTTGGTGACGATGGCGATGACCGGCGCGAGCATCAGGAACGAACCATCCGACTCGTCGGCTTCGGCGACGAGGTATTCGCCGGTGCCGAGACGCGCATTGGCGCCCGCCGCGGTGAGTTGGCCGCCGATGACGAAGGTCGGGTCCAGCCCAGCTTCGGCGAGCACGCTAGCGGTCAGGCTGGTCGTGGTGGTCTTGCCGTGCGTGCCGGCAACGGCGATGCCGCGGCGGAAACGCATGAGCTCGCCGAGCATTTCGGCGCGCGGAACGACCGGGATGCGCCTCTCGCGCGCAGCCAGAAGCTCGGGATTGTCATCGGCGATCGCACTGGAGACGACCAGCACGTCGATGTCCTCGACGTGCGCGGCGGCGTGGCCGCGACGCACGTCGATGCCGAGCCCGGCGAGGCGGCGCGTGGTCGGCGAATCGGCGCGATCGGAACCGGATACCGCATAGCCGAGGTTGTGCAGCACCTCGGCGATGCCGCTCATGCCGACGCCACCGATGCCGACGAAATGGACATGGCGGAAGTCCTGCATGATGTCACCGTGCTGGCGCAGCCGCTGCGGCGTCATGCTGCGACCTCCAGGCAGATGTCGGCGATGCGCGCGGCGGCCTGCGGGCGCGCGAGCGCGCGCGCGGCGGCGGCCATGCCGGACAGGCGACCGCGGTCGCGTGCGAGGCCGTCGATGGCCACGCCAATGCGGCGCACGAAATCCTCTCCTTCGGCAACCAGGCACGCGGCACCCACCTCGACCAGCATCTCGGCGTTGCGCGTCTGGTGGTCGTCGACCGCAGCGGGGAACGGCACGAGGATCGCAGCCACACCGGCCGCGCACAGTTCGGCAATGGTCAGCGCGCCGGCACGGCAGATCACCAGATCGGCCCAAGCGTAGGCTGCCGCCATGTCGTCGATGAACGGTTCGATGCGCGCCTCGATGCCCGCCTGGGAATACGCCGCACGCGTCTTGTCGAGATGTTTGCCACCGCACTGATGGCGGATGTCGAGCGCAGGCGCGCTGCCGCGGCGCTGGAACACCAGCGGCAGCTGCGTGTTGAGGCTGGCCGCGCCCTGGCTGCCTCCGAGCACGAGGATGTGCAGTGAACCGGTGTGGTCGGCTTCGCCCGGCGGCGGCATCGCTGCGATCTCGGCACGCACGGGGTTGCCGATCCATTCGGCACCGGGCAGCGCACCGTCGAAGCCGCCAAGCACGCGACGCGCCAAGCGTGCCAACAGGCGGTTGGTGAAACCGGCGACGCGGTTCTGCTCATGCACGACCAGCGGACGCTTCAGCAGCCACGCGGCGATGCCGCCCGGCGCCGCAGCGTAGCCGCCCATCGACAGCACGCTGCGCGGAGCGAGGCCGGCGATCAGGCGGCGCGCAGCCAAGACCGCGCGGGCGAGGCGCAGCGGAGCGAGCATGAATGCGAGCAGGCCCTTGCCGCGCACACCAGAAAAATCGATCGTCTCGAGTTGAATGCCGGCGCCCGGCACGAGCTGCGACTCGAGGCCCTTTCGACCACCGAGCCAAACCACGGGCACGCCGCGCGCGAGAAGCTCGCGCGCGACCGCGATGCCCGGAAAGATGTGACCGCCGGTGCCGCCGGCCATGATCAGTACGGGCGCGCTCACGCCGGCGCTCCGCTGGGCTCGCCAGACTGCACGGCCTGCACGGCCGCCGCTTCGGCGCGCGAAAGCTCGAAACTGACGCGCGCGAGCACGCCGATCGCGAGACAGGTCATCAGCACGCTCGAACCACCCGAACTGATCAGCGGCAAGGTCAGGCCCTTGGTCGGCAGCACGCCGAGATTCACGCCGATCGACACCAGCGCCTGCAGCGACAACATCAGCGAGATGCCGAAGGCCGAGTAGCCGGCAAACCGCAGGCCACGCTCGACCGCACGCAGACCGATGCTGAAGCCGCGCCCGACCAGCCAGGCGAACAGCACGAGCACGAGCACGATCCCGGCAAGACCGAGCTCCTCGGCGATCACTGCGAGGATGAAGTCGGTATGCGCCTCGGGCAGATAGAACAGCTTCTGCACGCTCGCGCCGAGGCCGACACCGAGCCATTCGCCACGACCGATCGCGATCAACGCCTGGGTCAGCTGGAAGCCGTCGTTGAACGGATCGGCCCAGGGATCGAGGAACGACTTCAGACGCTTGAAGCGGTATTCCTCGAAGATCGCCGCCCAGGCGATTGCCGGTGCGACGACCGCACCGAGCATCGCGAGGTTGCGCAGGCGCGCACCACCAAGCCAAACCATGCCGAGCGACACCGCCATCAGCAGCATCGCGCTGCCGAAATCCGGCTGCGCGAGGAGCAAGCCGACCAGCAGCACGCCGATGCCGAGCGGCTTGAACACACCGAACATGCTCGACTGCAGGCTGTCGCGGTGGCGCACCAGGTAGCTGGCGAGATAGGCGATGAAGATCAGCTTGACCGCCTCGACCGACTGGAACCCCGAAATGCCCAGGTTGATCCAGCGCCGCGCACCATTGATGCGTGTGCCGATGCCGGGCACGAACACGAGCAACAGCAGGACGATGCCGAATACGAGCAGGATGCCGGCATGGCGTTCGATCCATTCCAGCTCGATCTTCGCCACCGTGATCGCCAGGGCAACGCCCAGCGCGAGAAACACGAGGTGGCGGATCAGGTAGTAGAACGGCCCGATCTGCTGGTTGTCGGCGACCGCGATCGAGCTCGAGGCGACCATGATCGTGCCGAGACTGGCCAACGCGATCGCGCTCAGCACGATGCCGGCGTCGTAGCGCCCCTTCGCATCGCTGCGTCGCGTGGCCTGGGTATTGGCGGTCGTGGCGAACATCAGCGCACCTTCAGAGTGGCCAGGCCAACGAGCACAAGAACGACACTGATGATCCAGAAGCGCACGATCACGCGCGGCTCCGGCCAGCCCTTGAGCTCGAAGTGGTGATGGATCGGCGCCATGCGGAAGATGCGTTTGCCGGTGAGCTTGAAACTCGCCACCTGCAACATCACCGACACCGTTTCGATGACGAACACGCCGCCCATGATGATGAGCACGATCTCCTGGCGGACGATGACCGCGATCGTGCCGAGCGCGGCACCGACCGCGAGCGCGCCGACATCGCCCATGAAAACCTGCGCCGGATAGGTGTTGAACCAGAGGAAGCCAAGTCCGGCGCCGGCCATCGCCCCGCAGAAGATCGCCAGCTCGCCGGCACCCGGGATCGACGGAATCTGCAGGTAGCTCGAAAACACCGCGTTGCCAGCGAGGTAGGCGAAGGCGCCGAGTGCTGTGACCACGAGCACGCTCGGCATGATCGCCAGGCCGTCCAGCCCATCCGTCAGGTTCACCGCGTTGGAGAATCCGACGATCATGAAATACGCGAGGGGTACGAAGGCGATGCCAAGTGGGATCGCCACGCTCTTGAACACCGGCAGGTAGAGCACGGTCTCCGCGGGCGTCTCGGCGGTCAGATACAACACCACGGCAACGGCGAGGCCAAACACCGACTGCCAGAAGTACTTCCAGCGCGCGGCAAGACCACGGCTGTCCTTCAGCACGAGCTTCTTCCAGTCGTCATAGAAGCCGATGCCGCCGAATGCGATCGTCACGCCGAGCACGAGCCAGACGTGACGGCTGTGGATGTCCATCCACAGCACGGTGGCGATGATCACGGCGAGCAGGATCAGGCCGCCGCCCATGGTCGGCGTGCCGGCCTTGGCCAGATGCGTCTGCGGGCCGTCGTTGCGGATGACCTGGCCGGCCTTCAGTTCGGCCAGCTTGCGGATCACCATCGGGCCGACCAGCAACGACACCGCCAGCGCGGTCAGTGTGCTCATGATCGCGCGGAAGGTCAGGTACTGGAACAGATGGAAGCCGCTGTACCAGTTGCGCAGCAGGTCGGCGAGTTCAAGCAGCATGGCGGCCTCCCGGTGCGGCATCGGCGCTGAGTGCGGCGACGACGCGATGCATCCCCGAGCCATGGGAGCCCTTGACCAGGGCGGTGGTGCCGGCGCCGAGTTCAGCGCGCAGCGCATCGACCAGGGCAGCCTGGTCGCGGTGGTGCGCGGCATTCGCTCCGAATGCCTCGACGGCAGCGGCGCTGAGCGGACCGACCGCATGCAGGCGCTCTATGCCTTCCTGTTTCGCCAACGCACCGATGCGGGCGTGCAAGGCAGGCGCGTCGGGGCCGAGTTCGAGCATGTCGCCCATCACCAGCACGCGCGTACCGGGCTCGGCGGCGAGCGTGGCGACGGCCGCGGCGAACGAGCCCGGATTGGCGTTGTAGCTGTCGTCGATGAGCACCGCGCCATTGGCCAGCGCGATGCGTACGTTGCGACCCGGCACCGGCGTGGCTGCTTCGAGGCCGGCCTTGATCGTCGCCAGCGGCACGTCGAGCGCATGCGCGATGGCCGCCGCGGCAAGCGCGTTGCCGATGTTGTGCCGGCCCGGCAGGGCGAGCTGCACCTGGGTCTCGCCCTGCGGCGTGACCAGCACGAACTGTTGCGCCGGCGCGCCGACCTCGAAGCGCGCACCGATTTCTGCCGGCGTGGTGAGGCCGAAGCGTACGATGCGGCGCGTGCCGGCCAGTTCGACGAAGCGCGGCGCGTAAGCCTCGTCGGCATTGATGACGGCGATGCCGTCGGCCGGCAGCTGCGCGTACAGCACGCCCTTGGTTTCGGCGATCGCATCGAGCGAGCCCATGCGCTCGAGATGGGCTGGAGCGATGTTGTTGACCAGTGCGACCGACGGCCGCGCAATGCGCGCGAGGTAGTCGATGTCGCCCGGCTTGCCGGCGCCCATCTCGAGCACGACGTAGTCGCTGTCGGCCGGTGCCGAGAGCAGGGTCAGCGGCAGGCCGATCTCGTTGTTGAAGCTGCCACTGTTGACGTGAGTACGGCCATGGCGTGCAAGGATCGATGCAGTCAGTGACTTGACCGTGGTCTTCCCGTTGGATCCGGTGATGCCGATCACGCGAGCCTCGCGTGATGCACGCACACCGCGCGCGACGTCACCGAGCGCGACCAGCGTGTCGGCAACCACGACTTGCGGCAAGTCGGTTTCGAGTGCATGGTCGACCAGCACCGCCGCCGCGCCGCCTGCGCGCGCCGCATTGGCGAAGGCGTGGCCGTCGTGGTGCTCACCGCGCAGGGCCACGAACAGCGCACCGGGCGCGAGCGTGCGTGTGTCGGTCGACACCGTGCCGATGCGCACGGCGGCACCGATCAGATGTCCTTCGCACCAGCGCGCGACGTCGGCGAGATCGAGGTTCAGCATGGCCGCCCCTCCAGCACCGCGTCCACGACGGCACGATCGTCGAATGCATGGCGCACGCCGGCGACTTCCTGATAGCGCTCGTGGCCCTTGCCGGCGACGAGGACGACGTCATCCGCGCCGGCCATGCCGATCGCCATGGCGATCGCGCGCGCGCGGTCGCGCTCGACGCGCACCGCTCCCGCGTCGGCGAAGCCGGCGACGATGTCGGCGATGATCGCATCGCCGTCCTCGCCGCGCGGGTTGTCGTCGGTGACCATGATGGCGTCGGCGAAGCGCTCGGCGATCGCCGCCATCTGCGCGCGCTTGCCGGTGTCGCGCTCTCCGCCGCAGCCGAACACGCAGACCAGGCGCCCGGCGCAATGCGCACGCAGGCTCGACAGCGCCTGCTCGAGCGCGTCCGGTGTGTGTGCATAGTCGACCACGACCAGCGGCTGGCCATGGTTGCCGCCAAGGCGGTTCATGCGTCCTGCCACCGGCTCGAGCATGGCCAAGGTCGCCGCGATCGCCTCGAATGCGTAGCCGAGCGCATGCAGGGCTCCGGCAACGGCAAGCAGGTTGGAGACATTGAAGCGACCGAGCAGGCGCGTCGCCACCCGGCCTTCGCCATCAGGCAAGCGAAGCTGGAATCGCAAGCCGCCGGCCGGCGTCTCGATGGCGCTCGCCGATACCGGCGCGACGGCATCGTCGATGCCATAGGCGAGTGCGCGCACCCCGGCCGGAAGGCTCGCCAGCAGCTCTCGACCGAAGGCATCGTCACGATTGATGACGGCGTGGCGCAGGCCCGGGAGCGCGAACAGGCGTCGCTTGGCGGCGCCGTAGGCTTCCATCGTGCCGTGGTAGTCGAGGTGATCACGACTGAGGTTGGTGAAGACCGCCAGGGCGAAGTGCGTCCCCTCTACGCGACCCTGTTCGAGCGCATGCGAGGACACCTCCATCGCCACGTCGGTCGCGCCGGCAGCGCGGAACTCGGCGAACAGTCCTTGCAGGGCGATCGCGTCGGGCGTGGTGCGCTCACCGGGATGGAAGTTTTCCGGCAGACCGGCACCGAGTGTGCCGATCGTCGCTGCGCGGCGGCCGAGATGGCCGAGTGCCTGGGCCAACAGCTGTACGGTCGAGGTCTTGCCGTTGGTCCCGGTAACCCCGCTGACGCGGATCGCCTGCGACGGTTCGCCGTGAAAGCGCGCAGCGATCACACCGACTTCACGATGCAGGCGCTCGATCCACACGATCGGCACGCCGGGCGCATCGATCGGTTCGGCCGGTGCCTCGGCGAGCACGACGACCGCCCCGCGCGCGACCGCGGCGGGCGCAAAATGGATGCCGTGCGCGCGCGTGCCGCGCAGGGCGAAGAATGCATCTCCGGCGCGCACACTGCGCGAATCGAGGCTGAGACCACGCACGACGACATCACCGGCCGCCGCAGGCAGAGCGGCGCCGGTGATGAGTTCACGCAGGGGCAGGCCGGCACTCATTGCGGCACGGCCTCCTCGTAGTTCGGCTCGTCCGGCGGATAGTCCGGCGGAAGACTCGTCGCGCCGATGGCATGCCCCATGTCCGGGGAACCGGCATACCAGCGCTGCACGTTGTCCGGGGCGACGTCGAGCAGGCGCATCGCCTCGTTCATGACCTTGCTGAACACCGGTGCCGAGATCAGGCCGCCGAAATAGGCGCCGCCGCGACCGCCACCCGGATCGTGGATCACGACCACACCGACCAGGCGCGGTGCGCTGGCCGGCACCATGCCGGCGAACAACGACACGTAGCGTTTCTCGTAGCCGCCGCCGATGGCGCGGCGCGAGGTGCCGCTCTTGCCAGCGACGCGATAGTTGGGCACCGCTGCACGCAGGCCGCCGCCCTCGGGACCAACCACGGTCTCGAGCATGGCGATGACCTGCCCGGCGATGTGCGGATCGACCACCGCGCTGTCCGGATTGATGGCGCCCTTGACGAAACCCGGCTGGCGCAGCCGCCCGCCGTTGGCCAGCGCGGCGTAAGCCTGAGCGAGTTGCATCGGCGTGACGCTGAGGCCATATCCGTACGAGATCGTCGCCTTCTCGGTCGGGCCCCACGCCTTGGCGACCGGCAGCAGACCCGGCGATTCACCAGGAAAACCGCAGCCGGTGACCTCGCCGAAGCCGAAGCGGTGGAACACGTCGTACATGTGCTCCGCACTCATCGACATCGCCATCTTGGTCGCGCCGACGTTGCTCGACTTGGTCAGCACGCGGGTGACGTTGATCGGCCCGAAATTGCGGATGTCGCCGATCGTGTAGCCGCCCGGCAGGGTCATCCTGCCGGGCGTGGTATCGATCGGCGTGTCGGGCTTCCAGCGCCCGCTCTCGAGCGCGGCGACGACGGTGAACGTCTTCATCGTCGAACCGGGCTCGATCACGTCGGTCACGCCGCGATTGCGGCGAAACGCCGGTTCGGCACTGCCTTTCGCGTTCGGGTTGAACGAAGGCTGGTTGACCATCGCCAGCACTTCACCGTTGCTGACGTCGAGGATCACCATCGAACCCGAAGAAGCGTTGTGTTCGAGGATCGCGGCCTTCAGTTCGCGGTAGGCGACGTACTGGATGCGACGATCGATCGACAGGGTAAGGTCGCGGCCGGGCTGCGCTTCCTTGAGCAGTTCGACATTCTCGACGACATGGCCGAGACGGTCGCGGATGACGCGCTTGACGCCGGGCTTGCCGGCCAGCCAGTCGTCGAAGGCGAGCTCGAGGCCTTCCTGACCGCGATCGTCGATGTTGGTGAAGCCGAGCGTGTGGGCGAGCACTTCGCCACTTGGGTAGTAGCGGCGGAAGGCGCGTTCGCTGGCCACGCCGGGAATCTTCAGCGCGAGCAGTTCCTCGGCGGCATCGGGATCGACCGGACGCTTTAGGTACATGAACTCCTTGTCGCGACGTTGCAGCAGGCGTTCGGTCAGCGCGTCCAGACTGACCCCGAGCGCCCTGGCCAGTTCCGGCAACCGATCCGGCGCGGCCAGCAATTCCTGCGGATTGCCCCAGATCGATTCGACCGGTGTCGACACCGCCAGCGGCTCGCCGTTACGGTCGAAGATCGTGCCGCGCGACACGGCGATCGGGATGTCGCGCAGGTAACGCGCGTCGCCCTGGTCCTGGTAGAAGTCCTTGCGCACGACCTGCAGGTCGACCGCGCGCACGATCAGCGCGGTCGAGGCAAGCACGAGCACCATCAGCACGGTGTACAGGCGCGCGCGCAGATTGGCCGGCTTGGCGCGCTTCATGGCGAACCCCGGCGGATTCGCGTGCACGCGCAAGCCTGCGCCTGCGCGCAGCCACGAAGACGACCGCCAATGGCGGCGCCTGCGGATGTCGCCCCGCTGACCGGGCGTCCGTTCATGACTGTGAGTTCCCCCTCACCGTCGTCCTACCGTCTTGTCACGACCATCTCCGCGGGGCCCGGCGAAACCATGCCGAGGCGCCCACGGGCGATCTGTTCTATTCGATTGTTCTCGGCCCAGGTCGCCTGCTCGAGCTGCAGGCGTCCGAACTCGTAGTTGAGGTCGTCGCGTTCACTGGTGAGGCGATCCAGCTCGATGAAGTGGCGGCGGCTTTCGTGACGCGCGTAGACGATGCCGATCGAACTGGCGACCACCGCCGCAGCCAGCAACAGCAGCAACGCCACACGCACCTTCACGGCCGCCTCTCCGCCACACGCAGCACGGCGCTGCGCGCACGCGGATTGGCCGCCAGTTCGGCCTCCCCGGGGAACTGTTTGTCGATCGCGACCAAGGTCCGCGCGGGCGCATCCAGCGGCGGCAGGTTGCGCCGATTGGCCGGCCGCATGTCCTGTCCACGGATGAAACGCTTGACCACGCGATCCTCCAGCGAGTGGAAGCTGATCACCACGAGCCGCCCGCCAGGCCGCAACCGGGCGAGCGCACCTTGCAAACCTGCCTCGAGGGCGCCGAGCTCGTCGTTGACGGCGATGCGCAGCGCCTGGAACGTGCGCGTCGCCGG
>Ga0116142_10005656_pt1 | contig 11123 bp, 5 predicted proteins | sample AD_UKC033_MetaG_FD_89785 | JGI IMG/M metagenome (GOLD analysis project Ga0116142, IMG submission 89785) | Active sludge microbial communities of municipal wastewater-treating anaerobic digesters from USA - AD_UKC033_MetaG | ecosystem: Engineered > Bioreactor > Anaerobic > Digestate | place: USA... | reverse complement strand
GGTTACGAGTTACGTGTTACGGGTTACTCATCCCACCGCACCGCCCTGAAGACACACCTTGTAATGCGTAATGCGTAATGCGTAACCCGGATTTGAGCCGGGCGTGTGCGCGATTCCGGGTTACGCATCACGCATTACGCATCACGCATTACGCATTACGCATCACGCATTACGCATCACTCATCCCACCACATGCTCACATCCCTCGCCTGCCCCATTCCCATCAACGATTATCCCACCGTCACTCTGGCCCACGGCGGCGGCGGACGGCTGACGCAGATGCTGATCGAGCGCATGCTGCTGCCGGCCTTCGCCAACCCTCAACTGGCCAGTCTGCACGACGGCGCGCTGCTGGAAGTCAACGGCGCGCGCCTGGCCTTCAGCACCGATTCCTACGTCATCAGCCCCCTCTTCTTCCCCGGCGGCGATATCGGCTCGCTGGCGGTGCATGGCACGGTCAACGACCTGGCCATGTGCGGCGCGCAGCCGCTGGCCCTGTCGACCGGCTTCGTGCTGGAAGAAGGACTGCCCATGCAGGATCTGTGGCGCGTGGTGCAATCCATGCAGGCCGCGGCCCAGGGGGTGGGCGTCGCCATCGTCACCGGCGACACCAAGGTGGTGGACCGCGGCAAGGGCGATGGCATCTACATCAACACCTCCGGCATCGGCCTCGTGCCAGCCGGCGTGCAGATCGACCCGCGGCGGGCGCGGCCGGGCGATCTGGTGCTGCTCAGCGGCGCCATCGCCCTGCACGGCATCGCGATCATGTCGGTGCGCGAGGGGCTGGCCTTCGAGACCGAGCTGAGGAGCGACTCGGCGCCGCTGCACCGGCTGGTGGACGGGCTGCTGCGCGCCGGCGGCGAGCAGGTCCACGTGCTGCGCGACCCGACGCGCGGCGGGGTGGCCAGCGCGCTGAACGAGATCGCCCAGGCCGGCCAGGTGGGAATACGCCTGCACGAAACGCGCATCCCCGTGCCGGACGCGGTGCGCGGCGCCTGCGAGATCCTGGGGCTGGACCCTCTCTACGTGGCCAATGAAGGCAAATGTCTGGCCATCGTCGCCCCCGAAGCGGCCGAGGCCGCGCTGGCGGCCATGCAGGCCGATCCCCTGGGCCGGGAAGCGGTCATCATCGGCGAGGTGGTGGCCGAGCATCCGCGCCGCGTGATGCTGCGCAGCCGCATCGGCGGCACGCGCGTGGTGGACATGCTCAGCGGCGAACAGTTGCCGCGCATCTGTTAGCGCCGCCCCGCCCCCGCCTCCGTCCGTTCCAACAGGACCGTGGCCACCGCCAGCCCCACGTAGATCCAGAAGAGGCTGACCATGTGGGGATAAGCCAGGTTGAAGAGGTAGTGATCGAGCACGCCGCTGACCAGCACGCCGGCCAGCGCGCCGCTCAACCCCAGCAACAGCGCCTCGCGCCGATCGTCCACGATGCCGGCGCGCGCGGTGCGCAGCACCATGACGAAGAACAGGGCCATGGCCAACAAAAAGGCCAACAGCCCCACCACGCCCATGTTCTCCGCCATCAGCAGATAGGTGCTGCTGACCCCCAGATAGAGGTCGATATCGGGCACGCCGCTGAAGCCGACGCCGAAGACCGGGTAGCGGCTGATCAGGCGCAGCGCGTCGCGGTATTCGCCGAAACGCATCTGTGTGGCCAGGTCCTGCCCCTGGATGCCCGCCACAAAGCGCGCGACATACTCCTGGGCCTGGGGCAACAGCAGCAGCAGCAACAATCCCAACACCCCCACCACCAACAGCTTGCGGTAGCGCAGCAGCGCGACAAAGGCGATGGCCGTGGCCAGCCCCAGCATCGCGCTGCGCGAGTAGGTCAGATAGAGACAGAGCACAGTGAGGCCGAACATGAGCGCGACCAGCCAGCGGCGGAAGAGCGGGCGCGGGGCAAAGAGCTGCGGCGCCAGCAGGGCCGCAAAGAGAATCATCATGCCCCCCAGCACGTTGGGGTCGATGGCGGTGCCGATGGCGCGCAGCGCGTTCTCCGGGTCATCCTCCACATAGCGCAGCGCGCCATAGCCGCCAGGATAGTCAAAGCGGGTCAGGGCGTTGAGGATGCGCACCGTCCACGCCTCGGGAAAGACGTAGAACAGCACGCCGATCAGGGCCGCGCCCGCGCCGGCCAACATCAGCACCCGCCCGGCCCACTCCAGATCCTCCTGCTGGCGGATGGTGTTGATCACCACGAAGAAGAGCAGGATGCCCAGAGCGATCTCGGCAAAGCGGCGGATGGTGGTCACGCTGGGGCGGCCATTGGCTGCACCCAGGGCAAAGGCAAAGATGGCCAGGAAGAGGAAGATGGCCACCGCCATGCCCATGGGCGAGCCGACGAAACGCCGTTGCTGACCGGTGAGCAGCCCCACCGCCCAGACGAAGACAAACGCGGCCAGCGCGGCATCCAGGAAGGTGGGCTTGAAGCCGATGCGGAAGGGGAACGAGGCAAAAGGCAGCAGTGCAACCACCAGGATGACAAAAGTCAGGCCCCAGCGGGGGCTGCGCAGCGCCAGGTACGCGGCCACAACCCCCAGACCGGCGGCGATGGCCAACAGCGGGCCAAGGATAGCCACCGCCAACGCCGCCAACAGCGCCGCGACCAGCAGCGTCGCGACCAGCGTCGCTTGCGCCACACGCCGATCAGCGTTGAAGATCAGGCCTTGATACCAGGCCAGCAAGGTCGATGTCATGGATGATTCACCGTCGTCGCCGCGCCGCCAGCAGGGCCAGGGCCACAGCCAGGGCCGCCAGCGTCGCAACTGAGACAAGGCGACCGACGGCCAGGCTGGCGGGGCGATAGGTCAACTCGATCTGATGGCTGCCGGCCTCCAGCGCCACGGCCCGCAGCAGCCCGTTGGCCTCCAGCAGCGGCGCGGCCACGCCGTCCACGGCGACGCGCCAGCCGGGGTAGCTGAGCTCGCTGAGCACCAGAATGGCGGGCTGCGGCGTGTCCACATCCAGCGCCAGCCGCTCGGCCTGGCGCTCCTGCCAGACGATGCTTCCCTGGCCGGACGTCGCAGCGGCGGGGCCGGACCAGAAGGCGGGCAGCGCGGGCAGCAACACCTGATGCAACGGGTCGAAGCTCTCGCTGGCCAGCCGCTGCCAAAGCTGCTGGTCATCCGACTCCACGATCACATCGCTGGCCAGCCAGGCCCGCGCCGTGGGCTGGGTCAGCCGGTGCAGGAGAGCCGGCTGACCATCCAGCGCCAGGCCCTCGGCCACCCGTTCGGCCGGCGCGGCCACGCTCTCTGCACGGCTGAGCACGTAGCGCACGTTGAGCAGCGCCCACAGGCGCGCGGGCGGCAGCCGGTCCAGCGCGGTTTGCAGGCTGGCCAGGCGCAACGGGCTGGCCCCGCCGATCTCCTCCAGGCCGTAAGCGACGCCGTAGTTGGCCGGCAACACCCCATCGTTGGCCAGGCGCGCCGGCTCCGGGTCGGCCAGGGGCATCTCCAGCAACGCCAACGGGGGGAAGGGGTCAACCACCAGCGGCCCCCGCAGGCTGGCCGGGGTGACGGTGAACAGATCGAGCACGATCACGGCCAGCACCACCGCCGTGCGACCGCTGCGCAGCGCCAGGGCAGCCAGGGCCAACATGCCGGCCAGGAAAATCGATGCGGCCGTGAAGCCCCAGAGCGAGTCACGGCCCGACTGGTAGCCCACGAAAAAGACGAAGGCCGCCGCCAGCGCCAGCGCCGTCGCGGCGACGTAGAGCCGCTGCAAGGCGCGGCGGAGGCGGACATCGCGCGCCGTCAAAGCGGGATCTGACAGGGCGCTGGCCCCGCGGCGCTGCTGCGTCAGCCAAGCTGCGCCGAAACCGGCCAGCAGCGCCGTCGCCAGAACAGCCCAGACGATGACCCGCTCCTGATGTCGGAAGAGCCGCCAGCCCGGCGCCAGCAGATAGAAAAGCTGATAGACCGGCAGATGTCGTCCGAAGGAGAGCAGCAGCGCCAACCCGCCCAGCGCCCCCCAAAAGGCGACCTGCAAGGTGGCCAGATGAGCGCGCAGGGGCCGGGTGTCGGGGTAACGCGGGGCCAGATGGCGAATCAACGCGGCCGCAGCCAGGCCCAGCGGCAAGACGCCGACGTACAGCGCCGGAAAAGGCGCGCCCACGGCTGGCAGGACGATCTGGATCAGGTCGTAGGGGGTGAAACCGCTGCCCATCTCGTCGAAACTGCCGGCCGCGCGGGTGGTGAGGCGCATGAACTCCAGGCTGGGCAGCAACTGGACGGCCGCGATGCCCAGCCCGACGGCCACGAACAAGGCGACCAGGCCCAGCCGTCGCCCGACCGATGCAGCCTGCAGGCCGGCCGCACGGGGCGCAAAGAGGCGAAAAAGCGCATAGGCGACGGTTCCATACAGCACGAACAGGGTCGATTGCGGATGACCTGCCAGGATCGAGAGGCCCAGCGCCAGCCCGGCTGTCAGGGTCCAGCCCAACGCGCGCCGGCCCGATCGGTCGGCCAGGGCGCTGGCTGACAGCTCCAACAGCCAGAGGATCAGCGGCAGCCAGGCCAGCGTTTCCAGAATGGCCAGTTGCAGCGCGGGATAGCTGGTCAGATAGCCGCCGAAGGTGAAGATCAGCGCGGCCGTCAGGCCGCCGGCGCGGCTGCCGCTCAGGCGGCGCGCCAGCAGGTAGCTGAACAGCGCGGCCAGCGGGAAGTGCAGCAGCGCCTCCAGCTCCAGGGCGCGGGCAGGCAAGGCCGCGCTCCCGGCGGTCGCCAGCATGGTCAGCAGGCTGGGCGGGTAGAAGATGGCAGACTGCGAATCGGCCAGGAAGGGGTGGCCGGCGAAGGCGAAGGGGTTCCACAGCGGCAACTGGCCAGCGTGCAGGCGACTGACCTCGTAGCGGGCAAAGGCCACGAACTGATCGTAGAAATCCCCAGGGGCAAAGCTCAGCCGGTCGGCCAGCGACGGCGTCAGGACGCGCCAGAAGAAGAGCAGGCAGAGCGCCAGCAGCAGCAGGAAATCGAGCAGGGTGGTGCGCAGCCGGTTGTCGGTTTGTGACGCCATAACAGAGTTCTTCGCCGCGCAGTGTACCACCAGTCAGGTTCTGCCACAAGTCCGCGGCCAGGTTCAATCCCCCACCCGCAGACTGGCCAGTCTGACGTGGCCCTCGGGCAGCGCGTCTCCCTGTGCAGCGGTCACCGGCAGGCGCACGCCGTCGCCGGGGTTGTACAGGCCCACCAACAGGTCGTAATCGCCCGGTGCGGCCTCTGCGTTCACGTGCAGCGTCAGGGTATCGACGACGATCTCGCCCGGAACCCAGGCCCAGGTCGGGTTGGCGCCCTGTTGCGGGGGTGCGTCCTGCTGCGCCGCCATGCCCAGCTCAGGGCTATGGAGCTGCACGAACTGCGTCAGGTCGTCGCCAGTCTCGCCGTCAACCCGGTAGTAGAGGGTGACGGTCAGCGGACTGCCGGGCCGCAGCCCGGCAGCCGGCAGGGCCAGGTCATAGCCCAGCAGCGTGGCCAGATCGCCCAACTGCGCGTTCACCTGATTCTGCGGTCGGGTCGCTGGATTCTTCCCCAGGACCTTGAGCGGCGGCAGGCGGAAGGCGTCGCCCAGAGGCTGGCCGGCGGCGTCCTCCACCGGCAACAGCGCAAGACTCTCGAACTCATAGAGGCCCACGAGGGGCCAGACCAGGCCCGGCGGCGCGTCGTCGGGGATGCGCAGCGCATAGCGGTCGGGCTGCATGGTCGCCGTGTCCCAGGTCATGGGGGTGCGGAAGAGGGAGCCGGCCACCTGATCGCGCTGCGCCAGCGGGTCGCCGTCCAGGCCGAGCAGGTGCAGGAAGCCGTGGTAGTTCTCCGGCAGCCGTTGCAGCGCCTGCCACCAGAGCGTGAGCTCGAGCTGGTCGCCCGGCCTCACGACGGTGGGGCGCGCCGGCGCGGAAGGCGCGGCCTGTCCGTTCAGCGCCAGATCGTAGCCCACCAGCCGCACCAGATCGCCGGCAGTGACATCCAGCGCATGCTGCGGCGGCTCTTGCCGCGGGATGGCGGACTCCACCGTCACCGCGCCCACCGTGGTCCAGGGCGTGGCCTCCCCAGCTTCTGTCACCTGCACGGCGACGGAGTAACTGCCCGCGGCCAGCCCTGGCGGCAGGCTGAGCCGATAGGCGTCGTCGGCCAGCGTCCCCGCGGGCCACTGATCGGCGGTCTGGCCGTCAAAATAGGGCAACTGCGTGGTCTCGAAGGCGACGCTGCCGTCGGCGGCGCGCAGTTGCCAGCCGATCAGCGTGTCGGCCGGCGGGTTTTGCCGCACGTACCAGAAGGGATAGAGGGTCAACGCGCGGCCGTCGCGCAGGTCCTGCCGATAGCCTGCCAGCTCCAGGCTGGGGGAGCGAACGGACTGCGCCGGGGCCGTGACCTGGGCGCGGGCTGGCTGTGAGAGGAGGGCCGCCAATCCCAACACCAACAGGCCCAGCGGCGCTGCTGCCAGCCAACGCGGGCGGTTGGTACGCCAGACGAACAGCGTCAGCAGAGCCAGCGTCGCCAGGCTCAGCCAGGAGGCCACCCGCTGCAAAGCCGTGCCGGTCCAGCGCAGGGTCATCTGCTGCTCCCCGGCGGGCAGATCGACGGTCAGCAGCCCCAGGTTGGTGCTGGGATAGGTGGGCAACGTTGCGCCGTCGGCCAGCGTCGCCTGCCAGCCTGGGTAGTAGAGGCTGGTGAAACGCAAGGGACCGGTGGTTGAGAAGGAGGTGGTCACGGTCAGGCCGTAGCCATCGCTCTGACTGACAACCGCCTGCCCATCGCCGGCGACGAGATCGGCCTCGTCGGGCTCATAGGCGCTGCCGACGCTCCAGCGCGGCCTGAACTCCTGGGTGGCGGTGGTGCCCATGGCCTTGGTTTCGAGCTCGAACTGGGGAATGGCGGAGAACCGGATGGCCTCGCCGACGCTGGCCACGGTTGGCATCCAGCCCAACTGGGGCCGGTTGGCGGCGATGATCAGGCCCAGCAGGAGACAGGCGCCGGCAACGCGCAGCGCCTCCCGACGCAGCGGCAGCAGGAGGGCGCCGGTGAAGAGCGCCAGGGGAAGGCTCATCAGGGCCAGCAAACGCCAGGGGAACTGCACGATGCGCAAGGTGTCGCTGGCCAGCCAGAACGGCAGCGTCCAAGCGCCCATAGCCAGGCCCGTGGCCAGGGCCAGGACGATGAAAAAGAGCCACTCTGCATCACGCCGCCGCGCCGCGGCCGCGCCGGCCACTGCCAGCGCGGCCTGCACCAGGCCCAATTGAACAGGGATGGCGAAGGTGTAATCAAAGGCCAAGGTCATGTCCAGGAAGTTGCGCCACGTCCAGGCGTTTTCCTCCAACATGTCTCCCGCGACCTCGTAGGCCGCCGCGGCCAGCAGGCCCCGCTCGCCGATCAGCGGCAGCCAGAAGAACGCGCTGAGTCCCATGGCCGCGGCCAGCGCTGCGCCCATCCAGCCCAGCCGGCCGGCCGGCCGGCCGCTCTGCTGCCAGAGTGCCAGGATGTAGCCCACCAAGAGCAGCGGCGTCAACAGCAGGGTGATGTTGTGCGTGATGGCCAGCCCGCCCAGGGTGAGCGCGGCCGGCAGCAGGTACTGCGCCGGCCGCGCCGCAGTGAGCAGACGCCGCGTGCTCCAGAAGACCCAGGGGAGCCAGGCCTGTGCGCCCACTTCGGCGAGCGCGCCGCGCACATACACGTTGGTCAGCAGATAGGGTGCGTACATGTAGGCCACGGCCGCGGTCAGCGCCGCCCAGCGCTGCTGCACCCCCAGCACGTCGCTGGCCAGGCGATACATGCCAAAGCCGCTGGCCAACACCAGCAGCGCAAAGGCGGCGATCAGCGCGGCAACGAAATCCAGCCCCAGGAGGTGCAGCAACTCAGCCAGGTAGTAGGTGAGCGGGCCGTAGAAGTTGAAGACGGGGTAGCCAAGGCCGCTGAACAGCTCCGGCGACCAGCGCGGGTAGAGCATCCCCTGGCGCACCTGATGATCCAAGGCCGCCAGGCGCAGCAGGTGCAGCGCGCCGTCGGCCGAGTGCGACAGGCCGATTTCCAGAAAGGGCCACAGCGCGGGCAACGCCAGGATCGGCAGCGCCAGCCAGGGACGCTGCCACGCCCAGCCGGCGACCCGGCGCAGCTTGCCGGCTGCCGCGCGGGACGGGGCACGGGTGGCCGGTTGGGCCCGGTCGCTCATGGCGCAGCCGCCTCCGGCAGCGGCGCCAGCGGAACGACCACGTAAGAGCCGCCGGACAGATCCAGGAGGGCGTCGCCGGCCGCGGCAACGGGCAACTGTCGTCCACTGACCGGCTCATACAGGCCAATGCGCAGCCGCAAGTCAGCGCGCTCCAGGCCGGCCGGCAGATCCAGCGGGAAGGTGGAACGCACGGTCTCGCCCGGCGCCCACAGGTTGGTGGGGTTGTCCGATCCACCGGGCGGCGCGTCGTGCTGGGCAACGATCTCGCCCGCCTGGTTCACCAGGTGGACGAAAGCGGTGTAGCCAACTGTCGAGCGGTCCAGCGCCTCCCAGCCCAGATCGACCAACAGACGCTGCCGGTCGGTGGGGTCGATCTGGGTCTGCACGCCAACCAGCTCGATGCGGCCATCGAACTGTACGCCCAGCGGCGCGAGGTCGGGCAGATCGACAGAAACCGGCGCGGCGCCCAGCCAGATAGCGCCCAGGTTGACCTGATCGGCCACAGCCTGACCGGCAGCGTCGACGATGGGGATGCGCTCGTTGGCGACCTGATCGCCGCCCGGCTGATAGCGATAGAGACCCACTTCGAAGTAGGCTTTGCCAGCCGGCGTGTCTGCCGGTGCGGCCAGCAGGCGCACATCCTCGATCAACGGCTGACCTGCGTGTAGCCGTTCGGTCAGCGCCTGGCTGCGCAGTTGACCGTTGGCTGTGGCTGCCACAGCGCCGCCGGCGTTGAGATGGGCGAACACGTCAAAATCGCTGCGCCAGGCCCCGACCTGGCTGGCCTCCTCCTCCTGCCAGAACAGGGTCAGGCGCGCCTGGTCTTGCCCCGGCGCCAACACGTCCGGCTCGATGTCGTAGCCCACCAGGCGCAGCCCGTTGGCGAAAGTCGCCTCCAGCGGATAGCGGATCTGCCGGCGCTGCAAGGAGCTCTCCGCCGGCAGCATCGTCTCGGTGACCTGGGGCCATGCCGGCTGATGGGTGGGCCAGCGCAGAATCGCACCGACCTCAGCCGCCTGATAGTCATCGGGGGCCAGCGGCTGCAGCCAGACGCTGGTCAGCCCGGTTGCCCCGCGGCTGAGCAGCATCAGCGAGCCGCGGGGATCGAAGCTCTCTTCACGCAGCAGGGGGATGCCGGCGGCTCCAGCCGGCTGGGCAGGCAACGTGTCGCCGGCTGCCACCGTGCCCAAGGCGAAGCCCATCTGCGGCCGCAGGTAGAGGTCGGCCGACAGCGCCAGGCGGGCACTCTCGCCCGGTTCGGCCAGTTGCCGGGCCGCAGCCTCGGCCGCCAGTTGCTTGTCCACGTCAAAAGCTGCGCCCAGGCCAGGCAAGGCGGCCCAATGCTGGAAGTAGTCCACGGCGGTGCGGGCGCCGCTCCAGACCAACACCAGCAGCAGCAGCCCCATGCTGAGCGCCGGCGAGAGGGGGGCCAGCGCCCGCCGCGCGGCCCGCTGCCACAGGCTGGCGATGGCCGCCGCGCCCAGTGCGTAGAAGATGGCCAGGGGCGGCAACGCGCCGGCGCTGCGCAGATACTGCGGCGCCTCGGTGCTCAACACGGTGGGGGCCAGCATGACAACGAACCAGAGCAACAGCAGCCGCGAGCGGGGGTATTTGACCAGGGTCAACAAGGCCGACAGCCAGCCCAGCGTGAACAGCAGAGCCAGCAACAGGTCGTTGACCGGCCGTCCGGGCAGGTTGTGGCGCAGGTTCTGGTCGCCCTGATCGTAGAATGCCCGCGCGGTGAGCACCATGTTCGCCAGCAGCTCATGCAGCCAGCCACCGGAGGCGTTGTTCCACAGGGAAACCTGGCCCGTGCGCGCCGACAAGAAAGCCGGATTGGCCAGCAACGTCCAGGCCAGGGGCAGCACGACGAGCAGGGCCACGCCGCCCAGCGCGGCCAGACCGATCAGGCGCGGCCGCCACTCGGCCCATAGCCCGCCGCGCTGGCGCACCAGGCTGAAGAACAGCTCGACCACGACAAAGGAAAGCAGCACGAAGGGCAGCAGGCGCGCGGCGATGTAGGTGGTCAGGGCCAGCCCCAGCCAGACGCCGGCCCAGACGTAGTGTCGCAGCCGCTGGCCCGTCCAGGCCCGCCAGAAAAAGGCGATGGCCAGCGCGCTGAGCGGAACCAACAGATTGACGCGAAAGCCCAGGCGGCTGAGGCTGACGTGCCAGTAGGAAACGGCCAGCCCCGCGGCCGCCACCAGGGCCAGCCAGCCGGCGGCGCGCCGCTGCTCCGCCGTCGCGGGCTGGGGCGTCAACAGCGTCACAGCGCAAAAATAGACGGCGGGAAGAGCCAGGATGCCGGTCAGGGCCGCGACCAACCGCAGGGCATAGGGCGTCGGCCCCAAGATGGCCACGGCAAGGGCTTGCAGGTAGATGAACAGCGGCTCACGGCCATTGTTGCCGGCAAAGAAAAGGGGAATGGACCCTCCCTCAAGCAGTTGGCGGGCATCGAAGCCGTTGTAGGCCTCGTCGAAGAACAGCCCCGGCGGCAACAGGTCCAGACGCCAAAGGCGCAGCACGGCCGCGAGAGCGACAACGGCCGTCATGATCCATGCTGGCCGAATCCCGATCACGCGGTCAAGAAAATTGCGCCACATAGCCAGGGATTATACGAAGCACAGACAAAAAGGCAAGCATGACCCGTACTGCCGCCGCTTGTCTGCGACGTCTTCGCCTGGCACAGCCTGGACATCAATGACATCGAGGTGGGGAAGTTGCCGTGGCCAGCGCTCCGAGGTGAGCACGCAACAGGGCTGCAATTGACCGGTTTCGGCTATTGGGCCTGCTCATGGCCCACCTCCACCATCGGGAAGAGGACGCGATAGCTGGGCGTTTCGATGACTGTCACGATCAGGCGGTCGTCAGGCAGGCGCTGGCCGGCCGGATCCAACAGCGGCAGGCGCTGGCCTGAAACGGGATCGTACAGCCCCATGTGAATCTCGTACCTGCTG
>Ga0116142_10005649_pt1 | contig 11133 bp, 10 predicted proteins | sample AD_UKC033_MetaG_FD_89785 | JGI IMG/M metagenome (GOLD analysis project Ga0116142, IMG submission 89785) | Active sludge microbial communities of municipal wastewater-treating anaerobic digesters from USA - AD_UKC033_MetaG | ecosystem: Engineered > Bioreactor > Anaerobic > Digestate | place: USA... | reverse complement strand
GAGCTGTGGTACCTTTCTGGATAAGTTTTTCCCTGGTCTGTCCTCAGCAGCCCAGTCAGTAATTTTTAGAGACATGCAGCGAAAATTTAATATTCCGTATGCAAGATAATAAAAAAGGGTGCTTAAAGGGCACCCTGATCTGATAATTCTTTGATCTTTATTTCAGGCTGTTGGCATGTTTGCCTACAGAAGATTTAAGATTTGAAGCCTTATTTTTGTGAATAATATTCTTCTTAGCGAGCTTATCAAGCATAGCATTTAATTTCGGAATCATTTCATCCGCCTCTTTTTTCGTTGAGGTAGAGCGAAAACTCTTGAGGGCGTTACGCATTGTTTTTGCATAATATTTGTTCCTGTCAGTTTTTCCGACTGTCTGTCTGATCCTTTTTTCCGATGATTTGTGGTATGCCATTTTTACTTTTTTTGCAGGTGCAAATGTAATAATTTTTTTATTTTCCTGCGTATATCATTAAATATTTATTATTTACCAATTATTCTGCCACGATTTAATCTCTTATTCCTCTCAGTTGAAGCTCCAAAGCTTAAACAACTCTCTAACGGTCCGTTACAGACTTTACCTGCAGTTCCCGGGAAACCGCCAGGCAGCTGCTCAGGATAATCAGCCAATTTATCGTAAATATCTGTTATCGCGGATTCCTGCAGCATCGGTTTGCATGATCATCTCAATTATCAAAATTACACATTGTTTAAGCTAATGTCAATTTTGTTGTTTTACCATGGATTTGAAAGCCGGAACTTATAAGGTTTAATTGGAATCAGCGACTAAACCATTTATAATTGTTTATACTTTTATCAGATACTGAACTTTATTAGTGATTTTTAATTATCTTTTATACAACGTACAGATAATCCGGTTTGTTTTGGTACAGGTTCTCTCCAAGCTGCGCCGTCTTTATAAGATAGCATACGTGTCCACGCCTCAGGACCTTTCTGAACACCAGCTGTCAGTCGTGTATCATCACTATAGATAATTACATCAAAATCTGAGGCTGACCACCAAATACCATATACTCCCTTATCACTGAATGAAGGACCACGCGAGCCACCTGGAAGGGCTGTAAAATTACTTTGATTTGTTGCCCCGGTATTTGGGCTATTCCAATGCAATGAACCTGTTTCTTTTAATTTTCCTCCGGCAAGGCCCTCTCCACCCAAATATGTTGTTAGGGTTGTCCACTCTTCGTCTGTAGGTACATGCCAACCAGTGGGGCAAAGGTAACCATTGTTAACGGCAAACCAATTGTATAATGCACCATATGAGGTATTTTTTATACCAACTGAGTCATTGTACCAGCAATAAGCAGGGGTCGTCAAAGTACTCCAGTAATCACCTTTAGAGCTTGGTACAGGAGATATATCTATACCATTTCTGAACTTAAGGGTTTTCAGATTTTCACGCATCCAGATCTGAGTGCCTATTCTAACAGTATTATATGTATTACCATCCATATCAGTAACAGGTTCCTCAGGAGCAACATCTAATATTTGAAGTTGTGCTTTCATAGCACCCACTTCAATTTTTAAAGCATTAAGCTCAGCTTTTAATGCATCCAGTTCAGCTTTAGTTGCAAAATCAGTCGGATTTTGTGGTGTCTGAACGGTGGTTAGTACTGCAGGCGTTTTGTTCCCTTCTATGGTTTGATCGACCGCTAATGCTAATCGACTGTCACGTTTCACTGCTTCAGATAAGCCGACTTCTTTAATATCCTGCTTCATTACTCCTTTTATCACTTCAGTAAGGCGGTAGTTCTCACCCCCATTTCTGGGGGATACTTCGATCCATACTTCATTTGCATCTCTAACGAACTTTCCTGCCATCATTTGGTAGCCACTATTATCAGCACAATCAGCATCCTCACTCTGGAAGACTCCGGCAACGAAAACAGTACCACCCATGTTCCTGACAGCGTTCGCATAGTTACGAACTATCTGAAGCTCGCTCGCCTGCATTTTACCCTCCTTTATTACATATTGCCTTACAAACTTCTTTCCTTCAACTACCTGACATTTAGTACCATTAAAGAAATGATAATTGTCATATTCAATATCCTCAACGTAATCGATAACGTAGTTAGGCATTCCTTTGAAATATGGAGCATCTTTATATTCATCATCCTGAGCCTGAAGTTTCCACAGTGAAGTACCTGCTAGAATTAAAAGAGTACAGGTAATAAATTTTAAGTAGTGATTAGGAGATTTCATAATATCCAAAATTAAGGTCCAATGTAAGCATTCGGCCTCCCGCATGTTGACAGATACCTGAACTGGACTTAACTTGCCATGTTCAATTTCCAGTACAACTTTTTTGGAGTTCTTTGAAATTCTTTAGAAAATGATCGGACAGTTCAGCTTTTTCCAATGATATCCAGTAATCATTGGATTTCTATTGGAGCTTCCTGGATTTCACGGGCAGCCTTCCAGTTGTGTGGCAGAAGATCCGCCAGGTCAAGACTGTAATCACTATTATAATAGGGTATCTTTGTCAGGACATCCGTCAGCCACTCCCTGGGATTTACGTCCGTTGCAGCGCAGCATCCAAGCAGTGAGTACATGACCGCTGCATTCTCTGCCGCATCATGATTGCCACAGAAGAGGTAATTCTTTCTGCCCAGTTTATGTAAAACTTTCCATAAGTTGGGTTATGCATAGTAAATAATTATGTAAAGTTACCACACATAAGCATCATCTATACAAACAGTTATTATATTAAGAGCAAGTAAAAACTTTCCATAATAATTAAGCCTATTTTTATACATGTGGTGCTTTTACCACTAATTAAAATAGGTATTATTATGGAACACAAAACTTTTAAACAAGTCACTTCTCAAGCTTTAATTTTCTTGAGAGATAGACTATCCCGTGCTGATGGGACTCTACATTATTATCATTGTAAATGGCTCCCAATCAAGCGATATATGCAATCCAAAAGCATTAATTTTATTGACGCTGAAGTTTGTAAAGAATGTCTTTTACAGATATTTGGGAATCGAGATTATTGCACCTTATCTAAATATGAAAAGGACACTGTAAAAGCCTTTAATGTTCTCATCGAGTTCATCGAGACTGGTGGCATTCAACCTACGAAAGAAGCTACTGATTTTAAAGGACCAGTAGGAGAATTAATGATTAACTATCTCGCATTTAAATCATCACAAAGATTGGCGAAACACACTATTGATGAGTATGAGCAACATCTTTTTAGGTTCCTGCGATTTCTAAATGGGGAAAACGTAGTGTCAATAAATACAGTCAATCAATTACATATACTCAATTACATTAAAAGTATAAATCCGCAAAAGATATCTCTTGCGCATATATCTATTCGAACACTGAGAGACTTCTTTAAGTATTTATATGCTCAAGGAGTTCTTGAAAGGAATTTTTCATCTATGATGCCTAAGGATGTCTACAAGGCTCAGGCACAAATGCCTTCCACCTATACATTGGAGGAAATTGAGAGGTTAATTGCTGTAGTTGACAGAAATAATGCGGTAGGTAAACGTGACTATGCTATCATTTTATTAGCTGCCAGACTTGGATTACGAGCCTCTGATATTGCTAATCTCAAGTTCGACAATATATTTTGGGAACAAAATACTATTAGTTTTTATCAGTATAAGACTGGGAATAAACTCGAACTACCCTTGTTATCCGAAGTAGGAAACGCGATTGTAGACTATTTAAAATTCAGTAGGCCACAATCTGATGAACCTTTCGTTTTTCTATGTGCCCGATCACCTTTTAATCCAATTCATACATCTGTCGTTACTAAAATTGTACAAAATTCTTTTGCAAAAACGGGCATCAATACTAAATACAGAAGGCATGGGCCTCATGCTCTCCGCCACAGCCTTGCCGATCGGCTATTAGAAAATCAAACCATATTACCAGTGATTTCTGAAGTGCTTGGACATGAAAATACAGAATCAACCAGATTTTATCTCAGGATAGACTTAACATCCCTCAGGCAATGTGTATTGGAAGTTCCTGCTGTAACACCCGGATTTTACTCGCAGAAAGGAGGGTTCTTCTATGAATAAATACCGGTTTTGGGGCATATACGCTCCATATATAAGACAACTTATTGATCTTAAAAGGAGTTTGGGATTTAAATATATAACTGAAGAAACAATATACTCTATTTTTGATCGGTATACAATTGAAATGGGTGAAACTGAAGTGGGCATCTCCAAAGAACTTGCTGAAAATTGGTGTCAACGCAAAAATAATGAGTCAGACTCATATCGGTTCCACAGAGGTGTCTGCATAAATCAATTATCCTCTTTTCTGTGTAAGATCGGAATACGGTCTTATATTCCCCGACTCCCTAAGTGCATGGACTCATTTACTCCTTATATTTTCTCAAAAGTAGAAATTGCAGCCATATTTAATGCGGCTGATAAACTTAAAGCGCAGAGAAAAATGATGAACTCTATGCTATTTGTAATGCCTGCCATACTTCGACTATTATACTCTACAGGACTACGTATTGGGGAAGCTGTGGTATTACAGAATAAAGATGTTAATCTTACGGATAACTTTCTTGTAATAAGGGACTCAAAAAATGGAAAACAACGAATGATCCCTATCTCAGAATCATTATCATCAGTCTGTAAAGAATACGCTCGTTATCGAGACTTGCTCCCTTTGTCAAGATCAGAAAATGATCGTTTTTTTGTATCGCTGAATGGATCTGCATGTACCGAAGATGCAGTCTACAGAAGATTCCAAGATATACTCAAAATGGCGGGTATACCCTTTGTCGGTAATCATAATGGCCCCAGGGTGCATGATCTTCGCCATACCTTTGCCGTAACCTCACTGGCCCATATGGCTGAGTCTGGCGTTGATCTGTATAGCACGCTTCCAATTCTGTCCACATATCTTGGTCACCAGTCATTAAGTTCTACCAACTCTTACGTGAGACTGACCGCAGAGATGTATCCTGGATTGCTTAAGGATATAGATATGGTTTGTCTTAACGTATTTCCTGATATCAAGTGTCATGAAGCCAACTGATTTTTCCAGATATCTGACAGACTATCTTACAAGATATTTGTCTCACGAAAGAGGATCCAGTCCCAATACAATCACCGCTTATCGGGATACATTTGTTCTCTTTATTAATTTTATGGAGCGTATTCGGAAGATAAAGACTGAGAAACTTTATTTGAAATCAATAACCAAAGAATCTGTTGTGGCGTTCCTTGATTGGCTTCAATCAGAACGAAAATGCAGTGATACAACCAGAAACTTACGTTTGGCGACATTACATTCTTTTTTCCGGTACGTTCAATATCAAAATCCGGATAACCTGTATGAATATCAGAATATAATGTCTATCAAGTTGAAAAAGACCAGGCAAATCACAATGAATTATCTTACAACAGAAGGAATTAAATTACTTCTGGAGCAGCCCGATCTTTCATCAGGAAAAGGGAGACGCGACTTAGCTCTTTTATCACTTTTGTATGACACGGGATCAAGAGTTCAAGAATTAATAGACTTAACTCCTTCAGCAATAAGATTGGATAACCCTTATACCATTAAGGTTACAGGTAAAGGAAATAAAACACGCATAGTGCCTCTGTTGGAACAGCAAGTAAAAATCTTAAAAAACTATTTAAACGAACACTGCCTTCTAACTCCTCAATTGAGATTGCATCCATTGTTCTTCAACAGTCGTAAAGAAAAACTTACGCGCCCAGGTGTTACTCATATACTGTTGAAATATGCGAAAAAAGCTAGAGTGAAAAATCCAAAATTAATACCCGAGAAGCTAAGTTGCCATTCTTTGAGACATTCCAAAGCAATGCATCTATTGCAAGCAGGGGTGAATTTGGTTTATATTCGTGACATTCTTGGTCATGTATCTGTTCAGACAACTGAAATCTATGCAAGAGCCGATTCCTTACAAAAGCGAAAAGCTATTGAACAAGCTTATGTAGAGGTGTCGCCAAAGGAAGTACCGGTCTGGGAAAGTAACAAAAACTTGCTTGGATGGTTAAAAAGCTTCTAATTGGATAAAATTTTATGTAAAGTAATATGCGTTATTACTTGTATCAAAACTCTGATTATTAATAAATAACAAAATGTTGCTTTACATAATTATTTACTATGCATAACCCAGTGCCAGCGGACGGATGGTGTTCTCCACAAGGTTGTTATCTATCTGATACCTGCCATCGAGATGATACCTGGAGAGTCTGTGGAACAATGAGTATGTATATTTTAAAGCCTGACTCATTCTGCCACCATTTAATGCTTTTGGCATATAGTTTACGATCCATTTCTCAAAAGCACACAATATTGGATATGCAAGTCTTGATCGAAGCTCTGCCCTTTGCTGGTAATCGAGGTCCTGGTCGTCTGCCATGGTCTCCACTCCATAAAGCAGACCGATTTGCTCCAGTGCATACACGGCTCCGGCCTTATCTTCTTTCATGGCTTCATTGAACTTTCTTCTTGCATGCGCCCAGCAACCCAGAAGCAATACCCCCTTCTTGTTCTCATAGATGGAATAAGCCTCATAACCGTCAGTCTGTACCGCACCTTTGTAATTATGCAGAAGATCTGTAACCACTTTCTGAGCTCTTGATCCCTTGTCATAATGAAAGAATACCATTTTCTTCATCACTGCCCGGACAACCCACAGGTAAGCTTTAACGGCCCGGTGCTTTTCATTGTTGATAACCGGCACAGTACTTTCATCGATCTGTATATAGTCAGATTCAAGAACTATCTCCTTTAACCTGTAATACAACGCCCTGAGCAGATCACTGCTACCCGAGAACCAGTCATTTACCGTAGATGCGGGTATTTTTACTCCCTCAAGCTTAAACAGTGACAGTTGCCGGTGGAACGGAAGATGATACATGTACTTACCCATCAGCATCTCGGCCAGCAGACTTGCTCCCGCGTTACTCCTGGGAAGTGGTAAGAGAGGAAGGGGGGCGATCGTAACAGTTTTATTCAGAATGCCATCTGCTTCCAGTTCCTGCTGCAGCTGAACATCTTTTTTCAAAGCATATTTCGGGCGGATGATGCGATGAACGTACAGTTCGCCGGGTCTGTGTTCCAGTTGTTCGGTTACTTCTTCGCCTATACGCACCCAGTTCTCATCTATTCCTTCCGGCTCGATGGTTTCTTCCTCCCGGCGAAGATGCTCCGGAAGAGGTAGTCGAACTGGCTGCTTTTTTTCATGTTCCGGTTTCCGGCGCTCATAGGTGATGATTTCCGTGGCTGAAGCTTTTACTATATCCTCTTCTTCGGGTAGTATATCGAGACCATCAAAATCAAGCTTCCTCTGGGCGGGATCTGAGGGTATGTATTTTTCACTCGATGGCTTCCAGAACTTGCGTCTGAGCCAGGCCAACTGGTCGGTTAGCTTTTTGATTAAAAGGTCTTTCTCTTTTAAAAGCTCCTCATAACGTGCATTTTTCTTCTCTGCTTTTTCCAGGGCCCCACCATCGGCCTGACGTAATTTTGAGAGTTCCTGATAAAGTTCATCACGCTCCAGAAGGAGCGCTTCTATTAATGCATCTTTATCAGCTTTATTGTTCACAGTTTTCTTACATTTTTTGTCGTGTTAAAGATAACAAAACAAACCGTGGCAACAAACTGATATAATGTTAATAACTAACTGAATAACAGGTTTTTATTAACAATTTTACGTGACTTTACATGTTTTATTCTTACGCTCTGAACCATGGTCATTAAATCCTGCCAGTTTATGGTTATTGAAGCTGTGTTCTCATCAAAAGCCGGCAGCTTAAAACGTCCCGATTCAAGTCTTTTGTGATAGATCACCAGTCCTGCATATTCCATATGAAGGATTTTCATAACGTTCTGGTTCCGGTTCATGAAGATGAAAACACCACCGTCGCGGACATTCTGGTTCATCAGTGAATTTACAACACCACTCAGGGTGTAAAAGCTTTTTCGCAAATCTACAGGAAGAGGATATAGGTAATACCTCAGAGAGTTATGAAGATGGAACATGATGTCAGTCAAGAAGTGAGACAAGTAAACGAAGGTTGTCAAGTTCAAAACCGCTTTTTACACGGAGCCTGGTGCCGTTTGGGTAACTCAGCTCAAAAAGAAAATCATCACTCGTGTGGGGTTCATTCCGGGAACCTATATAATTTTTTGTAGTGTCCATCATTGTTGCAGGTGTGGTATTAACCAGCAGAGGGATAAACTTTCTGCATTGATTATCGCTGAGTTTTTTTCGCCAGTAATAAAAAGAGGATTTTGGGATGCCTTCGTTCGCACAGAAGGCTGTGATGGTAAGCCCCGTTGCTTTCTGTCGCTTGATCAGGTCCAGGGCTTTTGTTTCATTAATCATAGTTTATTGTTTTGGCTGAAAATACTCAGCCTCTACAAAAAGAAAAATATGCACTAGACCGAAGGCTTACGAATAAAAAGGTAGTATCCACTAAATCGATATTCCATCTTGCACTGTTAAGGAATTTAATGCTCGCTGCATATCTACTGTTGATAGTACAAAGTAGGAGTTGCCGCCTGATAAATTCCAGAAATTTTTCAGAATTATACAAATAAATTCTATCAAGCAATGTAATTTTGTGACATGCAATTTAATAAATAATGCATTTTGGGATCCCAAAATCCCGAATTAACATTATCCCGGGTATTTGGGGATGATATACTAAATGACTAATTTGTTTCAGTATAGTTTCAGTAAAAAAGAATAAAAAAGCCCTGATATTATTGTATGTCAGGGCTTTATTGCTTTAATTAAGTAGTCCATAGGGGAATCGAACCCCTGTTACCAGGATGAAAACCTGACGTCCTAACCACTAGACGAATGGACCATGTAAAGAACTTTAAAATGCGGATGCAAAGAAAAGATGTTTTTTCCTCAATGCAAAATATTTTTAAAGAAAAAACAGATCAATGCATTACATGGTTCTCAGGAAGACAAATTCGCGGAGATTCTCAGAAGACGTACCTGATTGAAAGGGCTCCGTTTATTCCACCCCAGCCGGTGAACCCTATCAGATTGACCGAAGGCAGCAGGTCAAGTGAAAGGTTGAGAGGTATTTCTTCAAAAGTATATTCAAGTCCGAGAATCCCATCTAAACCGATCACTGATCCGGTATAAGTGTCGTCAATATTCGGATTCCTTCCTGCATCCCAGAAACCGACATGACCACCGGCGCCCCAGAACCAGTTCAGTCCAGGGTACTGTCCCGTCCAATGTTCATTCTCATAAAGCCCTGTAATGACGAAGCCGCCATAACTGCCGGCAAGTATACCCTCCACCGCATTAGTTTTATTAAGAAAGTGCTTTACAGTCAAACCGTATGGGAGTCCCGCCCTTAATCCCAGACTTGTCCTGTATTCCTGGGCATTTGAAGTAACAGTCAGAAATGCAAATAATAACGTTAAAAGTATAACTCTTTTCATATCAGTGTATTTATTAAGTTTTTAATAATTCTTCAGCCAGTGTTTTTAAATTAATTCCGTCAAAATCCCCGGAGCTCATAAAAAGGAAAACACTGTCCCTGTAATTTTGTTTTTGAATAAACGAAAACATTTCGGCAGAATTGTTAAACACCAATAATTTTGTGTTGCCGAATGCTTCTTTAACCTCATCTAGAGAAACCATTGGAAGTCTTTTCAGCTTCAGGGCATGAGGGTTAAAATAAACAAAAGGAGATGATGCTTTATCAAGCGTACCAAGGTATTGCGGAAGGAAATCAATATTAAGGCTGGAATATGTATGTAATTCAAGACAGGCAATGATTTTCTTCCCCGGGTACCTGGATGATACAGCTTCGATTGTTGCCTTCACCTTGGATGGTGAATGAGCAAAATCAAGGTATGCTACCCCGTTTTTATTCTCACAGATTTTCTGAAGTCTCTTCGCCGTGCCTTCGAAACTCTGCACCGCTTTGTAGAATTCATCTTCCGTGATCCCTGTACTGATGCAAGCCTCCTTCGCTGCAGAAAGATTCTGCATATTATGTTCACCAAATACCTTCAAAGGAATTACACGATCAAGCGTTGCTCCGTAAAAACCTGTCTTGTTCTGGAAGTGACCGTGTATCCTGTAAGGGATCTTCCTGATCTTTTTAGTTGATTCAAGAGCCAGCTTCTTCACTTCACTGTCACCATCGTAATAGATCAATGTGCCGCCCTCTTCAATGCAATTGATGAAGATCCTGAACTGCTCAACGTAATTTTCAAATGTCGGAAAAACATTCATATGATCCCATGCAATACCGTTAAGTATTGCAATGCCGGGTTTATAAAGATGGAATTTAGGTCTTCGGTCAAGCGCCGAGGTGAGATATTCATCTCCCTCAAGCACAGCGATCTGCGAGCTATCGGAAAGTCCCACCATTGACTCATAGCCATCAATATATGATCCGACCATGTAATCGAAATCAATTTCCAGGTATTTCAAGACATGCATGATCATTGCCGTTGTGGTTGTCTTTCCGTGACTACCGGCAACGACTATCCTGAGCTTGTTTTTAGTCTGTTCATAGATATACTCGGGGAAAGACATGATCTTTATCCCAAGTTCTTTTGCCCTCAGCATTTCAGGATTATCAGCGGTGGCATGCATCCCCAGTATCACTGTATCAAGGTCTCTAGTGATACGATCAGGATCCCATCCTTCCTTTAATGGTAACAGACCGTGCATGGATAACCTTGATCTGGACGGCTCAAATATTTCATCATCAGACCCCGTGACTTTATAGCCTTTCAATTTAAGTGCAATTGCAAGATTATGCATCACTGCACCGCCAATCGCAATAAAATGTACCCACTGCATCATCCGGTATAATTGTTTTCAGCAAGGCAATGTAAAGAATATTTATCAATATACACAGGCTGTAAAGTCTTATATTTGTAAAGTGTTACAGACCGGAAGGATATATGGTGAAGTCTTCTCAGAAACCGGAGTATAAAGGCGGGCATTATGTCGAACTGCTTCAGGGAGGCGAACCGTTTTTTGCAGCTGTCGAAAAATTGATAGACAATGCAAAATATTTTATTCATTTCCATGCATATTTGATTGATGAGGATGAAGCCGGTATCAGGATCTTTAATGCCCTTATCAGGGCTTCACAGAGGGGT
>Ga0116142_10005648_pt1 | contig 11134 bp, 8 predicted proteins | sample AD_UKC033_MetaG_FD_89785 | JGI IMG/M metagenome (GOLD analysis project Ga0116142, IMG submission 89785) | Active sludge microbial communities of municipal wastewater-treating anaerobic digesters from USA - AD_UKC033_MetaG | ecosystem: Engineered > Bioreactor > Anaerobic > Digestate | place: USA... | reverse complement strand
TGCGGATCAGCTCGCCCAACGCCTTCGTCAGCGCCGGGACATCGAGGGCCAGCCGATGGCCTTCCAGCGGCCCGAGGGCCAAGGGAAGACCGGTCAGCATCCGCCGTGTCTGCAACAGCGCCAGCACGGTGTCGCGCCAGTGGTCGAGCAGTGGCAGCGGGCAGGTGTCCTGCACCAGCGTCCACAGCCGGTCGAGCCGGTGTGCGGACTCGCGCGGCAGAAGCGCCAGCGCGCTGGCGTTGGCCTTGTCGGGCTTCACGGCGCGACGGTCGAACAGCCACACGTTGGTCAGCGAGCCGAACAGCGTGCGGCGGTAGGCGCGGGTAATGCGCTTCTCCAGGTTCTCGACGTTGCCGACGAAAACCGGGACGCTCGCGCCCTGGTCGGTGATGACATGGAACTGGTCCAGCCCCTGCTCATCGCGCCCGAGGGTCAGGCGAGCCAGGAACTCCTGAACGGCGGTGTCGCGCGCCCAGATCGAGAGAAAGACCAGGTTGCCGTTCTCGTCACCGATGCAGCCGTCGGCCATGAGGTCGGGGCATTCGTCGATGCGATACAGCGTCTTGGAAGGATGGGTGACAGGCATGGTGTTGTCCTCGAAGGAATCGGAGGCAGCACGGCCCGCCGGGGCAGTCACTGCCCCAAGGGGTGGAAGAAAACGCCGCGAGCGGCTTGGCGAAGAAGAACGACCTGCGCGTCGCAACGCACCGTAGCCTTGAAGGTCTTGGCTACCTGGGCATGCTGTCGGCTTCGCCGACGGACATGGGCCTAGCCTGCTTCAATACGTGGCGGGGGCGGGAGCAACAAACCGCTGCGCACGGTGCCCCCCTTTGGTAGGCCCTTATCGCCGGACCAAGGAACCACTTGGTGCCGAATGCGCGCCGAACCGTCGTGCCTGTTCACACGGGTCATGCCTTCTTTGGGAAGCGCTTATCGAGGAAAGCGATCAGCGCCGTCGTGATGGCCAGGTCCAGCACCGACTTGGCACGAGGCATTTGCCAGCCACGCGCGCTCATGCAGTGGTCGCCCGGCACCGCCCTACGATGCCGCCGTGAATTCCTCGATCCGAACCCATTCTTGCCGGCGTGGATTCGAACGGATGGGCAAAGCGCTAGGAAAGTGCTCCAGCTCTTACAAAATATAATGGTTCTCATGTATAATTCGCGGCGCGACAGCATGCCCACCGAAAAATTGATTGTTGCCAAGTAAATAACCCATCACTGCACGAGCCAGCCGTCGCCAGCCAGTGCCCACTCTGAACACAGGAGAAGCACTATGCTGCGAATGACCCCGGTCGCGCTGGCACTTGGTGTTGTCTGGGGTCTCGCACCTCTCGCAGCAATCGCCCAGCAAGCCCCTTCGACAACTGCCGCGCCCACCGCCCCGGTGCAGGCTGAACCCGTCTTGCCGGCGCAGATCCCCCAGAACCAAGAGGCCAAACTGCCCACGGTCACGGTGAGGGGCTCTGTCGCGCCCGGCGTGACGCCCGGCACGATCACCAGCACCACCAAGGGCGAGGCGCGTGCGCTGGAGACACCGCAGTCGATCACCGTGCTGACGCGTGAGAGACTCGACCAGACCCAGGTCAAGACTCTGGTCGAGGCGCTGGGCAGCGTGGCCGGCGTGGTGGCCGGCGAGCGCGGCAACCGCGGCTTCGACGATTTCGGCATCCGCGGCGTCGACGTTGGCGGCAACCAGGAAAAGTACGTCGACGGCCTGAACACCATGCGTTCCGGCTACGTCCCGGCCGAGGAGATCTTCGGCGCCGAGCGCATCGAGGTGCTCAAGGGCTCCGCCTCGCTGCTGTTCGGCCAGGTACGCCCGGGCGGGCTGGTCAACATCGTGAGCAAGCGCCCCCGGCCCGAGGCCTTCGGCGAGGTGGGCGTGACCGTGGGCAATCTCGGCATGAGGCAGGTCACCGCGGATCTGGGCCGGCCACTGTCGGCCGACGGTCGCTCGGGGTTCCGCGTCGCCGCGCTGGTCAACGAAAGCGACGACGTGACGGACCACGTGTTCTACAAGAACAATTACATCGCCCCCTCGTTTGCCGTCGCGCTGGGCGAGCGCACAGACCTGACGATACTTACCAGCTTCCTGGACCGCGAGTTCCTGCGCAACCAGGCCCTGCCGGCCAAGGGCACGGTGCTGCCCAACATCAACGGCCGGGTGGATCGCAGCCTGTTCATCGGCGATCCCTCCTTCGGCACCGTCGAGGCCCGACGCGCGCGTGCAGGCTACGAGTTGCAGCACCGCTTCGCCAACGGCTGGAAGCTGCAGCAGAATTTCCGCTGGGAGGACTACACGATGAAGCAGCGCAACACGGCTTTCATCGACACGCTGGCCGCCGACGAGCGCACCCAGTCGCGCACCGGCAACATCCAGCACGACGACTACCGCGCACTGGCATTGGATACCTACGTCAACGGCAAGCTCGGGTCGCCGATCGGCACGCACGAGATCACGGTGGGGCTGGACCTGGGCGACAAACATGGCCGCCTGTCCATGCGCAACTGCACCTCGGCCGACCTGGGCACGATCGATCTTTTCGCGCCGACCTACGGCCGCTTCACTACCTCCACACGCTGCACCGGTGCCTTCAGCGACAGCACGCAGGACATCCGCACGGCCGGGGTCTATGCACGCGACCACCTGCGTATCGGGCAGCAACTGCACCTGACTTTCGGCGCGCGCCATGATCGTGTGACGACGCGTACCTTCAACGAAGTCAAGTCCGTGGTCTCCAGCGAACCGAAGGACTCGGCCACCACCGGCATGGTCGGCCTGGTCTGGGAAGTGCTGCCGGGCATGGCCCCGTATGCCAGCCTGGCCAACTCGTTCAATCCCGTATCCGGCGTGGACCGGAGCGGCGACATGTTCAAGCCCGAGGCCGGCAAGCAGGCCGAGATCGGGGTCAAGTTCGAACGCGACGGCGGGCGGCAAACGGCATCGGTGGCGGCCTACGACCTCAGGCGCACCAACGTGCTGACGGTCGACCCGGTCAATTCCGCGTTCAACGTGCAGACCGGCGAGCACCACATCCGGGGTCTGGAAGCCGAAGTGGCCGCCGATCTGCGCAACGGCTTCAGTCTCACCGCAGCCTATGCCTACACCGACGCCGAGGTCTCGAAGAGCAACAAGGCAAGCGAGGTCGGGCGCACCGTCAACAACGTGCCGCGCCACAACGTGAGCGTCTGGGGCCTGTATCGCGTCAGCGCCGGACCGCTGGAAGGCTGGGGCTTCGGGCTGGGCCTGCGGCATGTGAGCGAACGCACCGGTTACTCCTACGACTTCACCATCCCCGGCTACACCGTCTTCGATGCCGCCGTGCACTACCAGGGCCAGGGCTGGCGTGCCGCGCTGAACGTCAGAAACCTGGCTGACAAGACCGTCTACGGCGGCTCCTTCAGCAGCAACAATCTCGTCACCCTCGGCGACCCACGCCAGATACGCCTCAACGTGGTGACCGAGTTCTGATCATGCCTAGTCAATCAAGCAAGGAGGCAGCATATGTCTGATGCAAAGCTGCTGGAAACCAGAAAGCTGGTGGTCGACTTCAACCGGCGGCGGGTGATCGATGCGCTCGACATTGCGGTGCCGGCGGGTACTGTTTATGCGCTGCTGGGCGGCAACGGTGCGGGCAAGACGACGACCATCAACACCTTCCTGGGGTTTGTCAGACCGGCCGGCGGCGAGATTCTGATCGATGGCCAATCGCCCCACGGAAATGCCGGGCTGGTTCGTTCCGTTGTCGCCTATCTGCCCGAGAATGTGGCGCTGTATCACTACATGAGCGGACGCGAGAACCTGAGTTTCTTCTGCGCGCTGGCCGGCCTGCAGATCACCCGCGCTCGCGCGCATGAACTGCTGTCGAGTGCCGGTCTGCAGGAGCAGGCGCATGATCAGCGTGTCAGTGCCTATTCCAAGGGCATGCGCCAGAAGGTCGGGCTGGCCATTGCGTCCGCCAAACAGGCCAAGGTGATGCTGCTCGATGAGCCGACCTCCGGCCTCGACCCGAGCGCGGCGAACGATTTCGCCCAGCAGGTGCGCACCGCGGCGGAGCGCGGCATGGCGGTGCTGATGGCCACTCACGACCTGTTCAACGCCAAGCAGGTGGCGGACCGTATCGGCATCATGAAGGAAGGGCGACTGGTGGAGGCGTTCGACGCGCATACCGTCGCGCATGACGAACTGGAACAGAAATACCTGGCGCATGCGCGGGGGCTGTCATGATCGGCGCCATCCTGCGCAAGGAAGCCCTGTCCATCCTGCGCGATGGGCGGCTGCTGCTGTTGGCGGTATCGCTGTTTGCGGTGCTGCTCGGTTTCTTTCTTGCCGCGACGCAAGAGTATCGGCACATGCGCAATGAAAAACAGGCAGCGGGAGAAACGGTGCGCGCGCAATGGGAGGCGCAAGGGGTCAAGGGCACCCACCAGGCGGCACACTTCGGCATCTACGTTTTCAAACCCGAGTCGCCGCTGGCCGCCATCGACCCCGGCCTGCGCCAGTTCACGGGACAAGCGCTGTGGCTGGAGCCGCACAAGCGCAACCTGGCGCGCTTCAGCCCGGCGGCCGATCAGGGCATTGCCACCCGCTTCGGTCAGATGAGCGCCGCGTTCGTGCTGCATACCTTGTTGCCGCTGCTGATCGTGGCGCTGGCCTTCAACGCCGTCACGCATGAACGCGAGCAAGGCACCTTGCGCATGTTGCATAGCCTTGGATTGTCCGCCAGGAAACTCCTGTTCGGAAAATTCTTCGGCTTGCTGCTGGCCTTTACCCTGCTGCTCCTGCCGTCCCTCTTGATCGGCATCTTCCTGTTGTTCGGCGTCAGCAGTGTCGGTAGCGACGACATCCTGCGCGGCGTCGTGCTGGGTTTTGCCTACCTCCTGTATTACGGCATCTTTGCCGCGCTGGCCATGGCGGCATCGGCCTGGCTCAAGAGCAGCCGCCTGGCATTTTTCGTCCTGGTCGCCTTCTGGCTGTCCAGTGTCCTGGTCGCGCCGCGCGTTGGCGCCATCATGGCCGAGGCGCTGGTCCCCATCCCCAGCGCCACGCAGTTCTGGGCGTCGATCCAGCAGGATATCGAGCATGGGCTGAACCAGGATGGCGATTCGACGACACGGTTGAAGGCTTTCGAGGCGCAGACGCTCCATCGATACGGGGTCAAGCGCGTGGAAGACCTGCCGGAGGGCTTTCACGCACTCCGCCGCCACTTCAAGGACGCCTATTCCAACCGAGTGCATGCGCTGCATTTCGACCGGCTGTGGGATAGCTTCGAGCGGCAAGGGACATTCATGCGCTCCGGCTCCTTGCTGGGTCCATCCATCGCCATGCGGGCGCTGTCGATGAGCCTTTCGATGACGGACTTTTCGCAGCAAAGGCATTTCGAAAATGCCGCTGAAGCCTACCGGCAATACTTCGTCGGTCTGACCGACATGTGGGACTGGCAGCGGACCCGGGGCACGGAGGTCGGCGGCCAAGGAAGCGCTGCCGATTGGCGCAGTGTCGACCGCTTCGAGTATCGGGCGCCACCCCTGTCCTTTGCGTTGCAGGCCAGCCGTATGGACATTGCCGTACTTTTGTTCTGGGCTTTGGCCGCCGCTGTGGCTCTGCTCATTTCAGCCAGGAAATTGACGCCATGACCTTGTTACTTCGCATGGAAGGTCTGCGCTTCGTCCGCAACCCGATCAATCTATGGGTGATTGCGGCCTTCGCACTGGTGCTGATCATGGCGGCGGTAGAGGGCGGCCTGAGCGCGCGCGCATGGCGTGAGCAGGCCGCGCAGGCGGAGGCGCAATGGCACAAATCCCTTGCCGCACAACAGGCAAAGGCAGCCCAGGCAAGCATTGGCGGCCTGAACGCGCCAGATTTGTCGGCGCTCGCCGCCAACAACGCCATCGCCCCGAGCGTGCGCCTTACTGCACAGGGCGGCCTGGCCCTGAGCGTGCCTCAGTTCGATCTGCTGAGCCCTGAAATCCATATCGACGCGATCCCGCGTAGCCGCTATACCGATGGCCGCAACAGCGACCAGATCTTCAACCCGCTATTGCGCGAAATCGGCGCGCTCGGTTTTTCCACCTTGGTGGCACTCCTGCTGCCGTTGGCGGTGATTGGCCTCGGCTATGGCCTGGTTCATGAGGAACGTGAGCAAGGCATCTGGCGGCTGGTCTGCGCACAGACTCGGCATGCCTGGGCAGGCGTCTTCGCCGCGCTAGGCATACGCTTCGGCGCCGTGTTGCTGGCTGCGCTCATCCCCTCTCTGCTGGCTCTGGCCCTGGATCCGGGCGCGACGCTGGCAGCCGCCGCCTGGTGGGCGGCCACGCTCGCAGCACTGACCTTCGTGTGGGTGGCCATCGTCGGGGTATTCACGCTTTTGCCGGTATCCTCCGGCGCCGGTGCGGTGGGCATGTTGGGTGTGTGGCTGGCGCTGACTTTTGCTGTACCGGCCGGTTTGGAGTGGGCGGCGAATCTGGAACAACCCATGCCGTCGCGCCTGGCGACCGTCATCGATCTGCGCAAGGCCATGCTCCAGACCGAAGCACAGCAGTCCGAGTTACTGGCGGCCTGGTACAGAAACAACCCGGCACATACGCCCGCCGCTCCCGCCGCGAACCCGCCCTGGCAGCAAGTCAGACTGCCGCGTTACCTCGCCTTCGATGCGACGGCCCGGCCAATGATGGCGACTTTCGATGAAGTTCGTGCCAGCCATTTCACCTTCCTGGAGCGCTTGGCCTGGCTTTCGCCGGGATTGGCCGCCGTGCTGTCCGCCGATCGTCTGGCGGGAATCGACGCTCCGCGCTATCTCGGCTATATCCACGCCGTCAATGGCTTCGAGGATGAATGGCGAGCGTTCTTCGTTCCGCGCATCATGAGCAACCAGAAATTGGCCGCATCGGAATACGACACGATGCCGCGGTTTTCCCGCCAGGCAGCCATTGCCGGCAGCTCGCCCATTTCCTCCATTCTGCGCCAATTTCTGACAGGCCTTGGCTTGCTTGCCGTACTGGTTGCGTGCCGCTTCAGAATCAACAGGCTGTGAGATGGAAGGTTTCGACCCGGTAGCCATGCCCGCGTTCCGTACACCCGCTACCTGCCCGCCAGGTGCGCGCGCTGCGCCGGATCGAACCCCGGCGCAGCGCGCGCCTCGCCGCAGCGCGCGGTTCCTGCGCTGGCTGCGCAAGATCCACCTGTACGTGGGCCTGTGGGGCGCGGCCCTGGGCTTTCTGTTCGGCGCCACCGGCATCCTGCTGAATCACCGCGCGGTCCTGAATCTCCCGGTGGAGAAGGTGGTGCAGAAGAGTACCCAGTTCCCGCTGCCGGACCCGGCGCTGCGCAGCTTCAAGACGCCGGAAGACATGGCCCGGTGGCTGCAAGCCGAACTGAAGTTCGAGGGGCTGCAAACGCGCATCAAGGCCGACCCCGCCAAAACGGTGACCTGGGCCGACCGCGAGGTGACGCAACCCGCACGCTGGACCTTCAACCTGCAAAGCCCGCAGCGCGGCGTCAATGCCGAGTACTACCTCGGCAACCGCTTCATCAAGGTGGAGACGCAGGACGCAACGCCGATCGGCACGCTGACGCGACTGCACATGTCGGTCGGCGTAAGCGCCTTCTGGGTGTTGCTGTCGGACACCATCGCCGGCGGCCTGATCGTGCTGAGCGTCACCGGCCTCCTGCTGTGGTCGCGCCTGCACACGATCCGCCTGTCGGCCGTGTGCGTCAGCCTGGCCGCGCTGCTGGCCGGCATCTGGTTCATGTGGACTGCTATCTGAGATTCTCTTTAACCCCGTCGAAAGGAACATTCCTGAAAACCGCTTCACTTCCCTGATAAGGGGATGGCCCCCAGGGCATTATTGACGCGGCCATAAATTGTTGAAACGTTCTTGCGTTTGGTGCGTTGAATGAAGATGGAAAGAACAGACGCGAGAACTTTGGGAATTGAGGCGCTCAACGAGCGACGGCGGCGAGCCGTGAAGCTGCGGTTGAGCGGAATGAAATTGGATGACGTTGTCGCGCAGGCGGAATTGAGCAAGGGCACGATCATCGCGGCGATGAAAGCCTACAAGGCCGGAGGGTGGCCGGCGGTGGCAGTTGGCGAGCGAGGCCGGGGAACGGGCGATGGTCGAACGCTGACGGCCGATCAGGAGGCGGCCATTCGCCGGATGATCTGCGACCGGACGCCGGATCAGATGAAGATGCCGTTTGCGTTGTGGAACCGGGCGGCAGTTGGCGAACTGATCCGGCAGCAGACGGGGCTCAAGATGCCGGTGCGGACAGTGGGCCACTACTTGAAGCGCTGGGGATTCACGCCGCAGAAGCCGATCAGGAAAGCCTACGAGCAGCGGCCGGCGGAAGTTCAGACATGGCTGAATGAGGAATTTCCGGCGATCGCCGATCGTGCCAAGACCGAAGGCGCCGAGATTCATTGGGGCGACGAGACGGGGCTGCGTTCCGACGATGTGCGCGGACGGGGTTACGCGCCGAAGGGTCAAACACCGGTCGTGCGCATCTGCAACAAGCGCGAGAACGTTTCGTTGATCTCGACGGTCACCAACCAGGGCAAGGTTCGCTGGATGGTTTTCGATGGCGCACTCAACGCCAAGATCCTGATCGATTTCTTCAAGCGACTGATCAAGGACGCCGAGCGCAAGATCTTCCTGATTCTCGACAACCTGCGCGTTCATCACGCCAAGGTCGTGCGGGAATGGCTGGACGAGAACACCGAGCGGATCGAGGTTTTCTATCTGCCGTCGTACAGCCCAGAACTCAATCCCGACGAATGCCTCAACGCCGACCTCAAGCAAGCCGTCACAACGAAGGCTCCGCTTCGAGCCAAGGGACAACTGAAGAAGGCAACCGTCAGCCATCTGCGCAAGCTCTCAAAATCCCCGAAACGCGTCGCCGCATACTTTCACCACAAACCGGTCCGCTATGCAGCGTGAGTTCGATATTTCATGGCCGGATCAATAATGGCATACGGGCGTAGCAGCGTAAATTGGGCTTTGGCGAAGTGCCGGGTGGGAGCCCCGACAAAGAAGAAGCGGACCATGCCGCGATGGGCACGATCCGCTTGAGGGTCAGGCTTTCAGCTTGCGCAGGCCTTCCGCAAGCAGCCAGAGTGCCCGGTTGAGTCGGACGTTCTGGTCGATGCCCTGGACAGGTCGTGTGCGCTGCTGGCGCCCGTTGGCACCGCGGCCGGTCAGGCCACCTTTGACGAGGTTCTCCTGGACCCGGTTGAACGTGGACCACAGATCCGCAAGGTTGTCGTCGAAGCGACGGGGATGCAGGACCTGGTTTTCCGTGATCGGCAGGGTCTTGCCGGGCTCGTCGTACTTGAGGACCAGGGCCGACTTGGCGAAGACCTCGGCCTCGCCGTCGTCGAGCGTGATGGCGCGCATGGCGTCGCGCGAGTCCTGCACTTGCTCGAAGCCATGCAGCACCTCGTAGGCACCCTCGATCACATGGTCGGTGACGTTGCCCTTGTGGGGCACACGCACGTCGGCGAATGTGTCGCCGCACACCAGGCCGTTCTGGCAGACGAAGCGGAACATGCCCGCCAGCATCTGGTAGCTGCTGGTGCCATCGTGCGAATTGAGCAGGATGATCTCGTTGGCCTCGGCGCCGTTGATCTGGCTCGCATGGCGAAGGCGCAGCATATGCTTGGTGTAGTCGCGGCGGTCCTCCTGGCGCACGCGGGTCTGGCACACCATGAACGGCTGGAAGCCTTCCTTGCGCAGTTCGGTCAGCACAGCCGCCGTGGGAATGTAGCTGTACCGCTCGGAGCGGCTCTCGTGCGGGGTGTCCGCGAAGATGGAGGGCGCGACAGTGCGAATCTGGTCATCGGACAGCGGATGATTCGACCGCAGCACCGGGGAGCGATAAGCGAAGCGGGATGCGAGTTGCATGACGATCTCCTTGGATAAGAGACCGGAGCCCCGCCCCACCGGGGAGGAACCCCGGCGGGTGGTGAAACGCCGCTGGCGCGGCGGTTGGAATCAGGCCTTGGCGAGATGCCAGTCCTGGGACAGGGGAGCGAACTCGTAGCCCAACGTACCGAGACGGTCGCGCTGCTGACGCAGGACGCGGCGATCGACGGTGGCGTCGAGCTTGACGACCTCGCCCAGCGGCCAGAGCGCGCCGAACAGCGCCGCGTCGTCCGCCTCGGCCGAGGCCTCGGGGGATGCGGCGGCCGGCTCGCTGCCGAACGGCGTGGTATCGACCAGCGGATCGCGCGGGCTTCGAGGCTTCGCCTTCGGTTTGGCCTGGGGCACTGCCGGCGCGGGAGCCTGCGCTTCCTCGTCGATCGGATCGACTTCCTGTGGACTCAGCCGGCGGGCTTCGTCACGGCTCAGGGCGTCGATGTTGGACAAGGTCATCCCGCCCAGGAGGGCGCGGATCTCGATGACCATGCGGCCGTTGGCGTTGTACGTGGAGGGACGGATTTCGGCGATGACGAAATCGCCCTCGTACTTGCCTTCGGTGTACTGATCGAGCTCGGCGTTCTTCACGACGAACTCGCCGATGGAGGTCGCAAGGCGGCCGACGTTGAAGTCGCCGTTCCTGCCGTGGATGGTCTTGATGGCCAATTGGCCTGGGAGGGTGATCATGAAGGTCTCCTGCTGATGATGAGAGGGAAGGCCCCAGGGAACGGGGCCTTGCGGATCAGAACGACTCGGCAGCGGCCAATGCGGGGGCATCGGCAGAGTCGTCGGCAGCATCGGCGACGGGCTTGGAAGGCTCCGGTGCCGAGGCATGCTGCGCGGCGGGCACGTCGGACGTCACAGGGACTTCCGGGTCGCGCCCGTCGGTCTCGGTCGGCCTGGGTTCGGCCTTGTAGACGAGCTTGCCGTCGACCTTGATCCAACTGACGAACAGCAGGCGGGCCTTGAGGCTCACACCCTGCTCGCCGGCACGCTTCCCCTTGGAATAGGTGAAGGTGTCGGTCCACAGGTCGCCCAGGCGGAAGCCGATCATCACTTTCTTCTCCGCCTCGACGGCATCGATGCAGCGACGAACCAGGTGCTGCGCTTCCGAACCCGATACGCGCGTGTCGAAACGCACATACGAGACGTCATCGCTGGGACCGTTCAGAGCCGCGATGTCGCAGGCCAGGAACGCATCGCCTTTCTTGGGCTTC